>Ga0209236_1000111_pt1 | contig 40809 bp, 34 predicted proteins | sample GraSoi013_1_40cm_FD_185819 | JGI IMG/M metagenome (GOLD analysis project Ga0209236, IMG submission 185819) | Grasslands soil microbial communities from the Angelo Coastal Reserve, California, USA - Sample 09_27_2013_1_40cm (SPAdes) (version 2) | ecosystem: Environmental > Terrestrial > Soil >... | reverse complement strand
GTCCGGGTTGCGGTGCTGCCCGTAAATCGCGCGGCGGCGAGTCTAGCACCCGGTCGGTTGCCCGGAAAGGCGCGCGCCTTGGGCTCTCTGCTTCGACTCTGTGCACGGGGATGTCCTGCTCGCCCTCCAGCGTCCACATCCTGTCCACAGGGTCCTTCCTCCTGCGCCCGCAATCTCGCCATCGCGTTCACCGCACGCACGAACGGTGTGCCCGGCCTCGGCCCTGAGTTCTACGTTCACGGACTTTCGACGGTTTTAGGTGGCCACGCATTCATGGCCACATTGTCGCACCACGTCGATCCGCCGCGCCGCGTCGCAGAAGGCAAGCTTCACTGTGGATTCCTTGTGGATAACTCCCGTCGCACTTCCGGCAGAAGTCGGAGTAGTCCCTCACGGGTGTTCAGATCCGGATCATCGAGCACACGCTCGAGAAGGCGCGAGAGGAGCTCGCCCACCAGTCGACCCGGCCCGATCCTCAGCTCCCGCATGACGTCCTCGCCGCCGATGGCGAGGTCGGTGATCTTCAATGCCGCGGCGCGATCGATCTCGCGCTGGAAGCGGGCTTCCGCTTGCGCCTGATTCGCAAAGCCCTCCTCGACGAGCCGCCCCCGCGCCTTCAAGTCCGCGATGCGCAAAGCCCAGAGCGAGGGCAGCTCGGCGGCACCGACGCGCGCCAGGACGCGGCGGACCGTGGCGTCGTTCCAGTCCGGCCGGTAGTGCCAGTTGTGCTCCGCGACCAGGTGCGCAACGCGCTCTGTCTCGCGGCGCGGAAACTTGAGGCGCTGCAAGATCTCCGCGGCGAGCTGCGCGCCGACCTTCTCGTGATCGTAGAAGGTATGCTCGCCGGGAGCGCCCTCCTTCGGCGCGGCAGAGCGCGGTTTTGCGACGTCGTGGAGGAGCGCGGCCAGGCGGACGACGAGGTCGGGAGGAGCGAAGTCGACACAGCGCAGCGTATGACGCCAGACGTCCCAGCGGTGGTAGCGGTTCTGCGCGAAGTTCACGGATTCGAGCAGCTCGGGAATGATGCGCGCGAGCAGCCCGGTGCGCAGCAGCAGGCGCAGCCCGCGGCTCGGCGGCGCGCCGCGGACCAGCAGCTTGATCAGCTCGTCGCGCACCCGCTCCGTCGCGACCTTCGAGAAGACGTCGAGCGCGGCCGGGATCGCGCGACGGGTGCCGGGCTCCAGCGCCAGCCGCAGCGTGCTGGCGAATCGCACCGCCCGCAGCGGGCGCAGCCCGTCCTCGCGGAAGCGGGCGAGCGCATCGCCCACGGCGCGCAGCCGGCAGCGCCGCAGGTCCTCGGCACCGGAGAACGGATCGCGCAGCACGCCCGCGATCGGATCCCAGGCGATGGCGTTCACCGTGAAGTCGCGCCGCGCCAGGTCTCCGTCGATGTCGCCGAGGAACGTCACCGAGCTGGGGCGGCGGCCGTCGAGATAGGGCCCCTCGCCGCGGAAGGTGGTCACCTCGACCTTGTGCTCCGCGGTCAGGACCGTCACGGTCCCGTGCTGCATTCCCGTCGGAACGACGCGCGGGAAGAGCTTCACCACCTGCTCCGGCAACGCATCGGTCGCGACGTCGAAATCGTCCGCCGCCTTTCCACGCAGCAGGTCGCGCACCGCGCCCCCGGCAATCCACGCCTGCTTTCCTGCCGCGCGCAGCGTGCGCAGCACGGCCATCACGTCGGGAGGAACGGCGGCGGGATCGGGTAGCACGGCCGTGAGCTATCACGCTCCGGCCTGCTCAATCGAGATGCGCAATGGTGCGCCCAACAGGACTCGAACCTGTGGCCTGCGGTTTAGGAAACCGCCGCTCTATCCACCTGAGCTATGGGCGCCCGGTGTCCGAAGTGCGCGGACTGTAACGCAACTCACCCGGGGTCAGAAGACGATCAGCGATTCCACCGGGCCGGCGCCCGCGATCCGCTCGCGCCCTTTGAGCAAGGTGAGCTCGACCACGAACAGGAACGCGCCCACCTCGCCCTGCTGCTTCTGCACCAGCTGCGCCGCGCCCCAGGCGGTCCCACCGGTGGCGAGAAGGTCGTCGACGATCGCCACCTTCTCGCCGGGGTGCACGGCATCGACGTGCGCCTCGAGGGTCCCCTTGCCGTATTCGAGCGCGTACTCCACGCGGTCGGTCTTGTAGGGCAGCTTCCCCAGCTTGCGGACCGGCGACAATCCTATCTTGAGTCGATCGGCGAGCGCCCCTCCGAAGAAGAAACCGCGGGACTCGATGGCCAGGATGCGCTGGAATCCGCGGCCGCGAAGCCGCTCCTCCATCGCGTCGAGCACCGTCTGCAGTGCCGTCGCATCGCCGAGCACCGGCGTGATGTCCTTGAACACGATGCCGGGCTGGGGAAAATCGGGGACTTCGCGGATCAGGGATCGCGCCTGGGCGAGAGAAGCCATGCATGCATCCTCGCAAAAAACCGGCCGCCGGTCCCATGGGGGGGTTGGGACCGGCGGCCGCGGGATCGGCCGAAACCGAAAGCCCGGAAAGTGTCTAGCAACGTGTCAGTTCGGGGGCAAGCAAAACCGTCAGCGCAGGAACCCGAGCGGGTCGCGCGCCTGCGTCCCGACGCGGACTTCGAAATGCAGATGGGGCCCTGTGGCGTTGCCGGTGTGACCCACCCGCGCGATCTGCTCGCCCTTCGACACTTTGTCGCCCTGCGACACGAGGTTGCGCTCGTTGTGCGCGTACACGGTGACGACGTCGCGATCGTGGGCGATGAGGACCAGGTTGCCATATCCCCGCTGCTCGCCGGAAAAGAGCACGATTCCATCCTCCGCGGCGCGGATCGGAGTCCCCTCCGGGCACGCCAGATCGATGCCGTCGTGGCGGTCCCGCTCCCGCTCGCCGAAGCTGGAGATCAGCACCCCGGGCGCGGGCCAGGCCAGAGGTTCGCCGTGCGCGGCGGGATCGAGCGGCCGCCCTCCGGCGCGCGCGATCGAGGACGGCGAGTGGCGCCGCGCCCGCCGCGTGGCGAATGCAGGCTCCACGGCGACAGGCGGGACGGCGAGCTCGTGCTCGGCGCCGGGGATGAAGAGCGAAGTGCCCGTTGCGAGCTGGGCCGGGTTCTCCAGCGCGTTCTCGCGGAGCAGGACCTCGAGCGGGACGCCGTACGTCTTGGCGATCCGCCAGAGCGTCTCGCCCGCGCGCACGTGGTGCACCGCGCCGGGTTGCTGCAGGGCCTTGTCTTCGGGCCGGACCGTCTTGTGCGCGCAAGCGCAGACGCAGAGGATCAGCGTCAGTCGCGCACAAGCCCCGGCAGCTCCCAACCCTTCAGCTCCTCGACGAGCTCCCATCGGGTCAGATCGAGGTGCAGCGGCGTCACCGAGATCAGCCGCCGATCGAACACCGCGTTGCAATCGCTGCCCGGGACGTTCTCGTGCGCCTGCTCGTCTCCGCCAATCCAGTAGTACGCGCGTCCGCGCGGGTCCAATTTCTCGACGACCGCCGCGGCGTACGAGCGCCGCCCGATGGCGGTGATCTGCGCACCCTGGGGCGTCCCGGGAGGCACGTTCACGTTGAGGAGCGTGCCGGGCGGCAGCCCGTGTCGCCCGATCTCGCGCGCCAGCGCCGCGGCGAACTTCGCGGCGTGCGAGTAGTCGCGGCCCTTCACCTGGCTGATGGCGAAGCTGGGAACCCCCCCGACGGACCCTTCCATCGCCGCTGCCACCGTGCCGGAGTAGTGGACGTCGTTGGCCAGGTTGGGCCCCCGGTTGATCCCGGAGGCGACCAGCGCAGGCGCCCGGCCTTTCATCACGTGGTTGAGGCCGATGTACACCGCATCCGTCGGTGTGCCGTCCACGGACCAGCGCTCGATCTCTCCGTCCGGTCCCCAGGGCGGGAGCTTCTCGATCCGCAGGGGCCGGTGCAGCGAGATGCTGCGGCTGGTGGCGCTCTGCTCCCGATCCGGCGCGCAGACGACGACTTCCCCGAGCTCGAGCAGCGCTTCGGCGAGAGCGCGCAGGCCCGGCGCCTCGGCTCCGTCATCGTTGGACACCAGGATCCGCATGGCGCGCAATGTGGCGCACCGCGCAGCGCCCTGCAACGGCCGCTTGCCGGAGCCGTGGACAGGGACCACACTGGGCGACATGTCGGAAGCGCGCACGCTGGCATCGCAGCTTCCGCGTGCACCCGAGCGCCTCGCGGCGCAAGACGGGACGCCGCGGTTCGGCCTCTACGCCGGGTCGCCTCGCGAGGCCGGATTCGCCGCGCTCGTGGGTGCTCCGGGGCCTTTGGAGCGCCGGCTGATCGAGAAGAAGTGGCAGTACGCGTTCCTCTCCACGCCGGAGATGATGCTGGCGCTCGCGGTGATCGACGTCGGCTACCTGTCGAGCGGCATCTGCGCGGTGTTCGACCGGGGGTCCCGGCGGCTGCTGGTCGACGAGAACCCCGTGCTTCCTCCCATCTGCGCGCAAGTCGCCGAGGAACCCGCCGACGGGATGTCTGCGCGGCTCTTCGGTCCGCACATCCGGGCCCGCCTGCAGCAGGTGGCCGGACGCGTCTCGATCCAGGCGACCTGGGCCCACGCCGACGTGGACCTGCTCCTCGACGCGACGCGTGCTCCGCCCCCGATCACCGCCATCGCCCCGGTCGGGCCGCCGGGGCGCTTCGATTTCACGCACAAGACGGTGCTCTTGCCGGCCGAGGGCGAGGTCCGTGCCGGCAACGTCCGATTTGCGGTGCAGGGGCAGTTCGCCGGCCTCGATTACACGCACGGCTACCTGGCGCGGGAGACGGCCTGGCGTTGGGCGTTCGCCTGCGGGCGCGTCGGCGCGCACCTGGTCGGCTTCAACTTCAGCGACGGATTCCTGCAAGGTGAGGGCGAGAACGTGGTCTGGATGGACGGCGAGCCGCATGCCACCGGACCGGTCCACTTCTCCTTCGAGCCGCGCGAGCCGCTCGGAGCCTGGCATCTGCGCAGCGCCGACGGCAGGGTCGATCTCGCCTTCCAGCCCGAGGGCTATCGCGCGCAGACGGTGGATCTGAAGCTGATCCTCAGCCGGTACCTGCAACCCTTCGGCACCTTCTCCGGGCGCATCGACGCGGTCGCCATCGAGGCCCTTCCCGGCATCACCGAGGACCACACCGCGCGCTGGTGACGGTCTTCGCGGACCGGCATCATCGTTTGTGCTGGGCGCGGTACTCGTCGCGGTACTTCTTGACCTCGTCGTAGATGGCGGCCGGAACCACCTTTCCCCGGACTACCGCATTGGCGTCCTCCGCCGCCCTGTGCCAGGCCTCGATGTTCGCCGGCTGCACGACGTTGAGGCCGCGCTTCTTCATCTGCTCGATCGCATCCTCGTTCTCCTTGCGCACGTCCTGGCGGGTCTTCTCTCCAAAGTCCTCCGCGATCTGCAGCAGCTTCGGACGTACGTCCTGCGGAATCTTCTCCCAGGTGTCCTTCCGCACCACCGTGGCGCCGGTGAGAAAGCCCCAATGCAGGTCCAGCATGTTGTTCGCGCGCGAGTACAGGTTCGCGGTGTACGCGTAGAGCGGCGGCTGCGAGACGATGTTGATCATCCCCGAGGTCAGCGAGGGGATGAGGTCGGTGGAGGAGAGCACCACCGGGTGGAATCCCGCCGCCTTCCAGGCCGCCTCCGCGGCCGGATCGCCGTTCCAGGTGAAGACCTTCCCCTTTCCGAAATCGGCCGGCGTCTGGTACGGCTGCGTCGAGAACAGGTAGACGAAGCCGACCTCGCCCCAGTGCAGCACCTGGAAGTTGCGCCTGGCGATAGCCTCCTCGAGCTTTGCCCGGATCTTCGCGTGGACGTAGTCGTACTCCTCGTAGGAGTCGATCATGAACGGCGCGTCCTCCACCTGCGGCTCCGGCGTGATCTCGTGCATGCCGATGGCGGTGATCGACGCGGCGTGCAACTGCCCGATCGACATCTTGCGGATCATCTCGCCTTCGTTCCCCTGCGTTCCGCCGGCATAGACCTTCAGCTCCACCTTCCCGTCCGATGCCTTGGCGAAATCCTGCGCCATCGAGACGAGAAGCTGGTGCCAGGTGGAGCCCTGCGGGGCCAGCGTGCCCAGCTTGATGCGCAGGGCGGTCTGCGCCGAGGCGGAGGTGGCGGCGAGCATCAGGGCGAGCGCGATTCTTTGCATGCGATGGAAACCTCAGTCGGGGAAGACGTCGTCCTCGTGTGCCAGCAGGTACCGCGCGCGGCGCTGCGCCAGCACGTTCGCCAGCCGGTGCTTGCGCGCTTTCGGCTGTTCGACGTCGAACGAGGCGGCTTCCTTGAGCAGCGCCTGGTACTCGCGCTTGTTCTGCGCCGGTCCCGAGACCGCCTGCGCGTAGGTGACCAGCGGCGAGATCTTCTCCCCCTTCGCGAGCTGCAGCGCGCGATCGAAGTGCTGCTTCTGCTTCTGCGGCGTGGTTCCCTCGGGTCGCGCCGGATCGAAACTGATGGCGAACTCGTGCAGCGCTCCCTGATCCCAGGCTTCGTCGAGCTGCAAGGCGCGGTCGAGGAGCGAAGCGACCAGCGGCACGTCGCCCACCAGCTCCAGATCGCGCTTGTTGGCGGCGATGGCCGCGGCCCAGGAGGCGAGCGTCCAGTAGAGCAGCGGCACGTCGTCCCTCTGTAGCCTGGACAAGCCCGCCGGCGTGCGCAGATCCTGCGCCGTGACGGCACGGGCGAGCTTCAGTCCCTCGACGCCGTAGTCCCGCGCGCGCAGATAGAGGCGCCGCGCCCGCAGCATCGCCGCCTGCGCCTGGTCCGGCGGCGCGCCGAGCTCGGCCGGCTGCTGCACGAACGCGTACGCGTACTGCGTGAACCCCCGGGCCATTCCCAGACGCAGCCCGACGTTCTCGTCGAGCTCATCGGAGAGGGTCTCCATGGTCTTGAGCGCGAACGGCACCGCGTCGCGCACCAGCTCCGGATCGTCCTCGCGCGCGAACGCGCCTTCATCGCTGATGCCGGACATGGCGACGGCGAGCTGAGTGAGCGCGAAACGCTTCGGAGAGCAGGCGAGCGGCACGAGCAGAAGAGCGAACTTGATCGCGCGCAAGATGGGCGACAGTGATATTGACGCTGCCCGGAAGTCAACCTTTGCGAGCAGCATAGGGGAGCCGGTTTGGACGCGCCGCGCGCAGCCGCCCACGTTGCCGGAGCGCCCGAAGCACCAGGGGAAAAAGCAGGCACTTCGTTCGAGCGCTGGGCGCTGGTCGTGATCGTGCTCGCGATGATCCTTCTCCCCACGCTGGAAGCTGCCGTGCGGCGCTTCACCGGCTCCGGCGTTCCCGGCGCGGCGGTCTACACCCAGCACCTCACGCTCTGGGTGGGGTTTCTCGGGGCCATGCTCGCCACTTCGACGGGGCACCACCTCGCCCTTTCCACGGTCGACTTCCTGCGCGAGGGCTGGCCGCGCGAGCTGGCGCGCGCGTTCGACAGCGCGGTGACCACGCTCGTCTGCGCGCTGCTCGCCTATGCATCGTTGGACATGGTGCTGCTCGACAAGGGTCGCGTGGACACGCTCGCGGGCGGCGTTCCGGAATGGTGGTTCGAAGTGGTGATGCCCGTCGGGTTCGCGGTGATGTCGATCCGCGGCGCGATGAAGGCCCCGTCGCGGGGGGCAAAGGCCGCCTGCTGGATCCTGATCGCGGCGGTCCTCCCTTTCGTCGTCTCCCGCGCGCTCGCGGTGGAGGGCGAGGGGTTTCTCACCATGCCGGACGGGCCGACGCTGCTGCGGGGACACACGGCCGCGCTGGGCTGGCCGGGCAGCCTGCTGCTTCTCGCCGCCTTCCTGCTGGGCGCTCCGGTGTTCGTCGTCATGGCCGGGTATGCGCTCCTGCTCTTCTATCTGGCCGGGACGCCCGTCGCCTCGGTTCCTGCGGAGACCTTCCGTCTGGTGGTCTCGCCCACCCTGCCCGCGATCCCGCTGCTCACGGTAGCCGGATACGTGCTCGCGGAGGGAGGCGCTTCCCGGCGGCTGGTGCGCGCGGCGCAAGGCTGGTTCGGGTGGATGCCCGGGGGGCTGGCGGTCATGGCCACGTTCGTCTGCGCGCTGTTCACCACGTTCACCGGCGCGAGCGGGGTCACCATCCTGGCGCTGGGCGGCATCATCCTGCCCGCGCTGGTCAGCGAGAAATATCCCGAAGGCTTCTCCCTCGGCCTCGTCACCGCCGCGGGCAGCCTCGGACTGCTCTTCCCGCCTTCGCTCCCCGTGATCCTCTATGGCGTCGTGGCTGGCGTTCCGATCGATCACCTCTACATCGGGGGCCTCTTTCCGGGCTTGCTCATGATCGCGCTGGTGGCGGCTTACGGGGTCTGGATGGGCATCCGCAACCACACGCCCCGCCCCAGATTCGAGCGGCGCGAAGCGCTGCGCGCGCTCTGGCACGCGAAGTGGGACCTGGGGCTCCCGATCCTCATCATCGTCGCCGTGGCCAGCGGTTTCGCCACCATCGTCGAGTCGGCCGCGCTCGGCGCCGCATACGCGATCGTCGCCGAGCTGCTCCTCCACCGCGACGTGCACCTGACGCGCGATCTGCCGCGCGTGCTCGTCCACGCCTCCACCCTGGTCGGCAGCGTGGTCATCCTGCTCGGAGTCGCGCTGGGGATGACCAGCTACCTGGTCGACGCGGAGATCCCGACGCGCCTGCTCGCGTGGGTGCAGGCGCACATCCATTCGCAGTGGGAGTTCCTGCTGGCGTTGAACGTGCTCTTGCTCGTGCTCGGGAGCGTGCTCGAGATCTACTCCGCGATCGTGGTGCTGGCGCCGCTGGTGGCGCCGCTCGGCGCCGCCTTCGGCGTCGAGCCGGTCCACCTCGGCGTGGTCTTCCTGGCGAACCTGGAGCTCGGGTTCCTCTTTCCGCCCATGGGCCTGAACCTGTTCCTCAGCGCTTCGCGGTTCCAGAAGCCGCTTCCGCTCCTGTACCGGAAGGCGCTTCCGTTTCTCGTCATCATGGCGGTGGGTGTGCTGCTGATCACGTACGTGCCGGCCATCACCACCGGCGTGGTCGCACTGCTCACGCCCGCGCGATGAGTGCCTACCCGCGCTTCTCCAACGGCACGTAGTGGGTCTCGCGCGGCCCGGTGTAGATCTGCCGTGGCCGCCCGATCTTCGTGGAAGGATCCTCGATCATCTCCTTCCAGTGGGCGATCCACCCGGGCAGCCGGCCGAGCGCGAACATCACCGTGAACATCTGCGTGGGAATGCCCAGCGCCTTGTAGATGATGCCGGAGTAGAAGTCGACGTTCGGGTAGAGCTTGCGCTCGACGAAATAGGGGTCGCGGAGCGCGCTCTCCTCCAGCTGCTTGGCGAGATCGAGCATCGGATCGCGCACGCCCAGCTTCTCGAGCACCTCGTCGCATGCCTTCTTGATGATCTTGGCCCGGGGGTCGAAGTTCTTGTAGACGCGGTGACCGAACCCCATCAGCCGGATCCCGCTCTTCTTGTCCTTCACCTGCGCGATGAACTGCTGGGCGGTGAGCCCCTTGTGGCGGATGTCGTCCAGCATCTCCACCACTTCCTGGTTGGCGCCGCCGTGGAGCGGCCCCCAGAGCGCGCAGATGCCGGCGGAAATGCTGGCGAAGAGGTTCGTCTGCGCCGAACCGACGAGGCGCACCGTGCTGGTGGAGCAGTTCTGCTCGTGGTCGGCGTGCAGGATGAGCAGGAGGTTGAGCGCCTTCACCGCGACCGGGTCCGGCCTGTACTCCTCGGCCGGGACCGCGAACATCATGCGGAGGAAATTCGCGCAGTACTCGAGATCGTTGCGCGGATACATGAACGGATGCCCGATGTTCTTCTTGTACGAGAAGGCGGCGATGGTGGGCAGCTTCGCGATCAGGCGCGCGATGGTGATATCCCGGTACTCGTCCGACTTGGCGTTCAGCGCGTAGGGATAGAAGGAGCTGAGCGAGGAGACCATGGCGGAGAGGATCGCCATCGGATGGGCCGTCATCGGGTACCCGTCGAAGAAGCGGCGCATGTCCTCGTGGATCATCGAGTGCCGGGTGAGAAGCCGCTCCCAGCGGGTGAACTCTTCGCGGGTGGGCAGATGGCCGTAGATGAGCAGGTAGGCGGTCTCGGTGAAGGTGCTCCTCTCGCCCAGCTCCTCGATGGGAATGCCGCGATAGCGGAGGATGCCCTTCTCGCCGTCGAGGAAGGTGACCGCGCTCTCGGTGGAGGCGGTGTTCATGAACGCGGGATCGAGCGTGACGAGGCCGGTTTTCGCGCGCAAGTTGGAGACGTCGATTCCCTTCTCGCCCTCCGTGCCCTCGACCACCTGCAATTCCATCTCCTGCTTGCCTGTGACGATGCGGACGGTCTCGGGCACGGCCTCTCCTTCGCTCTGTTCACCTGCGCGACGCTCTCTCGCGCGGTGTGGCAAAAGAGTCAAGAGCGCAGCCGGGCGAGCAGTTCGCCGACTTCAGACGGCGTATCGCAGAGATAATCGGCGGTGGCGAGCGCCGCACGCTCGCCGAGACCCCACGTGACCGCGCAGACGCGAACGCCCGCCGCCTTGGCGGTGACCAGGTCGACCGCGCTGTCGCCCACCAGCAGCGCATCTTGCGGGCGGGCGCCGAGGGCAGCGCAGACGCGCAGAAGGCCGTCCGGGGCGGGTTTTCGTGCCGCTTCATCTCCGCCGACCACCGCCCGGAATGCAGTCTCGACCCCCAGACCCCGCAGGATCTCGCGCGCAAAGGCGCCCGGCTTGTTCGTCAGCACCCCGCGCGCCTCGGGAGGGACCCGCAGCAACGCGGCGACTCCGCCGTAGAGCCGCGTCTTCGCCAGCAGGCGCTTTGCGTACTCCTCGCGCCAGATCGGGGCGGCCTCCGGGTACCGCGTCTCGTGCGCCGGGCCCAGCGAGCGGCGGATCAGCCGTTCCGCGCCCTCGCCGATGAAACCATGGATCACCCGAGGCTCGCGTTCAGGAAGGGAAAGGCGCGTCAGCATCGCGTTGACGCTGTCCGCCAGGTCGTCGCGGGAATCGACGAGAGTACCGTCGAGGTCATAGATGACGCCGTCCAGCGGCATCCGTGCTCTTTAACCCGCTTCGCCGCCCGGGTGTCGTGCTGCCGGACGCTTTCTGGAGGCAACCAAGATGAAGGTCTTCCGTATCTTTTCTCCGCTTGCCGCGGCGGCTCTCGCCGCTTGTGGCAGCGCTGCTGGTCCTGGTACCGCCACCATCCAGGACTTTCGCGCCGCGGCCCCCACGTCAGACAAGCTCGCCATCTCCCAGAACGACGGCGATTCCCCACAGGGAAACGACGCCAGCGACTCGTCCGCAATCGCACAGGCGTTGACCACGCCTGACTGCCATCCCCACCTCTTCGTGCGCACGCACGAGATCATCGGTCGGGTGAACCGGCACTTCGCCAAGCTCCTGCATCACGTCGAGGACTTGATCGAGGACAATCCGCTCACGAACGGCGAGACGAAGACCTGGGAGAACGTCCGCGGCGGCATCGACCGGAAGTTCACCATGACGCGGACCCTGAACGCCGACGGTTCCGTCACTTTCGATTTCGAGCTCGACCTCGCGAGCGTGCCCGCCAGCGGTTCGCCCTCCTTCGTCAAGGTGATGTGGGGCTCCATCACGCACGTCGGGCCCGCCGCCGAGGACAAGGACGCCGGAGCGGGTCAGCTGGTGGAGAACAAGGGCACGGTGACGTTCGACTTCACGGCGCTCGCTTCCGTGAAGACGTCCGAGCGCGCGCGCGGGCAGATCACCGACACGTTCGACAACGTCCACGATCCGGACAAGGGCGTGAAGCGTACCGCCACCGTCGTGCTGACGAACTTCACACCCGAGGAAGGAGACGGCCACGGACCGCGCAATGGGACGTTCTCCTGGGAGCGAGAGCCGAGCGTGGGCGGGAAGCTCAAGTTCGACGACACGGTGACGCTGTTCTGCCTCCCGAATCCCGCCGGATTACAGTCCGATCTGACGGCGGTCTCCCGCTGGTACAAGGCCGACGGCGGCCAGGTGCACGGCCGCAGCGACGCGAGGGCCACGGGCATCGAGCTGCCGGACGGTGGCGTTGACACCTGGATGGGCGTGACGTGCGCCAAGGGCCAGACGACCAGCATGCCGGCCGAGGGCTTCTGGCTGATGAAGCTCGAGGACAGCACCGGAGCCACCGATCCGTCGTTTGCCCGCTCCGCCCAGGTCGGGGTCGACCCGTGCGATCCGGTGTTTGGGGACGTCCCGATCCTGGCGAACAACAGCAAAGATTACGACTTCAGCAAGTCTTTCACGGAGATCACCTTCCCGAACGAGTGGTAGCTCGCGCCGTGTGCACGTAGTGCCCGCAGTACCCGCGCACACACACACACTGGAAGGCGCCCGGTTCCGCCCCGGGCGCCTTTCGTGTTTCGATGCCCCGGTGCGGATGTGCGCCATACCCGCGGGCGAGTTCTGGATGGGAAGCGAGGCGCCCGAAGGTGAGGACAACGAGCGCCCGCGGCGGCGCGTCGCGACAGCGGCGTACTCCATCGCAGAGAACCCCGTCACCAATGGCGAGTTCGCCCCGTTCGTGGATGGGGGCCGGTACGGCGAGCGAGCCGCCTGGAGCGACGCGGGGTGGAGATGGCGCGAAGCCAACGCCATCGCCACTCCTCGGTTCTGGAACGATGAAGCGTGGCGCGATTATCTAGCCCCGGATCAGCCCGTCGTCGGCGTGAGCTGGTACGAGGCGGACGCCTTCGCCCGCTCGCTCGGCATGCGTTTGCCGACAGAGGCCGAGTGGGAGCGCGCCGCCCGCGGCGATGATGGCAGGCGCTTTCCCTGGGGCGACGAGTGGGTGCCCGCGAACGCGGCGCACCGCGGAGGGCAGCGGCACACGCTGCCGGTGCGATCGATCCCCGAAAACCGGAGCCCCTATGGGTTGTACGACTGCGCCGGCAACGTCTGGGAATGGTGCGCCGACCCCTATGCGGGAGGGCTGCGGAGCGCGCGCGGAGGGTCGTGGAACGCGCACCCGCCGCAATTGCGCTGCGCGGCGCGGAACGCCTGGCCGCCAGACGCCCGGTTCTCGAACCTCGGGTTCCGCCTGGCTCGCTGAGCTCAGATGGCGACGATCTCCACGCGCTGGACGGCATTCATGCCGTAGCCGAGCGGGTTCCATTCCGGCTCGTCCGGTTGCGAGCTCCCCGCGACGTCCGTCGCGCGGCAGGCGACGGTATGACGGCCGGGCGCCTGCGGGGTCCAGATCAGCTCGAACCGGCGCCAGGAATACGGCAGGGCCGGGCCGAAGAGTCGCGCCTCGTGCGGCTGGCCATCGATCTCCACCTCGACGCGCAATACCCCTTCCCCGCCCCAAGCCAGGCCAGACAGCCGTGCCGGCGTTCCAGTCCGGACATGACCCGGAAGTCCGACGAACATCGACTTGATCCGGATCCTCGTCACCGGCACGCCGGGCGCGTAGACGTATTTGTGCGTCTGGAATTCGCCGTGGAACGGCTTTTCCACTGCCTCGATGCGCGCGAGCCACTTGACGCTGGCCATCCCGTACCACCCGGGGACCACGAGGCGGACCGGCCCACCGAACCGGGCCGGGATCGGCTCGCCGTTCATCTCGTATGCGAGCAGTGTACCCTCATCCAGCGCCACGTCGCGCGGAAGCGACCGCTGATACTGGCCACCGTCCGCGCCGGTGAAGACCACCTCCACGGCGGATTCAGCGAGCTCGAGCACGGAGCGAAGCGGAACGCCCGTCCACTGCGCGGCGCTCACTGCCCGATGCGCCCACTGCTCGCCGGAAACGGGTGGATCCAGCATCGCCCGTCCATTTCCGGCGCATTCGGTGACCACGGTTTCGATCACCGATGGCATCGAGCGCAGCTCCGGCAAGGTCAGCGACCTTGGACTTACGACCGCGCCCGCGATCGCGATCGCATGGTCCTCGCCCAGGCGCGGAATGGCGAAGTGGCATCGCAGGAAGCGCTCCTTCGCGGGCGTGATCAGGTCCTCGAACGCCTCCTCCGATGCTTCGACGTTCGCCGGATCGCGCGAAAGGACACGCCGGCCCTCCTCCTCGAGAGCCGGGATAGCTCCGATGTGCCCTTGCACCCGCATTCGCCGCCGCGACGGAGAAGGTAGGTCCCCGGTACCTCTACGTCAGCGGCCCTGCGCCTGGCCGCACGCAGGACGAGCCAGGGGGGAATGTCCATCATGCGACGGTCAGGCGCGTTCCGCGGCCACCGCACGAAGCGCTTCGGACGCGAGCGCGACGGCCGCGCCGAGAAGCACGACGTCCTTCAGCAGGAATCCGTGCGCCGGATGCGCCGGGGACAGCGCTCCGGGCGTCGAGAACAGGAACGAAACGGTGGTCACGAACGTGGCGGTGGCGAGCGCGCCGCCGACGGCCGCCGCCCGTGCGGAGAGCGGGCGGGCCGCGAGGAGCGCGGCCGTGACCAGCTCGGAGGTGCCGATCAGGCGTGAGACGCCCTGGTCGCTGAGGAACGAGTAGAGCCAGCTCATCAACGGGCTGTTCGAAACCAGCGGTTTGATGGCGGCGGCCTCGGCGGCCGTGAACTTGAGAGTGCCGAAGAGAACGAAGATCAGGACGAGCGCATAGCGCAGCACGTTGATCCCGATCGATTCCAGGTTGACGGCCCGGGCGAGGCCGCCGGCGGTGGGAGAAAAGGGGGGTTGAAGCTCGACGCGAGTGCTCATGATAAAGGCCTCCTGCCGTGGGAAAGCGGCGCGGTTCGTGATTCAGGTGTGTCGCGCAGCTGAACGAAACGTTACGGGCGCGCTCGGGAGGCTTCCATGGATGTGGACGCGATCGTCATCGGATCGGGCCAGGCGGGCGTGCCTCTCGCGACGCGACTCGCGGCTTCGGGCAGGCGGACGGTCCTGGTGGAGCGTTCACGGCTGGGCGGCACGTGCATCAATTACGGGTGCACGCCTACGAAGACGATGGTCGCCAGCGCTCGGGCAGCACACATGGCGAGGACGGCGGGACGCCTCGGCGTCCAAGCCGGGCCGGTGCGGGTCGACTTGCCGGCCATCGTGGCGCGCAAGGACGCGATGGTGCGGCGCTGGAGGGAGGGCGTCGAGGGCCGCCTGGCGGCGGCAGGCGAGCGGCTCCGGGTGCTCAACGGACACGCCCGGTTCACGGGCGAACGCGAGATCGAGGTCGCGGGCGCGCGGTACCGCGGCGAGATCGTCGTCATCAATACCGGCGTGCGCCCCGCTCCGCCGGATGTGGAGGGGCTCGCCGCCCTGCCCTGGCTCGACAACCGCCGGATCATGGAGCTGACGGAGCTGCCGCGGCACCTGATCGTGCTCGGCGGCGGATACATCGGCTGCGAGTTCGCGCAGATGTTCCGCCGCTTCGGCTCTACCGTCAGGATCATCCAGCGCGGCCCGCATCTGCTCGATCGGGAGGATCCCGACGTCTCGGAGGCGCTGGAGGGCGTGTTCCGCAGCGAGGGGATCGAGCTGCTCCTGGGCACACGGGTCCGGCGCGCCTCGAGGCGGGACCTCGATCTGGCCATCCTCCTCGAGGACGGCCGGGAGATCGCCGGCTCCCACATCCTCGCGGCCGTGGGCCGCCGGCCCAACACCGACGACCTGGGCTGCGAACGCGCCAAAGTCGCCCTCGATGCGAAGGGGTTCGTGAAGGTGGACGATCAGTACCGGAACAGCGCTGCGGGGGTGTACGCCGTCGGCGACGTCACGGGCGGCCCGCAGTTCACGCACACCTCCTGGGACGATCACCGGATCCTCTTCGATCTCCTCTCGGGCAAGCCGGCGCGCAGCCGCTCCGGTCGCGTCATCCCCTCGGTGGTGTTCACCGATCCGCAAGTCGCCAGCGTCGGGCTCAACGAGCGCGAGGCCAAGGCGCGCGGCCTGCGGCACGAGGTCGCGCGGATGCCCTTCGGTTCGATCGCGCGAGCCATCGAGACCGACGAGACGGCGGGCCTCCTCAAGCTGATCATCGACCCGGACAGCGAACGCATCCTCGGCGCGAACGTCGTCGGAGCCGAGGGAGGCGAGCTGATCCATGCCTTCGCGGCGCTGATGCAGGCGGGCGCGACCGCCCGGGCGATCGTCGACGTGGAGATCGCGCACCCGACGTTCGCGGAAGGGCTGCAGAGCGTCGCGATGCGGCTGCCGAGATACGCTCTCTCGTGAGACTCAGGCCTCTTCCAGGGGATCGATCGGATCGAGCACCAGGCCGGAAGCGAGCTTGGGAAAGAAGAACGTGGATTTCTGCGGCATGACCTCGCCGGCGTCGGCGACCGCCTTGAGCTGCGCGATGCGCGTCGGATTGAGCAGGAACACCGCCTGTACGTCCGGGCGCCGGGACTCTTCCAGGGCAGCGTCGAAGTCTTTCACGTAGCGCAGGTTCGTCTGCCGCTCCTGCGCCGCGCGGTCGATACCCAGGATCTCCTCGAGGATCAGCGCGTGCAGGATGGGAACGTCGAGGCCGCGCAGCGGCTCCGGTCCTGCGACCGCCTGCTCGGCTCCGGGTTGCAAGGAAAGGAGCATGACCTCGCCACCGGACGCGAGAAGGAAGCTGCGGTCCCGCCGTGCCAGCGCAGTGCGCAGGTCGCCGACGCTCGCCGCGTTCAGCTTCTCCACCTCGAAGCGCGGACGCAGGCGCTCGAGGAACCGCGGAAGCTGGAACTGCGGCAGCCCGTGCACCACCCGGTGGGTGGGGAGGATGACGAGCCCGGGGTCCTCCATCGCGGTGAGGAACATCGATCCGTACTCGACGGACGAGCGGGGCGAGCGGGCCTGCGGCCGCAGCTCGTCGCGGATGGCCAGCATCGTCTCGTAGCGGTGGTGCCCGTCGGCGATGTAGACCTTCTTCTCCGCCATCGCCGCGGCGATGCGCTGGTGGGCGGCGACGTCCGTCAGGCGCCAGATCCGGTGCACGACGACGCCCAGGCGCGCTTCAATGGCGGGGGCGGCGGAGTCCAGCGGGCCGAACTCGGCGTCCACGGTTCCGGCCGGATCGGAATAGAGGCCGAAGACCTGGGACAGGTTCGTGCGACAGGCGCGCGACAGCTCGAGACGATCGAGCCGGGGACCGGACAGCGTCCGCTCGTGCGGAAGGACGACGCGCTCCTCGAAACGCCGCAGCCGGATCCGGCCGATGAACCCCTTGCGCGTGTGCTGGCGACCCGCCAGGGAGAAGATCTGGTGGTAACGGTAGAAGGCCGGCGCCCGATCGCGGCGGAGGATGCCCTCCTCGATCCAGCGGCGCAGCTCGCGCGCCGCGTTCCGGTACTTCTCCTCGCGGTTTCCCTGCGGGAGATCCACCCGGACGATGTTGAACGGGCTCTTCGCCTCGAGCGCCGCGCGGTCAGACTCGGAGATCACGTCATAGGGCGGCGCGACCAGGTCATCGAATCTGCCCGCGCGAGCGGGATCGTAGAGCAAGCCGCGGACGGGGAGCACTTCAGCCATGCTTCAGTGTACCCCGACGGGCCTCCTCTTCAGCCTGCAATCGGCGGCGGCTAGCCGCGCCGGCCGAAGGCCGGTTAGCGGCTACTCTTGAGCGCAAACACTCGCAGGCAGGTTATGAAATGTGTTCTAGACGCCGAGCGCGCGCGCTGCGGCCGCGAAGTCCGAGGGGGCGACCCAGAGGATCATGCCGAACCCGCCCTGTCCGGCGGAGCCGTTCGCCGCACGCACGTTCACTCCCGCATCGGAGAGCTTGCGCAGCACCTCGGCGGCCGCGCCCGCCCGGTTCTGTCCCTGGACGAAGAACGCCTGCTTGCGCGCCGAAAGCGTCAACCCGGCGGTCTTCGCGGCGCGCGTGAGCGCGTCGGCATCCTGGGTGACGAGATCGATCTGCGTCTTCCCGCCGGAGGTGGGAAAGGCGGTGACGTTGAGCAGATTGATCCCTGCCTCTTTCAACGCGCCGAGCACCCGGATGCCCTCACCCGGCTTGTCCGGCACCTCGATGTAGAAGTAGTCCACCTTACGGATCTGGTCGGCCATGATCGTGCCTCCCTGGCTCGGTTCGAGCCTCGTGCATGCTAGCTCGCGGAGGACGGCTTCGCCATGGCTATGCGGACGATCCGGGCGAAGGCCTGGACGAGGACGCGCTTCAGAACGCGTCGAGCCCGGTGAGCGCCCGGCCGATCGAGAGCGTGTGGATCTGATCGGTGCCCTCGTACGTGATGGTGGATTCCAGATTCGCGGCGTGGCGCATCACGTGGAAGTCGCCAGCGACTCCGTTCGCGCCGAGGAGCGCGCGCGAGCGCCGCGCGGCTTCCAGCGCGATCCGGCAGTTGTTCCGCTTCAGCAGGCTCGTCTGCACCGGGTGCAGCTTGCCGGCTTCCTTCAGCCGCGCGTAGTGCAGCGAGAGGAGCGAGGCCTTCACCACCTCCGCGGCGACGTCCGCCAGCTCCGCCTGCACCAGCTGCTTGGAGGCCACGGGCGCTCCGAACTGGATCCGCTCCCGGGTATAGGCGACGGCCTGCTCGAGGCAGGCGCGCGCGGCGCCGAGCACGCCGAAGGCGACGCCGAACCGGGCATTGTCGAGGCAGGAGAGGGGCGCCTTGAGGCCCGCCGCCTGCGGCAGCCGGGACTCCTCCCCGAGCTTGACCTCGTCGAGGTACAGGGCGCCAGTGACGCTGGCGCGCATGCTCAGCTTGTGCGGGATGTCGCCGGAAGCGAAGCCTGGCCGGTCCCGCTCCACGATGAACCCGACGACGCCGTCGGGACCCTTCGCCCAGACGACCGCGAGGTGGGCGATCTGCGCGTTGGTGATCCAGAGCTTGCGGCCGGAGATCGACCAGCCCTCCTGCGTGCGGACGGCGCGGGTCTCCATCGCGCCGGGGTCGCTGCCGTGCTCCGGCTCGGTCAGGCCGAAGCAACCGACCGCCCTTCCCGCCGCCATCTCCGGGAGCCACTTCTCCTTCTGCGCCTCCGAGCCGTAGCGCCAGATGGCGAACATGGCGAGGCTGGTCTGGACCGACACGAAGGAGCGCAGGCCGGAGTCGCACGCCTCCAGCTCGTGGCAGGCGAGCCCGTAAGCGACGCTGCCCATGCCGGCGCAACCGTACCCCTCGAGGTTGGCGCCGAGGAGTCCGAGCTTCGCCAGCTCGGGGATCAGCTCCGACGCGAATCGCCCTGCCTCGTAGTCGGCGACGATCCGGGGCATGCAGCGGTCCTTGACGAACCGGCGGACGCTGCCGCGCACCATCTTCTCGTCTTCGTGAAGGAGCGAGTCCCAGCCGATCAGCTGCTCGAGGTCCATCGTGTCCATGCGTCACCCGTCCAAGCAGCATATCCCTGGTCAGCTTTCGCCAGGTGCTCGGGCCGCGGAGCCTTCCAGCCGCGTGAGGAGCGGACGATGCCCGGCGACGAATGCCGGCCCGCGCGCCCGCACCGCCGCGGCGAGCGCTGCCGGGAGATCGAGCGCGCTGCCCTCGCGCGCTCGCCGCGCGTGGAGATCCGCGAAATCGGGAGGCACGCGAAGCGACCAGTTCTCCGGGCCCACCGTTCCCGGGCGGTTGTAGACCTCGCGCATTCCAAACAGGTCGGCGAAGAACACCATCACGTTCCGGGCCGGCCCGACGAAGAGATCGGCGAGCTGCGCGCGCGCCAGCGCCTGTGGCGAGGAGGCCACGCGCTCAATCCATCGTTGCCGCTCGCCCTCTTCCGGCACCAGCCGCGACGCCAGATAGGCCGCGCGCCGCTCCGCCGATCCGGTCGCCAGCCAGCGCTCCGCGACCAGCCAGATCGGTTCGGTGTCGTGCGTCCCTGCCATGATCCAGTCCTGCGGCCGCGCGTTCTCCGCGCGGTACACGTCGGCGGGATCGCCCAACGCCGCCTTCTGCGTGACGCGAAACCTGCCGAGCCCGTGCCGCTCGAGCACGCACCGGACGGGATATGGCTGGGTGCTCAGCACTTCCGCGATGATCTCGTCCGCGCCGTGGCCCCGAGCCCGCGCCCCGTCGACCAGGGCATCGAACAGTGTCGCGTACCGCTCGACCTGCTCCGGCGTCAGCTCGCGGACGCGCCCGTCCGCGTGCAGAGGCTGCGACCGATCGAGCTGGTCCGACCTCGCGATTGCCCAGTGCGCCAGCTCCGGCCGCTCCGGTGAGGAGAACAGGCGCGCTCCGGCCTGCACCGCCGCGAGCGGATCGGGATGCTGCGCCGCGTAGACCCACGGGTCGATGAGGCCGTGCGGATGGTCGACCCGCAGGCCGTCGAACTCGTCGAGGAGCTTGCCGACCCGCGCGCGGACGAACGCAAGCGCCGGGCCGGGCGCGGCATGCGCCCCGTAGAGCGCCGGGTCCAGCACGCCGTAGCCCCAGGGCTGGCCTTCGGGGTTGGTGCGGCTCGGGGGCGCGCCCATGCGCAGCCAGGGCACGAGCAGCGTCCCGTAGCTCCAGGAATCGCGGTGCGAGATTCCGATCTGCAGGTCGCCGAAGAGCAGGAGGCCGAGCCGCCGGGCCTCCAGCCGGAACGCCTCGTGCTGCTCGTCGGCAAGCAGCTGGCCGAAGCGGAAGACCGCGATCTCCTCCGCCTGGGACGAGTGCAGCGCCGCGCGCCGGGCGCGCGCATCTGCCGGGAGCAGCGATCGATCCGGGTCCGGCCACCGGTGCCAGTCCGGCTCGCGGTGCAACGCTTCGAGGGCCGTGTACAGCTCGTCGCGCTCCAGCCAATCCGTGCTTCGTTCCGCGAAGCGGCGCACCTTTTCCTGGAGGCCGGGATCGGTTCGGGAGCGCTGCCAGGCGTCCCGCACGATGCGGGCCGAGACCTCGTGCGCATACACGTGCGCCGCGCGCAAGAGCGCCCCCGGTGGACGCGCGGCAGCGGCATCGGCCAGCGCTTCCCCCGGAACGAGCCGCTCTTCCACGAGTTGCGCGAGGCCGATGGAGCTGATGTTCCGGCTGAAGAGGGTCGCGTCGTATGGAGACGGATCCTGGGGATCGGTCTCGCCCTGGGGGCCGAGTTGCAACCCATGAAAACCGAGGTTCGCGGCGAACTCGAGGAACCCGCGCCCTCCCCGCGACAGTGGCGCCCCGCGCCCGATGTCGTCGCCCGGGTCTCCGGGCAGCGAGAGGTCGTGCACCGCGAGCAACAGGCGCCGGATCCCCAGCGCTCGCAGCGCGTCGCGGACGAGCTCGCGCAGCCGGTTACTCCTTGCCCGGCACCAGCCAGATGGTGCCGAGCGGCGGCAGCGTGAGCTGCGCCGACTGCTGCTGTCCGTCCCAAGGCGTGTCCTCGACCGCGACGCGCTCGGGGTTTCCTACGCCGGATCCGCCGTACGCGGCTGCGTCGGAATTGATCAGCTCCTTGTAGGACCCCGCCTGCGGCATCCCGACACGATATCCGTACCGCGGCACCGGCGACAGATTCGCGACGCAGATCGCGTGGCGCTTGCGGTCCTCCGACCAGCGCACGAACGCGAACACGTTCGCGTCCGCCGCGTCCGCCTGCAGCCACTGGAACCCGCGCCCGTCGCCGTCGAGCTCGTACAGCGCCGGCTCGTCGCGCAGCGCACCATTCAGATCGCGCACCAGCGCGGACACCCCCGCATGCATGCCCGAGCCGAGCAGGTGCCAGTCGAGGCTCACGTCGTGGTTCCACTCCGATCGCTGGGCGAACTCGCCGCCCATGAACAGCAGTTTCTTGCCCGGGTGCGCCCACATCCAGGCGAACAGCGCGCGCAGGTTGGCGAACCGTTGCCAGTCATCGCCCGACATGCGCTGCAAGAGCGAGCCCTTCCCGTGGACGACCTCGTCGTGCGAGAGCGGCAGGAAGAACTGCTCGCTAAAGATGTACATGAGCCCGAAGGTGAGGCCGTTGTGGTGCCACTTCCGGTGCACGGGATCCTTGGCGAAGTAATCGAGGGTGTCGTGCATCCAGCCCAGGCTCCACTTGTAGTGGAAGGACAGCCCGCCATCCCGCGCGAGGTGCGTCACCTTGGGAAAGGCCGTCGACTCCTCGGCGATCATCACCGCCCCGGGATGCAGATCGCGAACGCGCTCGTTCACTTCCTTGAGGAAGGCGATCGCCTCTTCGTTCTCGCGGCCGCCGAACCGGTTCGGGATCCACTCGCCCGGTTTCCGCGAGTAGTCGCGGTAGAGCATGCTCGCCACGGCGTCCACGCGCAGGCCGTCGATGTGGTACTGGTCCAGCCAGAAGAGCGCGCTCGCCAGGAGGAAGTTGCGCACCTCGTTGCGCCCGTAGTTGAAGACCAGCGTTCCCCAGTCCGGGTGCGCGCCGAGGCGCGGGTCTTCATGCTCGTAGAGGGCCGAGCCGTCGAATCGCGCCAGCGCGTGCGCGTCCTTGGGGAAGTGCGCCGGCACCCAGTCCAGGATCACGCCGATGCCGCGCTGATGCAGCTCGTCGACCAGGGCCTTGAACTCATCGGGGTGGCCGTGCCGGGCGGTGGGCGCGAAGTACCCGGAGACCTGATAGCCCCAGGAGCCGCCGAAGGGGTGTTCCGCCAGGGGAAGGAACTCGACGTGGGTGAAACCCATCCCCTTGACGTAGTCGCCGAGCTGGGCTGCGGCCTCCTTCCACGTCAGCGATCGGCTTCCCTCTTCGACCACGCGTCGCCAGGAGCTGAGATGGACCTCGTACACCGCCATGGGACGGCGGAAGACGTCTTGCTTCCCCCGCCGCTCCATCCACTGCTCGTCCCGCCAGAGATAGCGGTCGAGCTGGTGGATCACCGAGGCGGTGGCCGGCGGCACCTCCGTCCGGAACGCGTACGGGTCCGCTTTCAGGACCTGCGTCCCGCCGCCGCCGGGTCGGATCTCGAACTTGTACCGCGCCCCGGCGCCCACGTCGGGGACGAACAGCTCCCAGACGCCGGTCGAGCCCATGCTGCGCATCTGGTGCAGCCGCCCGTCCCAGGAATTGAAATCTCCCACCACCGATACCGAGCGCGCGGTCGGCGCCCAGACGGCGAAGGAAGTCCCGAAGACGCCCTGGTGGTGCCGGGGATGCGCTCCGAGCCGCTCCCAGATCCGCTCGTGGCGTCCCTCGGAGACGAGATGCGAGTCCAACTCGCCGAGCGTCGGAGGAAAGCTGTAGGAGTCGCGCAGCGTAAAGCTGGCGCCGCCGCGGTAGTCGACCTTCAGCAGATAGCCGAACACGTCGTTGCGCCCGTTGAGGCGCGCCTCGAATACACCGCCCTTGCGATGGCGCGCGGGGATCTGGCCGCCGAAGTCCGGCAGCACGGTCACTCGCTCCGCGTCGGGACGATAGGCGCGGACCACCACGCCGTCGCCGTCGGGGTGCACGCCCAGAACCCCATGGGGATCGGAGTGCCGCAGCTCGACGAGCCGCTGGATCTGCCGCTCGACCTCCGCCGTATCCGTTGGTCGCTTCAAGATTCCACCCCCGGGGGACGCCATTCCATGGTGTCCCCATCTCGCAAGAGGTCGCCCGCCGGGATCGCGACCCAGTCGGGCCGGTGGCCGACCTCGTATCGCAGCTCGTACAGGAGCTTCTCCAGCTCGAGGGAAGCAAGCAGCACCTTCGCGGTCGCCACCTCCGCCGGCAATAGCCCGCCCGCCCGCGAGTGGTAGCCCTGGAGGAAAGCCTCGCGGGCAGGGCCGCTCCGGTTCCCCGCGGGCGCGCCGCGTTTTTGCGCGGCGGCTGCAGCGTACGAAAACGAGCGCAGCATTCCGGCGACGTCCTTGTACGGGCAGTGCTTCTCCCGGCGCTCCGCGAGAGCGCGGGCCGGTTCACCCTCGAAGTCGAAGATGAGCCACTGCCCGCCCGCGCGCAGGACCTGGCCGAGATGGAGATCGCCGTGCTGGCGGATGCGGACGCCCGAGGGCTTCGCGGTCGCGAGCCGCTCGATCCGGGCCCGCAAATCGTCCCTACGTTCCTCCAGCGCGGGGACGGCGGAAGCGGCGACGTGGATCGTCCGCTCCAGCTCCGCCAGCAGCCCCGCGGTCCAGCGCTGCAAGTCCTCGCGCCGGATGGGCTCGGGCGCGAACGCCGGATCGTCGGGCACCGCGAGGGCGGCGTGCAGCTCACCGACGCGCGCACCGAGCTCGCGGATCTCCCCCAGGAGCTGTGGAGAGGGCGCAGGCTCCTTGACGAACGACTCGAGCACGTATGACCATCCGTCGCTCTCGACGCGCACGAATCGATGCGCGACTCCGACCGTGGCTTCGAAGTCGCCTTCGAGCGAGAGCGCCCCGAGAAGGGTCGGGGTGGCGCGGAATCCGCGCCGGGCGAGCACCGCGCCGATCTCCAGCTCGGGGTTCCGTCCCTGGTCGAGCTTGCGGATCAGCTTGAGGATCACAGCCTCGCCGAAGACCAGGGAGGTGTTGCTCTGCTCCGCCGAGAGCCGGCGGACCGTGGGCCGCGGCGGCAACGTCGCGAGCGGCGAGTCCGCCCCGTCGAATCGCTCGCCGCGCAGCGTGCCGGAGCGGGTGGGGATCTCGCCGCGGCCGCGCATGACGTCGAAGATGGCGAGCCAGGCGGCGTCGTCGCGCGCGTCCTCGAGCGGCGTGCCGTCGGAACGCAGTGGCAATAGATACCGTTCCGGCCGGCGATCGGCGGCGTAGCTCACTTCGATGGTCGCCACGTTCAGGCCGCCGAGGCGGGCCTCGTCGATCACCTCTGCCGAGGTGATCTTCGCGCCCTTGCCGCCGAACCAGCGTCGTCCCGGCAGCCAATCCGGCAAGGCGGCGAGATCGAACATCGCGGACCTCCTCAGAAGTAGTAGTCGAACCCCTGTTCGGAGCGGCGGAAGCGGAGCACCGACCAGAGCGCGGCCGGCTTCTCCGGCGTCAGCCGCACGAGCGCGCTCTGGCCCTGCCAGAGCGCCCGATCGCCAGAGAGCACGTCGTGCACCTGGTACGTTTCGTCCTCGGGAATGCCCAGCCGATCGAGCGGCACTTGCAGGATGGCCTCCTGCGGCGCGTACGGATCGAGGCTGACCGCGGCCAGCACCAGGCTCGACCGGTCGTCCGTCGCCTTGGAGTAGAAGAGCACGCGCTCGTTGTCCGCCCGGTGGAAACGCAGGTTGCGGTAGGACTGCAGGGCGCGGTGCTCGCGCCGGGCACGGTTCAGCGCCGCGATCCAGGCCCTGAGGTTGCCCGGCCGTTCGAAATCGCGGCTGACGATCTGGTACTTCTCCGAGTCCGCGTACTCCTCCTTGCCGGGCAGCCCGCGGTTCTCGGCCAGCTCGAAGCCGCTGTAGATGCCCCAGGAAGAGCTGAGAGTGGCGGCGAGCGCCGCGCGCAGGAGGAAGGCGGGCCTCCCTCCTTGCTGCAAGTGCTCGGGCAGGATGTCGGGCGTATTCGGCCAGAGGTTTCCGATCATGTAGTCGGCCGGCGGGCCCTGGGTCAGCTCGGTCAGGTAGTCCTCGAGCTCGTGCTTGAAGTTGCGCCAGGTGAAGTACGTGTACGACTGGTTGAACCCCGACTTCGCGAGCGCCCTCATCATCTTCGGCCGGGTGAACGCCTCGGCGAGGAAGATCACGTCGGGGTGGCGCGCGTGCACCTCGCCGAACACCCATTCCCAGAACGGCAGCGGCTTCGTGTGCGGATTGTCGACGCGGAAGATGCGGACGCCCTGCGCGATCCAGTGGAAGAAGACCGAGCGCAGCTCCGACCAGAGCGGGTCGCGGGCCGGTCCCATCCAGTCGAAGTTGACGATGTCCTCGTAGCGCTTGGGCGGGTTCTCGGCGGTCTTGATGGTGCCGTCGGGACGGCGCTCGAACCACTCAGGATGTTCGCGGATGTAGGGGTGGTCGGGCGAGCACTGGAACGCGATGTCCAGCGCGACCTCGATCCCAAGGTCCTTGGCGGAGCTCACGAAGTGGCGGAAGTCGTCGAGGTTGCCGAGTTGCGGATGGATCGCCTTGTGCCCGCCCTCGGGACCTCCGATGGCCCACGGGCTGCCGACGTCGTCGGGGCTGGCGGTCAGAGCGTTGTTCTTGCCCTTGCGCGCCGTGCGGCCGATCGGATGGATGGGCGGCAGGTACACGACGTCGAACCCGAGCTCTCCCACGTACGGCAGCATCTTCTCCGCGTCGCGGAAGGTGCCGTGCCGTTTCGGATCGCCCGAGGTCGAGCGAGGGAAAAATTCGTACCAGGAGCTGAAGACCGCGCGATCCCGCTCGGCGAAGATGCGCAGCTCGCGGTCGAGGCGGGTGGCAACGGAACGATCCGGGTGTCGCGATGCCGCGGCGAGCAGGCCGGGATCGACGGCCGTCGAAAGCGCGGCCGGGGACTGGCCGCCGAGCAGGGCCTTCTGTCCCTGCCGCAGCCGCTCGGCATCCGCCCGGGCTCCGGCGCCTTCCGCCCGTCCCGCCGCCGTGTCGAGAAGGGCCGCACCTTCGAGGAGCTCGGAGGAGACCTCTCGCCCGACCTCGATCTTGCGCTGTAGCTCGTGCACCCAGGTGCGGAACGAGTCCGGCCAGGCCTCGATGCTGAATGCGTAGAGGCCGTTGGCGCCGATCGGGAGCTCCGTCTCCCAGGCGTCGTTGCCGAGGAACCGCATCGGCTCCTCGCGAGGCTCTCCCTGTTCCGGGGTGAGCTGGCGCCAGCGGACCACGGCGGCGAGGTCATCGTGGCCCTCCTTGAAGATGTCGGCGGTGATGCGGACCGGTTCCCCTGCCCTGCGCCTGACCGGATAGCGTCCGCCATCGACCTGCGGTTGCACGTTTTCAATGATCGTGCTCCCCCTGCGCTCGGGCATCGTCTTCTCCTGCTCCCGCCGGCTCGCCAGGGGCACCGCATGGAGGGCCCGGCGTGGGAGCATCGCTGTTCGGCCACCTCCCGGCCCCTTGTGCCACTGATGGACATCGCGTCTGTCCGAAACAAGGCGTGCGGGGCACGCGGGAGGCACAGTCTTGATCCGCGAAGCGCCGTGCGCAATGGGGGCCGGAAACCGGGCTGGAGAAGGCCCGCCAACTCGCAGCCGGGTCATCAGTTGTTCTAGTCGCGGCCGCGGAAGGCGGCTTGGCGACTGTGCTTGGGCGCAAACCGTGCCAGCACGGGTTATGAAATGTGTTCTAGTCTGGCCGCCATGAAGAGCCGCTGGTCCGACGGCGAGGCCCGACAGTTCTGCGACCGGTACGCGCCGCGGCACGGCGACGCGCTTGCGATGCGCGTCTACACGTCGCGGCTGATCGGGGCCGAGTCCGACCTGGTCATGCATGGCGGTGGAAACACGTCCGTGAAGGTGCTGGAGGAGAACCTGCTCGGGGACCGGGTCGAGGCGCTCTGCATCAAGGGCAGCGGCTGGGACCTCGACTCCATCGAGCCGCAAGGTTTTCCGGCGATCGACCTGGGCTGGCTGCGCCGGCTGCGGAAGCTGGAGGCGCTCTCCGACGAGGAGATGGTGAACCAGCTGCGCACGCACCTGCTCGACGCCAAGGCGCCCAATCCCTCGGTGGAGACGCTGCTGCACGCCTTCTTGCCGCACACTTTCATCGACCACACCCATGCGGACGCGGTCCTGGCGCTCACCAACCAACCGGATGGCGCCGGGTTGATCCGCGAGGCCCTGGGCGATCGAGTGGTGGTGGTGCCGTACGTGATGCCCGGGTTCCGCCTGGCGAAGCTCGCCGCCGAGATGTTCGAGGGAAAGCCCGACGCCGAGGCGATGGTGCTCCTCAAGCACGGGCTCTTCACGTTCGGGGCCGACGCGCGCGAGAGTTACGAGCGCATGATCGAGTACGTCGATCGCGCGGAGAGCTTCCTGCGGGCCCGATTGCGCGGCCGCGCCGCCCTCGGCACCGGGGCGGGCGACGCGACTTCGTCTCAGGAGCGGATGGGACGGATCGGACCGATCCTGCGCGGCCTGCTCGCGACCGCGAGCGGCAACCCGGACCAACCGCACCGCCGCGTGATCCTGGAGCACCGCGCGACGCCCGAGCTTCTCGCCTTGATCGCGTCACCGCAGTGCGCCTCGCTCGCCGCCCGGGGGCCGCTCACACCGGACCACGTCATCCGCACCAAGGGGCAGCACCTCTTCATCGAGAAGCCAGCGCTGCAGGATCCGGATGCGCTCCGCTCCCAACTCGCCTCCGCGATCGCGGGCTATCGGACGCGTTACGACGCCTACTTCGCTGACCAGGTGCGCGCCAAGGGCGTCACGCGAAGCAAGCTCGATCCGGATCCGCGCGTGTTCCTCGTTCCAGGCGTGGGAATCGTCTGCGCCGGCAAGACGCGCAAGGACGCCGCCATCGCGGCGGACATCGCCGAGCACACGCTGCGGATCAAGGACGCAGCGGAGGCGATCGGCCGCTACGAGCCGCTGGACGAGTCCGACCTCTTCGACGTGGAGTACTGGAGCCTGGAGCAGGCCAAGCTGGGCAAGGAGACCGAGAAGCCGCTCTCGCGCCAGGTTGCCCTGGTGACCGGAGCAGCGGGCGCGATCGGGGTGGCGATCTGCATCGAGCTCGCGAAGGCCGGCGCCCACGTGGTGCTCACCGATATCGATCCGGATGCGCTGGACCGCGCGCGGGGCAAGGTCGCCGCGGTAGCGGGGAGGTCCGCGTGCACCGCCGTCCGGCTGGACGTGACCGACGAAGACTCCGTAGCCGCCGGTTTCGATCACGCCTGCCGGACGTTCGGCGGCGTGGACATCCTGGTCGCCAACGCCGGGATCGCCCACGTCAGCGCCCTGGCGGACACCGACGTCCGCCAGTTCCGCAAGGTCCTCGACGTGAACCTGGGCGGGTACTTCCTCGCGCTGCGCGCGGCGGCGCGGGTGATGCGCGTACAGGGGACCGGCGGAAACGTGATCGTCAACGCTTCGAAGAACGTATTCGCGCCCGGTGCCGACTTCGGCGCCTACAGCGCCTCCAAGGCAGCCGGCCACCAGCTGGGGAAGGTGGCCGCGATCGAGCTGGCCCCGCTCGGCATCCGCGTCAACATGATCAACGCGGACGCCGTCTTCGCGGAGGGTGATACGCCCTCTGGACTCTGGAGGGAGATCGGCCCCGACCGGGCGCGCTCGCGCGGCATTCCACCGGAAAAGCTGCAGGAGTTCTATCGCGAGCGGAACCTGCTGCACGCCGAGATCACCGGCGCGCACGTCGGCCGCGCAGTGGTCTTCTTCGCCTCCAACCAGGTCCCGACGACCGGCGCCACGCTTCCGGTCGACGGCGGAATCGCCGCCGCGTTCCCGCGCTGAGGATGGAAAACGGCGATGCGGAGTAGGATGGAAGCGTGCCGCTCGCGTCGCAGACGATTTCGAAAGACTTCACGCCATCGGCGAACGGGGACGTCCCGCACCTGTTTCTCGCCCTGGTCTGCGACCGGCTGTCCGTTCCGTCGATCCGCATCTGCCTGCATGGCGTCGAGGAGCTCTCGATCGGGCGGGGCGATCTCGACCGCGGTGGCGAGCGGTCCGGGAGCGGAGCTCGTCTCGCACTGTGCGTTCCGGATGATCGGATGTCCGGAGATCACGCGACGTTCCGCCGCGTGATGGGTCGGTGGTTCGTCGAGGACACCCACTCGCGGAACGGGACGCTCCTCAATGGACGGCGCATCGATCGCAAGGTCCTCGAGGATGGCGACCTGCTCGAGCTCGGTCATTCGTTCTTCATCTTCCGTGGCGCGATCCCTCCTGCGCCAGCCGCGGGGCCCGTCGTCTATAGCGACGAGAGACGCCCGGCGGCGGAGGGGTTCGAGACGCTTCTGCCCTCGCTGGCACGGGAATTCGTGCGCGCAGAGACGATTGCCCGCACGTCCATCCCCGTGGTCCTGCGTGGAGCGACCGGGACCGGCAAGGAGGTGATCGCCTCCGCGATCCACGCGCTCTCGGGGCGGCATGGAGCTTTCGTCTCGATGGACTGCGGAGCGCTCTCCCCTGCCCTCTTGCAGTCGGAGCTGCTCGGCCACTGCAAGGGAGCATTCAGCGGCGCCCGCGAGGACAGGGCCGGACTCGTCCGGAACGCGGACGGGGGCACGCTGTTCCTCGACGGCGTGGAAGAGCTGCCCGCTGCCGCGCAGCCCCTCCTGCTGCGCGTTCTCGAGCATGGAGAGGTCCTGCCCGTCGGGGCCAAAGCACCGATCAAGGTGGACGTCCGGGTGGTCGCGGCGAGCCAGCAGAATCTGGAGGCGCTCGCGGCAGAGCAGGGGTTCCGCAGCGATCTGCTCGCGCGGCTGTCCGGGCTCACCCTGGAGCTCCCTCCGGTACGCGAGCGCCGTGAGGACCTCGGGCTGCTCGTCCGCGCCCTCTTGCGCCGCAAGCTCGGGCGCTCCATGGACGAGGTCGGCTTCACCTGCGAGGCAGCCCGGGCGCTGTTCGTGCACGGTTGGCCGCGCAACCTGCGGGAGCTGGAAAAGGCCCTGGAGGCCGCGCTCGTGCTCGCCGGCCGCGAGCGCATCGGACTGCACCATCTCCCAGCCGCGGTGGTCAGAGAACCTCCACTCCCGGCGAATGCGGAGACGCCTCTCGCCGGGCCGCCCGCCGGCGCCACCGCGCCTGCCGCCAAGGTGCAGCACTTCATCGACGAGCTTTCGCGCCGGCACGTCGTGCGCGTGGTGGTCGCCTATGCGGTGGCCGTGTTCGGGGCGCTGCAGGGCGCGGACGTAATCGTGACGCGGCTCTCGCTACCGCCGCAGTGGATGACCTGGATTGTCGCCGCGTGCCTGGCGGGGCTGCCGGTGGCCGTCATCCTCGCCTGGATCTTCGACTGGACGCGCCAAGGCATCGTTCGCACGCCGCCCATCTCTGCCGATCAGCGGGCGCTGCTTGCGCGGGGACGCCGCCGCCGGAAGCGGACCCTCGTTCTGGCCGGGTGCATATTGGGAGTCATCGGCGCCGTCGGCGCGATGTGGTGGCGAAATCGCGCCAGGCCCTCCCCTTCGACGCGGCAGACGAACCGCGCCACGGAGCGGACACCGTAAAGCCGGGGACAGGGAATGACCGCTGGCGCGAACGCCGCCAAGGCGTTACGGTTGGGCGCTCTCGCGTACAAAAAGGAGGCTCCGATGGCTTTGCGTATCGGCGATGAGGCCCCGAACTTCACGGCGCAGACGACCCAGGGCCCGATCGACTTCCACGAGTGGATCGGCAACCAGTGGGCGATCCTCTTCTCCCATCCCAAGGACTTCACCCCGGTGTGCACGACCGAGCTCGGCTACATGGCCCGCATCAAGCCGGAGTTCGACAAGCGCAACACCAAGATCATCGGGTTGAGCGTGGACTCGGTGGACGACCACAAGAAGTGGGCGAAGGACATCGAGGAGACCCAGGGCGCCGCCCCGAACTACCCGATCATCGGTGACTCGGACTTCAAGGTCGCCAAGCTCTACGACATGCTTCCGGGCTCGGTCTCCGGCGACGCGAAGGGGCGCACGCCGGCGGACAACGCAACGGTCCGGGCGGTCTTCGTGATCGGGCCGGACAAGAAGATCAAGCTGATCCTGATGTACCCCATGACCACGGGGCGCAACTTCGACGAGGTCCTCCGCGTGCTCGACTCCATCCAGCTGACGGCGAAGCACAAGGTGGCGACGCCCGTGAACTGGAAGCAGGGACAAGACGTGATCATCGCCGGCTCGGTCAGCGACGAGGATGCGAAGAAGCAGTTCCCGCAGGGTTGGAAGTCGCCCAAGCCGTATCTGCGGATCACGCAGCAGCCGAAGTAACCCGCTGGCAACTGCGATCCGGAGGAATCACATGACGCGCTGGCCATTCACCGCGCTCGTGGTCGGGCTCCTTTTCGCTCCGCATCTGACGGCGCCCGCTCGCGCGCAGCCGGCGCCGTCCCAGCCGCATGCACAGGCGGCGCAGCCGGCCGGAACGATGCTGCTCACGGTCTTCTTCAAGCACGATCAGTCAAAGAACCTGAACGAGATCAACGAGCAGCTCTTCCGCAACGGGTATTACGACAAATTCCCGCCGGACGGCGTCGAGGTCCTCTCCTGGTACGTGGTGATGGGGATCGGCCAGATCGTCACCCTGCGCTTCCCGGCCGAGCGGCTGCGCGAGATCAACGTCGCGCTCGAGCAGACGGCATGGGGACCTTATCGAACCGAGTTCTACTCGACGTACGATTACAAGCAGGCAGCGGAGCAGCAGCGCCAGACGATGCGCGCTCGGAAGCGCTGAACCGGCCATGAGCCTCTTGCAGCGCATTGCGCGCCGACTCGGACAGGACCGGTTCCTCAAGCTCCTTGGGTTGTATCCGCCATATCTCGGGGCCGGCGTCTCCGTGACCCACGTCGCGGCCGACCTGAGCGTCGTGGAGGTCGAGTTGAGGCTCTCCGCCTGGAACCGCAACTTCGTCGGGACGCAGTTCGGCGGCTCGCTCTACTCGATGTGCGATCCGTTCTTCATGCTGATGCTGATGATGCAACTGGGCGAGGGCTACGCGGTCTGGGACAAGAGCGCGTCGATCGAGTTCCTGCGCCCCGGGCGGGGAAAGGTGAAAGCGCGCTTCGAGCTACCGCGCGAGCGCGTCGAGCAGATCCGCGCCGAGACGGACGCCAAGGGAAAGATCAACCCAGCCTTCGAGGTCACGGTGCTCGACTTGCACGGCGAACCGGTCGCCCGCGTGCAGAAGACCCTGAGCGTGCGCCGGAAGGAAACCGCCCGGGCAGCGGCTTGATCGCCGCTGGCTGCAAATTCGTCTGCGCCGCGCGAATCGGTTGACTCTGTACCGATCGCAGAGTACAGCCCCGTCGCGGCCGAACGAGGGCCGCAACTGGCGCGGAGGAAGCCATGGCCAAGAAGATCCTGATGCTGGTCGGAGACTACGGCGAGGACTACGAGATCATGGTGCCGTTCCAGGCACTTCAGGCCGTCGGGCATACGGTGGATGCCGTCTGCCCCGGCAAGCAGAAAGGAGACAAGGTCCGCACCGCCATCCACGACTTCGAGGGCGACCAGACCTACTCCGAGAAGCGAGGACACGACTTCACGCTCAACGCGACCTTCGACGACGTCCGCCCGGCCGATTATGACGCCATCCTCATCTCCGGAGGCCGGGCACCCGAGTACCTCCGGCTCAACAAGAAGGTGATCGACTGCGTCCGCCATTTCGCGCAGGCGAACAAGCCGCTGGCTGCGATCTGTCACGCGGCCCAGATCCTCAGCGCCGCGGACGTGGTGCGCGGCCGCGTGGTCTCGTCGTATCCGGCCTGCGCACCCGAAGTCCGCGCCGCCGGCGGTGAGTACGCGGACATTCCCATCGACAAGGCGGTGACCGACAAGAACTTCGTCACCGCCCCGGCCTGGCCTGCGCACCCCGACTGGATCGCGAAGTTCCTACAGGCGCTGGGCACCCGCATCACGACGTAGCGCTGCCAGCCGCCTTCCACACCGGGGAGAGCGCCCGGTAGAGCGCGCGAAATCGCTCCAGGCGATCTTGAAAACGCCCCGGCCCGTCGCGCGCCGGGGCGTGCTCGCTCGCCACGGGCGGCCGGGTGCAGACGACCCGTTCGCTCCCGCCGCACGCGAGATGGCCGAGGCGCGCCGCTCCCAAGGCTGCCCCGGCTTCGCCACCCGCGTGCACGCGCAGCGGGGTCTGCAGGATGTCGGCGAGGAGCTGCGCCCAGAGCCCGCTCCGCGACCCTCCTCCGACGAGCGAGAGCGTGCCCGTCCTGGTGCCGGCGGATGCCAGCGCGTCGAGCCCATCCGCCAGGCCGAACGAGACCCCTTCGATCGCGGAGTAGACGAGCGCACGGCGATCGGTCCCGTGCGTGAGGCCGAAGAAGACGCCCAGCGCGGCCGGATCGTTGTGCGGCGTCCGCTCGCCGGAGAGATAAGGCAAGAAGATGGGCGCGCGCGCCCGCTCCTGCTCGTCGAGGGTGGCGACCTCGGCGAGCACCGCCGCCTCGTTGGGACCGCCGACGAGTCGCGTGACCCAGCGCAGGCAGCTCGCCGCCGAGAGCATGACACTCATCTGATGCCAGCGCCGTGGAAGAGCATGGCAGAAGGCATGGACGGCGCGCGCGGGATTGGGCGAGAACCGATCGTTGACGACGAACAGCACCCCCGAGGTGCCGAGCGAGACGAAGCCGTCGCCAGGCGCAACCGCGCCGATGCCGACGGCGCTCGCCGCATTGTCGCCAGCCCCTCCGGCCATGGTCACCGGCTGGTGGATGCCCCAGCTCGCCGCGATCTCGGGGAGGAGGCGTCCGCTGGCGTCGCTGCCCTCCACGAGCCGCGGCATGTGCGCGCGGGAGAGCCTGCATCCTTCGAGCATCGCCTCGGACCAATCCCGCCGCTCGACGTCGAGCCAGAGCGTTCCGGCCGCGTCGGACATGTCGGACACCTTGTCGCCCGTGAGGCGCAGGCGCAGGTAGTCCTTGGGAAGCAGGACCGTGGCGACGCGGACGAAGACCTCGGGCTCGTGCTTCGCCACCCAGATCAGCTTCGGCGCCGTGAAGCCCGGCATGGCGAGGTTGCCGGTGATGGTGGAGGTGGCCGGCACCCTCGAGACGAGCTCCTGGCATTCCTCGCCGGAGCGCGCGTCGTTCCAGAGAATGGCCGGGCGCAGGGGCCGATCGGCGGCGTCGAGCAAGGTGGCGCCGTGCATCTGGCCGGAGAGGCCGACGCCGCGGACGGCGGCGAGGCGCTGGGGGTGCGCTCGCCGGAGTCCCTCGACCGCCGAGAGGGTCGCCTCCCACCACGCCTCGGGCGACTGCTCGGACCAGCGGGGATGAGGTCGTTGCACCTCGAGCGGCGAGCCGGCGCTGCCGGCGAGTGCGCCCGACTCGTCGACGAGGAGCGCCTTCACTTCGGAGGTGCCGAGATCGATCCCGAGGAACATCGCTCACTTCCTGCCGTGGCGGATTCAGGAGCGAAGACACTTCGCCAAGGCCTGCCTGGCACCCTCCCGGTGGAGCGACTTCAGGGCCTCGGCGAGGTAATTGGTGAAAGCGGGCGCTTTGGGCAGGACGTTCCCGAAGAGCTTCTCGATCCCCAGCAGTTCCTTCGGATCCTCGCCCCCGCCGCGGGCGCGGCGCGTCAGTTCCTCCGACATCGGGTCGTTGATGGGGAGCGGGTTGCCGCGCTCGTCGCTTCCGACCAGGTAGCGGAACCACGCCGCCACCGTGAACGTCAGCGCGCGCATGGGCCCTCCGCGCGAGACCCGCTCCAGGAGCGAAGGCAGCACGAACTTGGGAATCCGCGCCGAGCCCTCCGTCCCGATCCGGTCCAGCTGATCGCGCAGCACCGGGTTCCCGAACCGCTCGATCAGGGTCCGCTTGTATTGGGCGAGATCGATGCCGGGCACCGGCGGAAGCAGCGGCGTCACCTCGTCGTTCATCATGCGCTCGACCAGCGCGCGGATGTCCGCGTCCGCCATCGTCTCGTCGGCGTAGCGGTAACCGAGCAGCATGCCGATGTAGCAGAGGGCCTGGTGGCTGGCATTGAGCAGCCGGATCTTCATCATCTCGTAGGGATGGACGTCCGAGACCATCTGCGCCCCGACCCGCTCCCATTGAGGCCGGCCGAGCGGGAAACGGTCCTCGATCACCCACTGCTTGAACGGCTCGGTGACCACGGGCCAGCCATCGATGATTCCGAACGACTCGCGCACCAGATCGCGGTGGGCATCGGTCGTGGCGGGAGTGATCCGGTCGACCATGCCATTCGGGAAGGCGCCGTTCTCTGCGATCCACTTCGCCAGGTCCTCGTCCCTGCGCTCGGCGAAGGCGAGGAACATGCGGCGCGCGATGTCGCCGTTGCCCTGCAGGTTGTCGCAGGACATGACCGTGAACGGCGCGAGGCCCCGCTGGCGGCGGCGATCGAGCGCCTCCGCGAGGTAGCCAAAGGCACCTTTCGGCGCATGCGGGTGCTCGAGGTCGTGCCGGATGTCCGGATGAGCGGAGTCGAACTGCCCGGTGCCCTCGTTCACGTAGTATCCACCCTCGGTGATGGTGAGCGAGACGATGCGGCACCCCGGCGAAGCCATCTTCTCGATCACAGCTTCCGGTTCGTCGGGCGCGAACAAGAAGCTGCCGATCGAACCGATGACGCGGGCCCGGTCGCCCGCACCGCTCCGTTCGATGACCGTGTACAGGCAATCCTGCGCGCGCAGCACGTCGCGCATGCGTGCGTCGTGGGGGAGGAGCCCCACCCCGCACAGCCCCCATTGGCGAGCGCCGCCCTGTGCGAGCAGGTCGTCGAGGTACACGGCCTGGTGAGCGCGGTGGAACCCGCCCACGCCCACGTGAACGATGCTCCCGGGCACGCCGGCAGGGTCGAAGGAAGGAACCTGCGCGCGGCCGGCGATCGATTTCAGATTGGCGCGGTTCAGCTGGATCGCGTTCGCCATGGATCGCTCCCTTTTTTCAGCTCGCGCTGTGGCCCTCGTGCCGCACTTCGCCGGCGAGCGGGTGGCGGGTAGTCCGCGGGATGGCCAGCCCGGCCTGGTCGAACAGGTGGCAGTCACTCGGACTCGCCTGGAGGCCGATGGTGTCATGCATGCTCACCGGGCTGTCTCCGCCCGCCTGGACCGTGAGCAGATCGCCGGTCGGGGTCTTCACGTGGAGGAAGGTCTCGCCTCCCAGGCGCTCCACCACCAGGACCTCTCCGCCGAGCAGGCCTCCGTCGGCCACCACCTTGAAGTGCTCCGGGCGGATGCCCAGGGTGACCTCCGTGCCCCCGTTGACGCGACTAGCCTCGACCGGCACGTCGATCGTTCCCCCGCCCGCGAGGCGCACCGAGACCACGCCGCCCTTCAATCCGGTCACGGTTCCGCTCAGGAAGTTCATCTTCGGCGATCCGATGAAGCCTGCCACGAACTTGTTGTTCGGGTGGTGGTACAGCTCCAGCGGCGAGCCCACCTGCTCGATGAGGCCCGCCTGCAGGACCACGATCTTGTTGGCCATCGTCATGGCCTCGACCTGGTCGTGCGTCACGTAGATCATCGTGGCCTTGAGCACGTCGTGGAGCCGGGTGAGCTCGATCCGCATCTGCACGCGAAGGGCGGCGTCGAGGTTGGAGAGCGGCTCGTCGAACAGGAAGACCTTGGGGTTGCGGACGATGGCGCGCCCGATGGCGACGCGTTGCCGCTGCCCGCCCGAGAGCTCCTTCGGCTTGCGGTGGAGCAGCGGCTCGAGCTGAAGGACGCGAGCGGCGTCGCCCACCTTCTTGTCCCGCTCCTCCTTGGGAACGTGGCCGAGCTTGAGGCTGAACCCCATGTTGTCCGCCACGCTCATGTGCGGATAGAGCGCGTAGCTCTGGAACACCATGGCGAGGCCGCGCTTGGGTGGCGGGACGTCGTTCGACCGGACGCCGTCGATGAAGAGGTCGCCGCCGGTGATCTCCTCCAGCCCGGCGATGAGTCTCAACAGAGTGGACTTGCCGCAGCCGGATGGGCCGACGAAGACGACGAACTCGCGGTCGTCGATGCCGAGCGACACGCCCTTGATGATGTCGACGTCCCCGAAGGACTTGCGGATGTTGGTGAGCTTGACGGTGGCCATTGCGCGTTGTCCTCCCTACTTCACGGCGCCAAAAGTCAGGCCACGCACCAGCTGCCGCTGGCTCATCCAGCCGAAGATGAGGATAGGTGCGATGGCCATGGTCGACGCTGCGGAGAGCTTGGCCCAGAAGAGCCCTTCCGGGCTGGAAAATGAGGCGATGAACGCCGTGAGAGGCGCGGCGTTGGCGGCGGTCAGGTTGAGGCTCCAGAAGGCCTCGTTCCAGGACAGGATGATGGCGAGCAGCGAGGTGGAGGCGATGCCCGGCAGCGAGAGCGGGAGCAGCAGGTGGTAGAGCTCGTCCCTCGGCTGCGCGCCGTCCATGCGCCCCGCCTCCAGGACCTCTCGCGGCACTTCCTTGAAGAAGGAGAAGAGCATCCAACAGACGATGGGCAGGTTGACGAGCGTGTACACGATGAGGAGCCCGACCCTGGTATCGAGGAGACCCGCATCGCGAAAGATCAGGTAGATGGGGACGAGCACGCCGACCGCAGGCAGTGCCTTGGTAGAGAGCATCCACACCAGCGTGTCCTTGGTGCGCTTGGTCGGGAAGAACGCCATGGCGTAAGAGCACGGCACCGCGATCGCGAGAGCCAGCACCGTCGAGCCGACCGAGACGCAGATGCTGTTCCAGAAGAACTTGAGGTAGTCGGCGCGATCCTGCACCGCGACGTAGTTCTCGACCGTCGGGGCGAAGAACAACCTGGGCGGGATTGCGATGGCCTCCACCTCCGTCTTGAAGCCGGTGAGGAACATCCAGAGGATGGGGAAGAAGATGAGGAGGGCGACCGCCCACGCGGCGGCGGTCACGATGATCTTGCGGCGTAGCGCCTTGTTCATGACTGTCAGGCCTCGATGTTCTTTGCGATGGCGCGGACCAGAAAGGCAGCGACGACGTTGGCCAGCACGATGGCGAGGACGCCTCCCGCTGACGCGGCGCCGACGTCGTACTCGAGCAGCGCGTAGCGATAGATGAGGAAAGCGAGATTGGTGGAGGCGAGGCCCGGGCCGCCCGCGGTGGTGACGAAGATCTCCGCGAAGACCGCGAGCAGGAACAGGGTCTCGATCATCACCACCACGCTGATCGCCCGCGCCAGGTGGGGGATGATGATGAAGAAGAACATGGAGAAGGGCCCGGCGCCGTCCATGCGGGCAGCCTCCTTGCGCTCCGGGTCGAGCGCCTGGATGGCGGTGAGCAGGATGAGCGCGGCGAAGGGCAGCCACTGCCACGCCACGATGATGATGATCGAGGCGAGCGGCGCCTGGGAGAACCAGTCGATGGGCTCCAGCCCCACGCTGGTCAAGAGGAAGCTGATGACGCCGTTGGCCGGGTGCATCAGCATGTTCTTCCAGATGAGCGCGCTCACCGTGGGCATGACGAAGAACGGGGCGATCATCAGCACGCGGGCGACGCCGCGGCCGAACATGTCCTGATCGAAGAGGACGGCGAGGAGCGTGCCGAGGGCGACGGTGACGACCAGCACCGATCCCACGATGAGCAGCGTGTTGCCGATCGCCGCGCCCAGCCCGGGATCGGTGACGAGGAAGCGGTAATTCTCGATGCCGGCCCAGCGTTCCTCGCCCGGGTTGAGCAGGTTGTAGTGCTGGAACGAGAACCACAGCGTCATCGCCAGCGGGACGACGGACCACAAGAGAAGGAGCACGATCGCCGGCAGCTTCAGCGGCGCCGTCCGGACGCTCCGGCCGCCTGGTGCCGGCAATGGGACCGGGGGGACCGCACCGGGTTGGACATGCGATGCCGACGTTTCCATGGCTCTCCCCCGGGTGGGTGGGCGTCCCCGCCGCGGAGGGGTGGCCTCCGCGGGCGGAGAACGGGATTACTTGTAATATCCGGCGCGGCGCATGGTGCGCTCGGTGGCCTTGTCGGACGTCTCGAGCGCGGCCTCGACCGAGGTCTTGCCGACGAGCGCGGCGGCGATGTTCTGGCCCACCTGAGTCCCGATGGACTGGAACTCGGGGATCGCCACGAACTGGACGCCGGTGTACGGGACCGGCTGCGCAGTCGGATGGGTTGGATCAGCCGCGAGGATCGCTTTGAGCGTCAACTCGGCGAACGGGGCGGCGGCCTGGTACTCCTTCAGCTCGTACGTGGAGCGCCGGGTGCCGGGAGGGACGGCGGGCCAGCCGTCCGACGCCGCGACGAGCTTGACGTACTCCTTCGACGTGGCCCACTGGATGAACTGCTTCCCCTCCTTGACGTGCTTCGAGGAGGCGGGGATTCCCAGGGCCCAGGACCAGAGCCACTGCGCTCCATTCGGCACCTTGCCGATCGGCGCGGGGGCGAAGCCCAGGCTGCTCGCCACCTTCGATTCCTTGGGGTTCGCGAGATAGCCGGCGGCCACCGTCGCGTCGATCCACATGGCGCACTTGCCGGTGGCGAAGAGGGCGCGGTTCTCGTTGTGGCCGTTGGAGCTCCCGCCGGGAGGGCCGTACTTCTTCATCATGTTCACGTAGAAGGTGACGGCCTCCTTCCACTCGGGACTCGTGAGCTCGGGCTTCCACTTCTCGTCGAACCAGCGGCCGCCGAACGTGTTCACCAAGGTGTCGACGTAGGCCATGTTCTCGCCCCAGCCCGGCTTCCCGCGCAGGCAGATGCCGGAGACGCCCTTCGCCCGATCGGTCGTGGCCTTGGCGAACTTCTCGACGTCGGCGTAGGTCGGCTTCTCCGGCATGGTCACGCCAGCCTTCTGGAACAGGTCCTTGCGGTAGAAGGTGAACGAGCTCTCGCCGTAGAAGGGAAGCGCGAAGACCTTGCCGTCGTATGAGAGCCCGTCCCGGATCGGCTTGAGGACGTCGTCCAGGTCGTAGCTGGAGGGGAGATCGTCGTCGAGCCGGATGAGCCAGGCCTTCTTGGCCCAGATCGGCGTCTCGTACGTGCCGATGGTCATCACGTCGAACGAACCACCGCGCGTGGCGATGTCCGTCGTGACCCGCTCGCGCAGCACGTTCTCCTCCAGCACCACCCAGTCGAGCTTGATGTCCGGGTGCGCCTTCTCGAACTCCTTGGAGAGCTTCTGCATGATGATCATGTCGCCGTTGTTCACCGTGGCGATCACGATCTTGGTCTGGGCCTGGGCCGTGGCGGCTGCGAGAGAAAGCAATGCGGTGAGCAGGATGCGTGGGTTCAGCACGTATCACTCCTTTCGTACTGGGTGACGACAGCGCTATCCCTGCGGGGCGGGTGCATAGCACGGCGGAGGGCTGGGTTGCCAACCGGGGCACGGGGATGCCGGACCTTTCGTATGGCTGCCAACGGGCTCCCACCCTGCCCGCCTCGGCTTTGACGAGCCTACAACTTTCGGTCGCCTCGAGATCGTGCTCGACGTCTACCGCTTTGGCTTGCCGCCTCTCTTCTCGGGTGACTTGCCTTTGGTTTTACCTCCGGCAGCCTTCTCGGCTTTGGCGCGCTTGCGGTAAGCGCTGCCTGCCGGCGCAGCGGTACGACCTTTTTCCTCTCCCCGCGGCGACTTGCGGCTGGACGGC
>Ga0209236_1000105_pt1 | contig 41315 bp, 38 predicted proteins | sample GraSoi013_1_40cm_FD_185819 | JGI IMG/M metagenome (GOLD analysis project Ga0209236, IMG submission 185819) | Grasslands soil microbial communities from the Angelo Coastal Reserve, California, USA - Sample 09_27_2013_1_40cm (SPAdes) (version 2) | ecosystem: Environmental > Terrestrial > Soil >... | reverse complement strand
TCGGACACGTCGGCCAGCGCAGGCGAGCGTGCAGGGCCGCAGGTCGAAGGACGGTTCGACTACAGCACTCCGAAGTGGAGTGCGTATCTGGTGGGCCACGTCGATAACAAGGTCAGCCCCAACATCAAGAGCTACATGATTGAGCTGGGCGCCAACACGACACGGGGCGACCTCACGCTTCAAGGCAACGCATACATCGGCAAAGGGATGGCGCACCACATCGCGCAGATCGTCCAGTTCGGCGACTTCAAGGGATGGGGCGCCTGGGCCCAACTCGGTTACGCCTTGAACACCAAGTGGAGCGTCTGGGGCTTCTACGGCACCGACCGGCCTGACTCGACGCAGTTGTTCAACGCCGCGCTGGTCACCGAGGCCGGCAACGCGGCGATCGCGCCGGCGGCCCGACGCTTCAGCAGCTGGACGTTCACCCCGATGATCCGTTTTAAACCGGCGGGCCCGTACTCGGTGGGGTTCGAGTGGCTGCATAACGAGGTCAAGCTCGGCAGCGGGAATATCCTGTCGGGCAACCAGGTGCTCCTCAGCGCGCGGTACGATTTCTAAGCCTAGGGCCGGTCCGGGGAGGATTGCGCCTCCCCGGACGGGCCGTATATCACGACCGGTAGGAGGATCCATCCTATGCAGGTCAGTCGACGCGATTTCCTGCGAGTAACCGCCGGCGCAGGTGCCGGCACCGCGATCGGCGGGCTCGTCGGCCTCGGCTTGACGCTCGCGCCGGCGCGGGCCCAGGCGCAGGAGCTGCGCATCCGCGACGCGAAGGCGGTGCCGAGTATCTGTCCGTTTTGCTCGGTCGGATGCGCGACCCTCATTCACGTCAAGGACGATCGGATCGTCAACATCGAAGGCGATCCGCGCAGCCCGCACAACGAAGGCACGCTCTGCCCGAAGGGCGCGGCGATCTACCAGCTCCACGTGAATCCGAACCGGGCGACCAAGGTCCTGCACCGCAAGCCGGGTGCCTCGGGCTGGGAGGTCGTGGAACTCGAGTGGGCGATGGACCGCGTCGCGGAGCTGATCAAGAAGACGCGCGACGACACGTTCATCGAGAGCCTCCCTAACGGCAAGGTCGTGAACATGACGCCGGGCATATTCGCGCTCGGCGGCGCGACCCTCGACAACGAGTTCAACCACGTCTGCCAGAAGTTCTGGCGTGGCCTCGGAGTGGTCGCCATCGAGAACCAGGCCAGGATATGACACAGCTCTAGCGTCCCCGGTCTGGGGACACGGTTTGGACGCGGCGCGGCAACGCTGTATCCGCGCAACCTCGAGCATACCGACTGCTTCGTGATCATGGGCTCGAACATGGCGGAGTGCCACCCCGTGGCGTTCCGCTGGCCCATGAAGGCCAAGCTCAACGGCGCGAAGTTGATCCACGTCGACCCGCGCTTCACCCGCACCAGCGCCGTCGCGGACCTGCACGTGCCGATCCGCGCGGGCTCGGACATCGCTTTCCTCGGCGGGCTCATCAACTACGTGGTCAACAGCCGGCGCTGGAACGCGGACCCCTTCTTCAAGGAGTTCGTGGTCAACTACACCAACGCGGCCACGATCATCAACAAGGACTTCAAGGACACCGAGGAGCTGGAGGGGGTGTTCTCCGGCCTCAACACGTTCAGCGAGCCGGCTTCCTGGCCGTACAATGGCAACCAGGGCCGGTACGACTCCGCTTCGTGGAGCTACGACCGGGGTCCCAAGCCACCCGGTCCTGCCACGGCGGATTTGATCGCGCGGCGGGCGGGCCCGCCGTTCGACGATCTCGTCCGCTCGCTCAAGCTGGGCCCGGCGCAGAAGGATCCGACGCTCCAGAATCCCCAGTGCGTGTTCCAGATCCTGAAGCGCCACTTCTCCCGCTACACGCCGGAGATGGTGGAGCAGATCTGCGGCTCCCCCAAGGAGAAGTTCATCCGGGTGGCGGAGGCGCTGCTCGAGAACTCGGGCCGCGACCGGACCAGCGCGTTCGCGTATGCGGTCGCCTGGACGCAGCACACCTACGGCGTCCAGATGATCAGCTGCTGCGCGCTGCTCCAGCTCCTGCTTGGCAACATCGGCCGGCCGGGCGCCGGCGTCATGGCGCTGCGCGGTCACGCGGCGATCCAGGGCTCGACCGACGTGCCCACGCTGTACCACAGCATTCACGGATACATGAACGCGCCCTCGGCGCTCCGCCCCCACGAGTCGCTGCGGGCGTACATGGCCGCCGAAACGACGCCGACCAGCTACTACGGCAACACGCCCAAGTTCCTCGTCTCCTATCTCAAGTCCATGTACGGCGAGGCCTCCACCGCGGAGAACGACTTCGGGTACGACTGGCATCCGAAGATTCTCGGCGACCACTCCCACATCGCCTCGTTCGCCGCCATGGCTGACGGCAAGGTCAAGGGAATGGTGTGCGTCGGCCAGAACCCCGCGACCTCACTCAACGGGGGAGCGACCCGCGGCGCCCTGCGGCAGCTCAAGTGGCTGGTCGTCAAAGACAACTGGCTCACCGAGACGGCGACGCATTGGTACCTCGGGCCTGAAGTGAAGAGCGGCGAAGTCAAGATCGGGGACAACCAGACCGAGATCTTCTTCTTCCCGTCGACCCAGATCGCCGAGTACGACGGCAGCTTCACGAACACGCAGCGCATGCTCCAGTGGCACTCGTTCGCCACCAAGGCGCCGGGGGATTGCCGCACCGACACGTGGTTCTATCACAATCTGGCGAAACGGATGAAGCGGCTGTATGCGGCGAGCACGGCTCCGCGCGACCAGGGGTGGAAGAATGTGTTGTGGGAGTTCGACCCGGATCCCGGAGAGGCTCCCCTGTATCCCGGCGAGCCGAGCGCGCGGAAGATCCTGCGGGAGATCAATGGCTACGTCACGGGCAACCCCGCGCAGCATCTCAAGGGGTTTGGCGAGCTGAAGGACGACGGCTCGACGACGTGCGCGTCGTGGATCTATAGCGGGTGCTTCCCGGCGTGGGATCAGAACATGACGGCGCGGCGCACGCCCGATCCCCCAGGGGTCCCGGGCGCCCACCTGGCGTGGGGCTGGGCGTGGCCGGCGAATCGCCGCGTGATGTACAACCGCGCCTCGGCGGATTTGAAGGGCAAACCGTGGAGCGAGCGGAAGCGGTGGGTGTGGTGGGATCCGACGTTCGTGAACCCGCCCGACCCCAAGACCGGCGTCGCGCCGCCTCATGGCAAGTGGGTCGGCTACGACGTGCCGGATTTCGCCGCGACCAAGGCGCCCGACGCGCAGCCGAAGCCCGACGGCATCGGCCTCGACGCCCTCTCGGGCACGCAACCGTTCATCATGAGGGCCGACGGCAAGGGCTGGCTGTTCGTGCCGGCGGGCTTGGTGGACGGCCCGCTCCCGACGCATTACGAGCCGCACGAGTCGCCAGTCCAGAACTTGTTGTATCCCAAGCACCAGATGAGCCCGGTCCACAAAGTCTGGGCGGCGGGCAAGCCGTACAACCAGCTCGCGTCGGTCGGCGACCCGAAGTTCCCGTACGTGATCACCACGTATCGCCTGACCGAACACTACCTCGCCGGCGCGATGAGTCGCTGGCTGCCGTGGCTCGCCGAGCTACAGCCCGAGTTGTTCATCGAGATGGGCAAGGGCCTCGCCCAAGAGAAGGGCATCCGGAATCTCGACTGGGTCGTGATCTCGAGCCCCCGCGGGCAGATCCGCGCCAAAGCGCTGGTCACCGACCGGATCGGTGTGATGAACGTCGCCGGGAAACAGATTCACCACGTCGGGATGCCGTGGCATTGGGGCTGGGCGGGACTCTCCACCGGCGCCGTGGTGAACGATCTGACATCGTGGGTAGGTGACCCCAACGTGTCGATTCACGAGGGCAAGGCCTTCGTGTGCAACGTGGAGAAAGCCTGATATGCCAGAGGCCATGGGGTTCTTCACCGACACGACGATCTGCATCGGCTGCAAGGCCTGCGAGGTCGCCTGCAAGAACTGGAATCAACTCCCCGCGACGAATGGCGGCGTGACGGAGATGTCGGGCGACAGCTACGACAACACGAGGAAGCTGGACGGGACGCACTGGCGGCACGTCAAGTTCATCGAGCAGTTCGAGGGTCCGTACAACGGCCGCTGGCTGATGATGAGCGACGTGTGCAAACACTGCGTCCAGGCCGGATGCCTGGAGGTCTGCCCCACCGGTGCGATCATCCGCACCGAGTTCGACACCGTCGTGATCCAATCGGACGTGTGCAACGGCTGCCGCGCCTGCATCGCCGCCTGCCCCTTCGGCGTGATCGACATGAACCCGGCCGCGGGAACGGCGCAGAAATGCACGCTCTGCTATGACCGCATGGAGGTAGGACTGGAGCCGGCCTGCGCCAAGGCCTGCCCCACCGATTCGATCCAGTTCGGGCCGATCACCGAGCTGCGCACCCGGGCGCAAAAGCGTGTGGACCAGCTCAAAGCCCAGGGCGAGAAGCGCGCCCGCCTGTACGGCGACGATCCCAATGGCCCGCTCGGTGGCCTCAATTCGTTCTACCTGCTCGTGGATGAGCCGGAGGTCTACGGTCTGCCGAAAGATCCGAAGCTTCCCAGCCGGAACCTGAACCGCAGTGGCACCTTCGCGGCCGCGAGTGGCGCCGTGGTCGGCCTGCTGGCGCTCGTCGGTCTGCGCAAGCGGCGCATGGATGAGATGAACTAATGTCCGACACCTTCGTCACGGCATCGCCTCACTGGAGATGGCTCATCATCCTCTACTTCTTCGTGGGGGGCATCGCCGGCGGGGGCTACTTCATCGCCGCGCTGCTGCAGTGGTTCGGGCGGGGGCGGCCTGAGGATCGGCCGGTGATCCGCACCGGGTATACCCTCGGGTTCTGGGGCGCCATCATCTCAGGAGCGCTGTTGACGCTCGATCTCGGGCGACCGCTCCGGTTTTGGCACATGCTGTTCCAGTCGGAGCACTTCCCGAGCCTCATGTTCAAGAGCTGGTCGCCGATTTCGTTCGGCGCGTGGGCGATCCTATTGTTCGGCGCGTGCGCCACCCTCTCCATGATCGGCGCCTGGTCCGAGGAGGGCCGGGTTCGCACACGCGGCGCGCAGCTGCTGCAGAGCGGCACCGTGCTCGCGAAGCTGGTCGCCGGTCTCGGCGGGCTATTCGGATTCTTTGTGGCAGGTTACACGGGCGTCCTGCTGTCGGTGACGAACCGGCCGATCTGGGCTGACAGCCCGTGGCTCGGCGCGCTATTCCTCGTCTCCGGCGCGTCGACGGGCGCCGCGGCGTTAATGCTCTTCGGTCGCCGCAGAGGTGCGTCCGAGGGTTCGATCCGCTGGCTCGGCTCGTTCGATGCCCAGGCGCTCATCGTCGAGCTGGTGATCCTCATCATCTTCATCGCGTCCCTGTGGCCGATCAGGCAGGTGTGGATCAGCTTCTGGGGACTGCTGCTCCTCGTCGGCGTCGTCTGGGCCGGTATCCTGTGGCCGCTGCAGCTCCATTTCAGACCGAGCGGCGGCGCGGGCTTCCGAAACCCCGCACTCATGGTCCTGCTCGGCGGATTCCTGTTACGGGTGGTTGTCCTGTTCGCCTCCAACTCCATTGCCGTGCACCGCGTGGCCTCCGGTGGAGGCTGAGACCGTGACGGCACGCTGGTGGATGCCACTTGTCGCGGCGGGCGTCGCCGCCTGCACGCCGAGCCCCGAAGCGGCGCGCGTGCGCGGCGGCGGGCCGGGTGCGGACCCCGGCAATCACGGCGCGGTCGTGCAGGTCCACGCGGGCGCGAAGATCTATTATAAGACGCCCTGTCGAACCCCAAAGGTGAAATGCTCTGGCCCCTTGCCCGGCGCCGGCACGTAGCCCCCGACCAGGCGCAGCGGCTGGCGGACGTTCGGCAGAAAAACCCTGAATCCGAAACGTGGCTGGCGTTGGTCGAGGCGGCCCTGGCCGAGAGTCAGGACGCCGCGACTTGGGACGCTGCGCTACCGGCTCCGGTGGACCACCGTCCCGCCCGCGCGCCGCTACTCGACGGCGCTGTAGTCGGCGTCCACCGCCGCTCCGCGAGCCGCTTCGTGCGCGAGCTCGCGCGGCTCGCCGGTCTCGACGGCGCGGCTCATCGGCTTGACGCACTCGATCTGCTGGAGGCCGCGATCCGTCAGGATGACGCGCGCATCGATGCGCTCGCGACTGGCGATCCGTCCACGCTTCGCGTCGTGGCACAGGTCGCGGCCGTGCCGCTGCTCCGGGCATGCGCCCGGACGATCGGCAAGGACGTATCGGCGGCTTGGTGGGAGGGCTATTGTCCCCTGTGCGGCGCCTGGCCCACGCTCGCGGAGTTCCGCGGCCTCGAGCGGAAGCGCTGGCTCAGGTGCGGGCGCTGCGGCATGGGGTGGGAAGTCCCGTGGCTGCGCTGCCCCTTCTGCGCCGAGACGAGCCACGAGAATCTGGGATACCTGGCGCCCGAGGACGGGGAGACCACGCGCAAGGTCGAGGTCTGCGACACCTGTAAGGGATATGTGAAGGCCGAGCCTACTGTGAGCGAGCTCCCCTGGTGGGGCGTGCTGTTGGACGACGTCGCCACTGTGGCGCTCGATGTCGCGGCCTTGGACCGCGGCTATCATCGGCCCGAACGACGGGGCTTCGACCTCGAGGTGAAGGTTGTCGAGGTTGGTGGAGGTTGGTGGAGGTCGTGACGGAGGCTCAAAGACCTTCCAGCGTCTGCCGCGAGCTGCTCGCTGCCCTCGAAGCATCGGAAGGTCGGCGGAAGCGTCGCAAGCGTGACACGACGCCCGATGCGATCGGCCTCGCCATCAAGCGCGATCTGCTCGACCGCGCCGTCGCCGCCGACCCAGACCCGGATGCGTTCGAGGCGTGGCTGCTCGAGCAGTGCGCGGCCGCGGGACCCGCAGAGGGCGGCATGCGTGCGATGGCGTTGTCGATTTTCGAGGAGTGGCGCCTGGCGCTGGCCGCCGGGTCGTTTGGGGATTGGCTGGCCCAAGGCGCGCCGTCAGACGACGCGAGTCGCGAAACCTGAAGGGAGAGCCCTGATGCGCAGCCTCCTGTTGGTGAGTGCACTCGTCCTGGCGACAGCGTGTGGAGGACGCAGGGCGCCGGTGGCGTGGGACAAGATCGCCAACTCGGAAGCCGTAAAGGTCCTCCGGGACGATCAGAGCCCGTATCGGATCATCTATCACGCGCCCGTAGACTTGGCGAAGAAGTCGGGGAGCTGATACGCCTCACGTAAGCGAAAGCCAGGTCCTGGACGCCCTGCGTGTTGTCACGGACCCGGATCTGGGACGCGACATCGTGTCGCTGGGGTTCGTGAAGAACGTCCAGGTTGCGGACGGATCGGTCGGGTTCACCATCGAGCTGACGACACCGGCGTGTCCTGAGCGCGAGCGGATGCGGCAACTGGCACGAGAGGCCGTCTCGGCACTCCCCGGAGTCGGCGGGGTGGACGTCACCATGACGGCCCGCGTCCGCGGATCGCCCGGTGCAGTCAAGGAACGACTCATCCCATCCGTGAAGAACGTGATCCCCGTGGCGAGCGGCAAAGGCGGCGTCGGGAAGTCCACGGTCTCCGCGAATCTGGCGCTCGCGCTCGCCGCCACCGGCGCGCGCGTGGGAATCATGGACGCGGATGTGTATGGCCCGACTATCCCCACGCTGATGAACGCGCACACGCTGCCGAAGCCGACGATCGAGGGCACGGTGCCGGCCGAGCAATACGGTGTCAAGATCATCTCGATGGGCTTTTTCCTGCGCGAGGACGACGCCATCATCTGGCGCGGGCCGATGCTCCACAAGACGATCCAGCATTTTCTCGGCAATGTGCAGTGGGGCGAGCTGGACTATCTGATCGTGGACCTGCCACCGGGGACGGGGGACGTGCAGCTTACCCTGTGCCAGGCGATTCCCCTTACCGGCGCCGTAGTCGTATCGACGCCGCAGGACGTGGCCCTAAAGGTCGCGCAGAAGGCGATCGCGATGTTCAATCAGCTGAACACGCCCGTGCTCGGCATTGTCGAGAACATGGCGTCGTACGTCTGCCCGAGCTGCGGCGCGCACGATGAGGTGTTCGGCTCGGGCGGCGCCCACCGCGCCGCCGACCGACTCGGCATCCCGTTCCTGGGCGAGATTCCGCTCGCGACCGAGATCCGAACCAGCTCCGACGCTGGGCGGCCGATCGTACTCGACCCGACGTCCCAATTCGCCAAGGCATACCTCGGTGTGTCGGAAAAGCTCGCCGCGCAGGTCAGCATCCGGAACATGCAGCGCGAACTTACACCGCTGGTCCAGATCACCTTCTAGCCTTCAAGAGCCAGCCTCTGGTCTCTGGCTAGTTACCGACCGAGCTGGAGGCCGAAGCGACGATGATCTCCCCGGTCGTGAGGCCGGTGAGCGCATTCTGCAGGACGACGTGGATCATGTTCACCGTGATCCCTGCCGCGCCGCTCGCGATCTGCTCGTTGAGCACGACGTAGCCGACGCCCGGCAGGTTGACGCGCGTGTTGGGCGCCGGCAGGTAGTCCCCGCTCCCGAGCGGCACGCCGTTCACTGCGAGGTTGGTGAAGCCGGAGCCCTCGGCGTTCCAGCCCGCCGCGCCGCTTACCCAGCTCGAGGTCGCGGCGATCACGGTCTCGGCAGTGATCAGCCCATTCAGAACGTTGACCTTCTCCAGGTGCGCGGTGCTCTGGGCCGTCGAGGCCTGCATGTCCATCGCGCCCGAGGTCATCGTGGTGAGGGCGTCCACCCTGACTTCGGGTGCCGACAGCGCGTCCACATCGGCGGCAACGAAGCCTCCCCCGAAAGGCAGCGTGACCTGGCCGCTCTGGAGGGTGGTGGCGGCTGTTCGCACCGCCGCGCCCAACGCCTGGCCGCTGACCGGCGTCTGCGCGTGCAGCGCGCCCGCGACGAGGCTCAGCGCCACGACCAACTTCGTCAGGCCCTTCATGGTCTGTCCTCCATCATTGGCGGACCTGTGTGTTGCCGCCCTTCAGGTCCGTGAGGCCGGTGTTGACGGACCCGTCGACGCTGATCCCGAAGCGATCGGGTCCCGCCCCGTGACTCGAGCCGGGCTGGCCGTTGTCGCAGGCGGTCGCGGTAAAGCGGTGCTGGTCACCGTTGTTCCCCCGCGCGCTGCCGGTCCACGTGATGCACACCCCGCCGCGGGGATCGGGTGACGACGTCACGCCGTCGATCACCACACTATGGATCCGCGTCATGGGAGACGTGCCGCCGTGGTAGACGACCTGCATGTCTCCCTTGAACGGGGGCCCCGAACGGCTATCCACGTCGAAGCCGAACGTCGTCTTCCCGATGGCCGGGTCGATGCGGCCGCCGCCGCTGACGTCTACTCGTACCTGCGGCGCCGCGATGTTGAACGGGGCGCTCGTGGCCCCGGTCAGGCCGGTGGCGGTAGCTACCAGCGTGTAGCCGTTCCCAGCCCTGTCGATGCTCAGGTCAGAGAAGGTCGCCACGCCATTCACTGCCGTCACGATCTTGGTTCCGGAGAGCGTCCCGCCAGCGGGGTTGTTGCCCAGCGCGATGGTAATGTCGGCACCAAACCCTACGACCGTGTTCCCCGCGTCATCCTGAGCGGCGACCTGCACGGCCGGCGAGATCGTGCCGCCGGCGGTGGTGTTGCTTGGCTGGACGGTGAAGACGAGGTGCGTCGCCGGCGGTGGCGCCGGGTTGAGTGCGAGCACGCTCGCCAGCCAGGTGCCGGGTTCCGGGTTCTGGTCGAAGGACCACGTCCACTGCGGATCGGCCGAGCCCCCGCTGGCTCGGACGGTGTACTCCCCGTCGGTCTTCCTAAGGAACCCGTCCTCCATCGGACCGACGGTGAGGGTGGTAAAGTCCGGGGGCGTGATGAGGTCAACCCGCCGATTCGACAGCGTGACGCCATACGCGAGCGCGCCCGCGTTGAGCGCGATGGCGCCGGGATGGGCGATCGTTTGCGTCGAGCCGGAGCCCGCATCCGAGCGATGCTCGCCCAGGGCATCCGGGAACACCGGATCCACGCCGCTATACGAGGAGATCATGACCCCGCCGTCCACGACCACATCCGAGAGCGTCGCTTGCACCACCAGCGTCCTGAAGCCGTCGGGGAAGGTCCCCTCGGGAAAGTTCTGCACGTTCGTGGCGACAAACGTGGCCATCGAGATCCCGTCGCCGACGATGTACTCGACGGGCTCGTACCTGTTTCCGACCGGCGTCCCGTCGGCCAGGACGTCCGTGACATCTATGACGGTGGCTGTCGTACCGAGCCAGAAGAACGTCGCAACGATCGCGGTTCCGAGCCGGGGGTTCGTGGGGTTGAACCCCTTGCGGAGCAGCGCTCTGTTGGTCTCGTTGAGCGTGCCGTTTTGTTGGTCGAGGGCAATGGGGCTGGCCGCCATGGCGAACGCCGCTGCGGTGGGACTGAAGCGGTCGGGACTGACGGAGTCACGACACGCAACCGGCAGCAGGGTGGCTGCCAGAAGGCTGGCAACGACGTCGAATGTGGTCCGCTTGGACATGATCCTTCCCCCGGGCGGGAGTGCGCCACCCGTGTGGTCCTGCAAGGCAAGGTTCAGGCCAGCGGACGCGTCGGAGTCCGGAGCACCGCACGCCGCTGCTGCGCCGCCGCAGCGCGGCGCATGTGCCGCAGGCTATGGAGGCGGAGCGTCACCTCCCCGCTTGGCATCGAGGCTCCACGGCCCGGGCGGAGTACCGTATTGAGCAGCGCGTCGCTAATTATCCGGAACATGCAGCGCGAGCTGACGCCCCTCGTCCAGACTCACTTCTGAAACGACTCTCGCTGCGCGCCCACCTCAAGCCGCGCCACAAGCTGTGGCTCAATTGGAATGGCGCGTTTCTCATGGGACCGCGCTACCTGCGTTTTCTGGACGCGGTGGAGCGCACCGGGACGATCCGGGCGGCTGGTGAAGTCGTCGGCTGGAGTTACCGCACGTGCCTGAACCGCATCCGCGCGATGGAGCATGCGCTCGGCGCCAAGGTACTCACCACGACCCGCGGCGGCCGCCGCGGCGGCAGTGCCCGGCTGACGCCGGTCGCCCGCCAGCTCACGCGCTTGTTCGCGCGGTGGCGGCGCCGCGCGCTTCACTCGAGTGAAGCTGCTTTTCGAAACGCTCTAACACGATAGGCACCACCTTGCCTATCGATGGGACGCGCCGTAGCTTGCGCACCGGCGCTCCATGTTTCCGTCGAAGAAGGCGCTCGTCCTCTTGTGCCTGCTGCCTGGCCTTGGTGCCACGCTGCAGTCGCGCGATGTGGTCCTGGCCAGCACCACATCCACTCGCGATACCGGACTCCTCGATTCCCTGCTGCCGATTTTCGAAGCGCGCACCGGATACCGTGTAAAACTGATCGCCGTAGGAACCGGGCAGTCGCTCACGATGGGACGGCGCGGCGATGCGGATGTCGTGCTGGTGCACGCGCCGGAAGCGGAGCGCGCGCTGGTCGACTCAGGCTACTTCGTGCGCCGGCTGCTCGTGATGCACAATGAGTTCCTCATCGTCGGCCCGGCAGCTGACCCCGCGGGCCTGCGCGGCATGCAGGATGCCGCGGCAGCGTTGCTGCGGGTCGCGGCGCGTCGCGCCCTGTTCGTATCGCGTGGTGATAATTCGGGCACCGAGATACGGGAGCGGATGCTGTGGCAGAAGGCCGGCCGGGCGCAGCCGCATAGCGAACCTTGGTACATCGAGGCGGGCCAGGGAATGGGTGCGACGCTCCAGATGGCGAGCGAGAAGCGGGCCTACACGCTGACGGACATCGGCACCTATCTCGCCTGGAAGAGCAGAGTCGAGCTTGTGCCGCTCGTCGAGGGCGACCCCGAGCTCTACAACGTGTACCACGTCCTCGAGCCGAATCCCAAAAACGCGCCCCGCATCAACGTGGCTGGCGGCCGGGCGTTCGCCGATTTCATGGTCGACACCGCCACGCAGCGGTTGATTGGGGATTTTGGCAGGACGCGATTCGGTCGGCCGCTGTTCGTCCCCGACGCCGGAAAAGTAGATCGGCGGTGACGCCCGGCCTCGTCCTCCTCGTCATGCAGGCGGCCGGGGCGCAGTATCCCCTGGCTCCCTCGCCCGTGCTCGACTTGCACACCTTGACGCGCGAGCTGCGGTTGAGCGGCTACGTCAGCGCCCGGGAGACGCTGCGGCGCGATACCCTCACCGCCGTCATCAACCGCGCCCGCCTGACAGCTCAGGTCCTGCCTGCGCCGTTCGCCGCGCTCCGAGTGCAGGCCGACTTCGCCGCCACGGGCCTCGCCCGCGCCGACACCGTCCCCGCGATCGTTCTTACCGACGCGTACATCGAACTCGTGCCACCGGCCACGATCGCCCGGACCGGCACATACGCGCTGCACCCTGCGCTCGTCGTCGGCCAGTTCCGGACGCCGTTCTCGCTAGAGTTCCTCACGCCGTTTTCCTTGCTTCCGACCGCAAATCGCTCGCAGCCGATCGACCGCCACACGACGCGGCGGGACATCGGCGTCCTGGGGCAGCTCGCGGTGGGCCACACGGTGACCTTCACGGGGGCGCTCGTCAACGGGGAGGGCCCGAACCGCCTGACGAATCCAGATGGCAGGGAAATGGCGATCGGGCGCGTCACGGTATTCCCCCTCTCGCGCCTGGCGGTGGCTGCCAAGTACCTGGGACAGGGGCGCGATCACCGGTGGGGCTACGACCTTCGCTGGATGGATCACGGCGCGCTCGTCGAAGGCGAGTTCCTGGCGCGCCGGGGACCATTCACCAGCACGACGACAGTCGATGCGCGCGGCGGGTACGCGCTCGCCGCCTACCGGATTCGGCCCTGGCTCCAGCCAGTGATCAAGTGGGAGCACCTCAGTGACCGGCGCACCACCGGCGCTACGACGACCATAAATCTCCTCACCTACACGACCGTCGGCATCAACGTGCTCTCGAGCGGGGAGGGCATCCGCCTGCTCGTGGACGGGATCTACAAGTCTGAGCCTGGCGTGTTCACCGGCGAGGAGCTCGAGGTTCAGCTTATTGCGATTTTTTGACCTTGCGCCAAGATCATATGGGCATGGCCGGCCCTCGTACGCCGAATGATGCGCTGAAGCCCGGCTCCCTCCCCGCGCTCCTCGTGGTGCTGACGATAACCACGGGACTGATCGACGCCGTCAGCGTGCTGGGACTGGGGCGCGTGTTTACCGCCAATATGACCGGCAACATCGTCTTCCTGGGGTTCGCGTTGGCCGGCGTGCCCGACTTCTCGGCGCGCCGCTCCCTCGCTGCGTTGGCCGCCTTTCTGATCGGCGCCGTCATCGGCGGCCGCCTCGGTGCGCGGCTCGACCACTCGCGGCAGCGCTGGCTGCTCAGCGTAGCGGTGATCGAGTCGGGCCTGCTCTTCGCGGCCGCGCTCGCCGCCACGGGCTATGATAGTGGCGCGCTCACGCCCGTCGCGCGCCTGTATGCACTGATCGCGCTGACTGCCCTGGCCATGGGAATTCGGAACGCCACGGCGCGACGGCTCGCTGTCCCCGACCTCACCACCACCGTGCTCACCCTGACCCTGACCGGACTCGCCGCCGATTCGTGGTTGGCCAGCGGCGGCAACCCGCGCTGGAGGCGTCGTGTCGCCTCCGTGGCGGCCATGCTGGGCGGCGCAGTCGTTGGAGGATTGCTGGTGCTGCGCGGGGGTGGGCGGCTCGCGTTGCCGCTGGTGCTCACTGGCGCGATCACTTTGATCGCGACGCTCGTCTACATCGCATTTGCGGAGCGCCCAGCCAACACGAGTTGACGTTGGTGGTAATTCCGGTGCTGTGTTTCCTGTGGCGGGCCGGGTGCTCGAGCAGTCAAAGGACGTGATGCGCCCATAAACCACGAACACTCTCATCATCAAGGGCACGAAGGTATGGCAACCCATGCCGGTCACGGCGGCATGGTGGACGATTTCCGGCGCCGCTTCTGGATCTCGCTGGCGCTGACCATTCCGGTGCTGGCGACGTCCGAGATGCTCCAGCATCTCCTCGGGCTGCGTGGAGTCCTCGCGTTTCCGGGCGCGCGATACGTGGAGTTTGGCTTCGCGTCGGCCGTCTACTTCTATGGTGGTTGGCCCTTCCTAACCGGCCTCGTCGCCGAGCTGCGACAAAAGTTGCCGGGCATGATGACGCTCGTCGGCCTGGCGATAAGCGTGGCCTATCTCTACAGCGCGGCCGTCGTCTTTGGCCTTCGCGGAACGGTGTTCTTCTGGGAAACCGCGACGCTCATCGACATCATGCTGCTGGGCCACTGGATCGAGATGCGTTCCGTGCTGGGCGCTTCGCGGGCACTCGAGGAGCTCGTGCGATTGCTTCCCGCCGAGGCGCACCGGCTGCGCCCCGACGGATCAACCGAGGACATTCCTGTCACGGACCTGCGGCAGGATGATCTGGTGCTGGTTAAGCCCGGCGAGAGGATTCCCGCGGACGGCAGGATCACCGAGGGTCGGACCACCGTCAACCAGGCACTGCTGACGGGGGAGTCGCAGCCCGTGGAGACGGGTCCCGGAGATGCGGTGCTCGGTGGTGCGGTAAACGGGGAAGCGGCGATCACTTTGCGCATCACTCGCACGGGCGCGGAGACGTATGTCGCGCAGGTGATCGAGTTGGTGCGCCGCGCACAGCAGACCCGATCGCGCACGCAAGACCTCGCCGATCGCGCCGCGATGTGGCTCACCGTGATCGCGATTGCCGCGGGCGTGACGACGCTGGTCGCGTGGCTCGCGGGTGGACGCAGCTTTGATTTCGCACTCGAGCGGATGGTCACGGTCATGGTGATTACGTGTCCGCACGCCCTCGGTCTCGCGGTCCCGCTCGTCGTCGCCGTTTCGACCGGTATCTCGGCGCGGAACGGGCTGCTCATCCGCGATCGTGCGGCCTTCGAGCGCGCACGCGCGCTCGACTCCGTCGTTTTCGACAAGACGGGCACGCTCACCGAGGGACGATTCGGCGTTACAGATGTGATCTCCCTGGAGGGCCGCAGTGAGACGGAAATCCTGCGCCTTGCCGCCGCACTCGAGAGCCGCTCCGAACATCCCATCGCGGCAGGCATCGTGCGCGCCGCAACGGAACGAGGCATTAGCTACCAGGCTGCGTCCGAAGTCAGTGCGATCCCAGGGAAAGGTGCACGGGGAATAGTGGAAGGCGTGGAGATTAACGTCGTCAGCCCGGGCTACCTGAAGGAGCACAGCCAGACCGTGAGTGACGCCCGCGTCAAGCGCGTGGCGGAGCAGGGGAAGACGGTCGTCTACGTCTTGCTGGACTCAAGAGTGGTCGGAGCGATTGCACTCGCGGATATCATTCGCCCCGAGTCGCGCGAGGCGCTGCAGCGGCTGAAGCAGATGGGCATCCGGGCGATGATGCTCACCGGCGATTCCCAGGCGGTGGCGCGGTGGGTCGCCCAGGAGTTGGGACTCGACGAGTATTTCGCGGAAGTACTGCCGGATCAGAAGGCTGCGAAAATCCGGGAGGTCAAAGCGCGTGGCTTCACGGTCGCGATGGTGGGCGATGGTGTCAACGACGCGCCCGCGCTGGTGGAAGCTGATGTGGGCATCGCGATCGGCGCGGGCACCGACGTCGCGATCGAATCCGCTGACATTGTGCTCGTCCGCTCCGATCCGCGTGACGTACCGGCGATTGTCGGCTTAGCGCGCGCGACGTACCGCAAAATCGTACAGAATCTGTGGTGGGCCACGGGATACAATGCTGTGGCTATCCCACTCGCGGCCGGCGTGCTTTATCGAGCGACAGGCGTTTTGCTTTCGCCGGCCCTTGGCGCGGTATTCATGTCGGTCTCGACCGTGATCGTCGCCGTGAACGCCCAGCTCCTGGGACGAGAGAAGCGTTCCGCCTAAGCGGCGCGTGTTTACGGCATGTCTCACATGGGCATCGCTGTGCGCGACATGGTGTGCGCACCGTGAAGCGGGCGAATACGCACGAACAGCATTCCCCCGGCTGGTGTGCGTGATCCATAAATCGGGGCAAGTGCTGCGGGAAGCACGTTCAGACCAGCTTGGAATCCGACACCAACAGTCGCCTTCGACGAGCGCACGAGCTCGCGAATGTATCCGACGGACAATGCCGTGACGGTGAACGTTGAATCGGGCGCGAAGCCGCCAGGCCCTGACGGCAATACCAACTCCCCTGCCGTTTTCTGAACGACGTCGACACGTCCGAAGATCGTATTCCTCCGATTCAGTATCGCCTCGCTCTCGGCAAGTACGGAATGGGTTGTCCTTCCGGAATGCCGGTTGGCACCCCAGATCACCGATGACGCGATCTGACCATCCATCCCCAGTTTCCGACCCTGTAATAGGGAGGCGGTGACGCGGTGTATGGATTCGGACGGAGTCAACGCTTCGGGACTCTTCAGAAAGCCGTACGCTGCCGAAACGACCCAGCTCGAATCCAAATGGGCCGTGAATCGTCCGGAATACGAGTCGAAGCGGATGCGATCGAATCCCCACCGCTCCTCATTTGGCTCGCGGCCGTTGAAGACCGAGCCTTCCAGTTTCCAGTGCCGGCCAAATAGACCGCCGGTGAGCACGCCAAAACTGATGTGAGTGGCGTCTTGCCAATGGTGGGACAACGGAGCGACGAGATTGTCCATGGCCGATGGGCGGTGCATGAACGCAACGGGCCCGAGGGCTGGCTCCCCGGAAGGCGCGGCGTAGACTGTAACGCCGATACTGCGCGAGAGCGCGCGCTCGTACATCACGGCGAATTCCATCCAGAAGTCGTGCGGATGCTGCCGATCGAAGAGCGACTGACCGCGGTAGGTCTCACCGCTTTGCAGCAGCAGTGGATAGCCGCGATTGGTGACGGTCGCGGGGTCCAGACTCAACATCGTTCTGGCTTGAAATCGGCCCCCGAGCAGATCGCGGCTCGCCATCAGCATCGCCCAGTTGAGGGATCCGAATTGATCATTGCCCCGCGGGCCACCCTGCTTGTCGTACTGCGCGAAACCAAATCCGTGCAGCATCAGAAGCCAGGAGCCGGACATGGCGTGCCGAGCGGGCAGCGGGACGGCATCCGGGATCCACGTCGTGCCCGAACCCATCCGCTCCATCGAGACCCCGAGCGGGTCGTTCATCATCATCGCCATCGGATTCATTGGAGTTTGCTGTGGGTGCTCTGGATGCTGTGCAGAGAGCATCGAGGGCACCAATGCGATCGCAAGCAAGTACCGAAGCATGTTCCACCTCTTGTTCGAGCAAAGTCTCGAGCATCGCACTTGAGTGAGACTCGATGCGACGCGTGAGCAACGAAGAACCGAGGCTTAGGCTCGAGGAGGCGGTGCTACTGGAGTGGCGGTGCGTGAGGTCGTGGCGTCGAGTGAGGAGATGACGGGACGAGCGCTTACCACAATGCTGGTGAGCCTATTGACGTCGCGACCGAGTGCAATTGTTGGCGAGCAAGAGGTAAGGGCCTGACAGCACACCGGCAACGACGGAGCCTTGTGGGGCTGCTGATCCGGCGCCGACGACTGGTGCGAACCCCTGGAGTGATGGCTGTGCGGTGCCGGGGAGGACGCAAGGCATGTGGCATCTTGGGCAACGAACCCGAGGTGGAGCACCAAGGCACCAACAATCAAGCCCCCGAGCCGGCGCGTCATCACAGTTGGATTATAACCCGATCACGCGGTCGGAGTACCGGGATGCAGCTCCCTGCGCAGGTGAGATGAGGTGTCTGACACCAATTGTCGCACCACTGGATCCCGGGCGGCCTCGGCGGGTAGATTACGTACTATATCGAGCGTCGATATATTGGGTTATCTCTCGGGAGCCAGGGAGGCAGCCATAGTCACGAAACGACAGGCCGGCCGGCCGCCCGAGGCATACCTGCCTCTGCCGCCCGCAACGTTCCACATCCTGCTCGCGCTCGCGGACGGGGAGCTGCACGGCTACGCGATCATGAAAGGTGTGGCAGCGCGCTCCGAGGGCACCGTGCGGTTGGGGCCGGGGACCCTTTATGGAGCGTTGAAACGGCTGCTGGAAGCGGGGCTGGTGGAGGAAGGTGGCGAGCGGGCAGACCCGGAGCGGGGCGACGACCGGCGCCGCTATTACCGACTGACGCAGCTCGGCTTATCCGTGGCGCGCGCAGAGGCTCGGCGGCTCGACGCGTTGGTGCGTGCGGCGCGGCGCAAGAAGTTGATCGGGGTCCGGCCTGCATGAGTCCCGCCGCGGCCGAGCGCATCTACCGTCTGCTGTTGCGTGCCTACCCGCCGGACTTTCGAGCCGAGTACGGACGAGAGATGGTGCTGCTCTTTCGGGACCAGTGCCAGGAGAGTGATTTGCGAACCATCGGCTTCTGGGCAGCCGTCATTTGCGATGTCGCACGCAGCGCGCCGGCCCTGCGCGCAGAAGCATGGCGTTCGCGTGGGAGTCAGAGCACTCAAACCACTGAGGTGATTATGAAGCTCGCTGCAATGCTGACCGTGTTGCTCGGCGTGTTGGGCATCCTGAACGCCGTTGTCGAGTGGGTGGCCGGGTCAACGGGAACGATCCAGGGAATGCACGCGCTCTCGCTCGGGCTGGGGGTCTTCGCGAGTGCGCTGCTCCTCACCGCTGGTATCGCGTTGTTGCGCCCGACGCAGGGGGGCCGGCAGGCGGCGCGCCTAGCGCTGTTCGCCTCGCTCGTGATGATCGTGGCCGCCCGGCTGCTGTTCCCCTGGATGTCTGTCTTCTCCCAGCTCGTCGGCATTGGACTGCCGATCGCGCTTCTGATCGCGTTGTACTGGCCACGCAAGTCCTCCCCCGTGGGGGCGGCATGAGGCCCGTCCGCGGTCGTCCGCATTTTCGAGGAGAACGGAGTACTCAAGGCACTCTCGGAGGGAGAGACCCGACGACTCCTGTATCAGGGTGACGCCGTGTTCCGGCCGGAGCCGCTGCGGTGGCTACCGCCCGTTCCGCGCGTTCTTTCGCTGTTCGGTGACGGCTCTCCAACAGTACCACGCAGCCACCGTCCGGTAAGGCCGGAAGCGTTCGCCCGAGGCCTGGAGCTCTTTCGGCGTGGGCAGAGTCGGCAACCCGTAGGCCAGCGCGTACCCTTTGCGAACGCCGTAGTCTCCCACCGGCCACACATCGAGCCGGCGCAACTGAAAGATCAGGAACATCTCGGCGGTCCACCGTCCGATGCCACGGACCACCGACAGCGATTCGATGATCTCCTCGTCGGAAAGCCTCCCGATGCGATGGAGTGGAACGACTCCAGCCGCGACCTTCGCCGCGAGGTCGCGGACGGCGGCGACCTTGGCCCCTGAGAGCCCGGCGGTGCGAAGCTTTCGCGCGGGCAGCGCCAGCAGCGTCTCGGGGGAGAGGTCCCCGTCGAACAGGTCGAGAAATCGGCGGTGGATCGCGGCCGCCGCGGCTCCCGCGAGTTGTTGGTACAGGATGCTCTCGGCGAGCGCCGCGAAGTGCCGCGGGGCGCGCCCCGGGAGGTTAAAGGGCGCGCTTCGTTCGATCAGCGTGGCCATGACCGGATCACGGCGTGCCAGCGCTGCCGCCGCGCGGGAAAAGGTGGTCATTACAGAAACCTGCCGCGCCTTGTCGTTAGCTGCAAGAATTCGATACGGACTCGACTACATTGCCCTTGAGGGGCTGAATCTCACGATAGATCCGATCCGGAAGCAACTTGTGCCCGCGGGGGCGGTGACCACGGCGACAGCGACGCCGGAGCTCGGCGGAGTCATGCTTGGAGTACCGTCGGGAGCCGGAGCTGGCTAACTTAGGGGCCACGCGCCACCGTAGCTCAGTGGTAGAGCTCTCGATTAATCCGGCACGGCCAGCGCACTCCAGCGCTGGCCGTTGTGTTTTCAATGAGTTACACGAAGCGAGCGACGACGAGCGCTCGCCAGAAACATGCTCGTTGGCACCACTATCGGCACCACGGTGGCGGGGCGATGCCGAGCGCCGGGAGCTCCACCAGTCAAAGGAGGCACAGTGATCGAGCTATTCATGGCGGGCGTGGCCCCTTCGCGGGCATGATGCGTAGATGAACCCCATGGGGCTCGTGGGGGAACCGAGTTAGGACACCAAGTAGGCATCACGCGAGGTTCTGGCATCGGTGTCGTAACAGCAAGCCCGAATATCAACCGAGTGTCGTTAGAAACTCACAGACTCACGGCACGCAGACGGCCTCTTCTCGGAATCCCAAGTCTCGGACCGGGATTGACCTTGCGTCGTGTCTTCGCGCGGCTACGTTCTTAGCCGCCGTAGTGTGGGGCCCGGCGTAGTTATCGTCGCGAGGTCTCCAGGCGTGACAGCCGCGCATCGTGCAGCGATCCTTCCCGCTGGCTCCGTACCGGAGTCGGTATCCAACTCGGTTCGCGCCGTTCTCCCAGCTCCGATTCGATCGCGAGAGTGTTTCCACGGGCCGATGGCTCGTGCTCCGCCTGTGCACCTGAACAGCCTTGTTTACACTGACTAAACGGACGCAATAGCAGGAACACGCAGAAGGAGGAACACACAATGAGTGCGCGGACCTTGAATGGACTCGCGAGCGTTGCGCTGATCAGCCTCGCTCTGGGATGTGAGAGGGGAACCCCCGCCTCGGCAATGCTGGCGGCAAAGCCCACCGGGCTCTCCCCGGATTTCAGCGCTTCAGCCAACAACCACCACATGCGGTGGGACATCGTCAGCGTCAATTTCGCCACGCTCACTCTCTCAGCCGGCGGGGTGGCCTCGGCGCGCGCCAACGATGGCTCGAAGATCACGCTCACGGGATCTGGCACATATCGCTCGAATCCCGGTAACCCACAGGACGTAACCGGTGGTGGGACATGGCAGACCTTCGAAGCGAGTGGCGGGTCGACTGGAAGCGGGAGCTACACGGTGACCGGCTTGGTGAGCTTCATTCTGGCTCCGGGCACGTTCCCGCTGCAGCATGACAACATCGGCGACCCCAACGGGGCTGACGTCCGAGCCGGGCTGCTCGTGGTCCGCATCGCCTACTCGGACGGCAGCGAGGGCACGCTCGTCGTGAGCTGCCATATCGTCGGAACGCCGGACGCGGTGTTCGAAGGAGTCACCGCGTCGAAGGGCTTCGTCGACTACTGGAACCGCGAGGCGCCTCCGGCTCCTCCGGGGAACGCCAACCGGACCGCGTTCCACGTCATCGATTAGGGCACGCACTCACGGGGGCGGCGCAAGCCGCCCCCGTCAACGTCAGGGAGGAACCATGCAACGCTCTCTGCACAGCATCGCAGTAGTGGCAGCGGTGCTCGGGCTCGCCGCGTGTGCCGCTCCGGGCGATGTCTTCGCCCCGCGCGCCGCCATCTCGAGCGACCGCGCGGCTGCGCCGTTGGCGCATCCAGTCCAGGTTACGGGCGGCGGTACCACGACCTTCGGCACCGATCTCGACGGCGATGGAGACGTCGACGGGTCGCACTTCGGCTTCGCGGCAGTGATCGCGGGTGACGGATTGGCACAAGGACACTTCACGTGTCTCATGGCCGGCAACGCGAACTTCCTCGGACTGCGCCTGATGGCTGTGCAGGGGCCCATCACGAGCGGGGCGCTGGACGGGCGCAGCTTCAGTGGCACAGCCACCGTGAAGGTGCTGAACGCGTTCGGCCCCGGTGTGCAGTCGATCTTCCGCGATATCCCGTTCGTCGTTGCGGTCACGCCCGGTGGCCCCGGGGTCGCCACGTTGCAGCTGACGGTCTTCGGCGTGTTCGACGGCGTAGCCGGGGATGTGGCGCCCGGAAATGGCAACTATGATCTAGCCAGGGAGACGCTGACGACGGGGCAGATCACGATCCATTGAAGTCGGCGTCGCTGAGCAGGACCCGCAGCTATCGCGCTCGCGGATATCATCCGTCCCGAGTCTCGCGAGGCGCTGCAGCGGCTGAAGCAATCGTGCTCGTCCGGTCCGATCCGCGCGACGTACCGGCCATCGTCGGCCTAGCGTGCGCGACGTACCGCAAGATCGTACAGAATCTGTGGTGGGCGACGGCATATAATGGCGTGGCTGTCCCACTCGCAGTACCGCCCCAGAAAGGACTCTGCCGGCGACGCCCCCTACGGCGTGAGACGATGCACCACCTTGACGACGAAGGCCCCATTGAGCGGGCGGGCCAGGGCCCGGGTGTCCGGGAAGCGAAACTGGGAGAGGGGCTCCGTAGTGTATCCGGAATTCCACACCACAAACACATCATCGCCGATCACCGGAATCCAGTGGAACCGCACATTGAAATCGACGCGCTCGCTCGCGTTGTCATACTGGACGAACGCGAGCAGGCTCGCGCGGGTGTTGAAATCGTACTCAAACCGGTTTGCGGATAGCAGGGCGGTGAACGCTCCGGCCGGTAACTTCGCCGTTGTGCGGATCAGATCGGTGCTCACGATGAAGTGACCACCGCGGCGCCACGTTGCGCTGAGCTCAAGGTCGGTGCTCCGACCGCCGTAGAACTGGCCCCAGTTTGCAAACACGCCGAAGCGCAGGGGACGGCCTGGGTTCATGAAGTACTGCAGCTCATAACGTGACCACCAGTATCGTCCGGGTGGAATCTTCACGGCGCGAAAAATGCCAAACGTGTCGGTCGGCGCGTCCAGCCAACGCTGGAAATTCACCTCGAAGCGATCCCCGTTCTCTCGATCACCGCCGAGCAGCCGCCACTCAAACCAGGCGGTCTGCCAGTCTCGAGAACGTCCGAGCGATCCGGACTCATTGGCGATGATGTCCCATTCGGGCATGATCTTGAAGTCGAGCTGGCGGATGCCCAAGGCGTGCGGCCTAGGCATGAAGTTGCTGTGGCCGGTCGTCTCCCAGATCCCCGTCCGCCGGACGAAGCCAAGCGGCGGAGCGAAGCCCGCGTCGATGCGGTAAAGCGCGACGAAATTGTCGAAGAGATCGTTGGGGTTATCGGTCGAGATCCGCCACGCGAGCGGCGTCCCGGGGACACTCGGAGTCTGGCTACCCGCGATCCAGAACTTGGGCTCGAGGTTGGTTCCACGGACAACGAGCGGGAGGTCGATGTCCACTCCTCCGGCACGTTGGACGCCTTGGCCGCTTGGTCCGCCGCGCATCGTTCCGATGGCACCGACATACGAGCGCTCGAAGAGGTCGTGCTGGAGGCGCACCACGGCGTCATTGGCGTTGTCGGCGCCGCCCGTCTGCGCGTCGAGCAGGCCAAGCTTCCATGGCCCGAGGCGTCCGTATATCCGACCCCCTGCGCTGATCGGCACGGGCGCGCCGCTCGTGTCGAGGCCGACGCGACGCGAGTAGAACAGTTGTACGCGACCCGGCGTCCCCAAGTCGAGCTGCCCGCTCGATTCAAGAAAGAACTCGCGCTTTTCGGGGAAGAAAAAAGGAAATCGGGTGAGGTTGATGACTTGCTCGTCGGCTTCCACCTGCGCGAAGTCGGTGTTGACAGTGACGTCCGCCGTCAATGTCGGCGTGATGGCGAGCTTGGCGTCGACCCCCGCCTTTCCATTCGCGTAGCCCCCGCTCGTCTCCCGTCCGACGCTGTCGTGCTCGGTCTCCACGGCTCGGCCGAGCGCATACGGATACAGCTCGAGATCGTGGGGACGGCGCAGGTCTCCGAGATCGGTGATCGTTCCCTCATAGTTAAGGCGGTAGAACCCCTGCGTCCGACCGTACGAGCGCCACAGGTCCTCTTCATTCTTTCGTCGGATGAACCGTCGAACATTGAACCCAAACTCTGGGTTGGTCCCGGCGTGAAACCGCAACGCGAGCAGGGGGATGCGGAATTCGGCAGTCCACCCGGCACTGCCGCGCGAGACGGCGACGTCCCAGATGCCGTTCCAGTTCTCGTTCAAGTCGTCGACACCCGAGAACTGCGCGTCCCACTGGGCGCCGTTCGGATTCGTGGCAAACACAAAGGCGCTGCGCCGGTCGTTGAAGCCGTCGATCAGAATTCGGACATTGTCGTCACTCGAGAGGTCGGCATCACGGCGGAGCTGGCTGGCCCGCACCACGCGCATGCTGGAGTCGTAGCAGCGCACGGCGATGTAGAGCGCGTCCCCGTCATGCACCACTTTGACGACCGTCCGTTCCGTGGCGGGGAAACCCTCGAGCGGTTCGCGCTGGCGAAAGTCATCAATCGAGTCCGCCGTCGTCCAGAACGGTTCGTCCAGCTTGCCGTCGAGCGTCACCGCGGTGGGGATCGCGGTGGCGCGAATGGTCGTCCTTTGTGCGACGGCCGGCATGGTTACGAGGCAACTAGCCGCCAGCAGCGTCAGCGCGGTCTTCGTCACCGAGGCTTAGGCTGGAGTCGGCACGCGCTGCGGATTCCAGGAATGACGCTCGCTCTTGGCATGCTGCAGCCACTCATACAGGGCGTCATAGAGGAGGAAACCGCGGGGCAGCAGTTCCTCGTCGTTGGGGTACAGCCGCGAGAGGCCGAGGGAGATGGCGAGCAGTCCGGCGGATTGTGGCGCGAGGTCTAGCCTGTCCGTATCGGCTCCACGGACGATGACGGCAAGCTCATGAAGGGCCGGGTCCGTCAGTCCATACTTTTGCAAGAAGGCATCGAAGCTGCAGCGCGGCCCGTCATGAGACAGTTCGACGCCCTCTACATCGTAGGGAATGGCGTTGCGTTCCTTCGCTCGCGCGACGACGGCCGCGGGTGGTGCAAAGAGGAACTCCGCCTCGGTATCAATGAACCGCTTGATCAGCCACGGGCATGCAATGCGGTCGATCTTTGGATGCTCCCGAGTTATCCAACGCATAGAGCCTCGCATCGTCAAGTTTATTAACCAGTGTATCATTGAACTTGCAGAGCAAACACTCACTTCGACAAGGAACCATCATCCATGAACGTTCGGCCTATTCTCCTGACGGTCCTCATCGTGAGTGCGTCCAATGCCGTCGCGTCGGCACAAACTCCACTCGGCGCGCCGTGGGATTCCGTTGGACGAATTCTCCAAACGTCTGGATCTGCCACCGGGGGCTATTACCGCTACACCTGGCCTCGCCGCGACGTCACACTGCGAATTGGTGACGTCACCGTTTCACCGGCGCTTGCCCTCGGCGCCTGGGCTGGGTTTAGCGGGGACGCCGCGAGCGCCACAGTTATGGGCGACCTCGTGTTGACGAGCGGGGAGGTCAAGCCAGTGCTTGCGGAGCTCGCGCGGCAACGGATCGCGGTGACCGCGATTCACAACCACCTGGTCGGAGAAGATCCGAAGATCACATACGTCCACTTCCATGCGGAGGGTAACCCGGTGGAGCTGGCCGGTCGGCTCGATCGCGTCCTCGCGCTAACGGGCGCACCCCGCCCGGTGACTGCAGCCGCCCCACAACCGGTGACGATCGATACCGCACTCGTGTTCAATACGCTCGGACTTCACGGGCGGGCGCAGGGCGCAGTCGCGCAAGTTTCTGTCGTGTTGGTCCCAGGGACGGTGACCTTGCACGGTCGGACCGTCACTCCCGCGCTCGGCTATGGAACGCCAATCAATATTCAAGTCGTGAGTCCGGATCGCGCCGTCGCCACGGGCGACTTCACCGTCCTCGGCGCGAAGGTGGCGCCCGTATTCGAGGCGCTGACGGCGCACGGCATCACTGCGACGGCGCTGCACAGCCACCTTGTCGGGGAGGAGCCGACACTCTACTACATGCATTTTTGGGCGGACGGACCCCTTGTCGACGTTCTTCGGGGGTTAAGAGCCGCGCTCGATGCAGCGCGGTAGGTCGCGGAGTACCGTGTGGCGGCGGGACTTGCTAACTTAGGGTCCGCCGCCACCGTAGCTCAGTGGTAGAGCTCTCGATTCGTAATCCTGCACGGCCAGCGCACACCAGCGCTGGCCGTTGTGTTTTCAAGGAGTTAGGCGAGGTGAGCGACGGCCAACGCTCGTCAGAAACGCGTCGGTTGGCACCACCAATGGCACCACGGCGGAAGGGCGTGACACAGCAACCGCGAGGAGCGCGCGCGCCGGCTCGAGGCAGTGCACTTACCGGGCGGGGGACTGTTCGCGCTGCCGCGACGCTGGGCGGCACGTCGCGTGCCTGTGGTCCGCCCGCGTGGCCGAGGTCTGCCCGGACTGCGGGTGGCTCAAGATGGTCAGAGCGTCGGGCCGCGTGACCGAGAAGGAGATGATGCTCTGGCTCGACCTGCTCGCCGCGGCGCTGGACCAGCAGTCCCGACGCGCGCGCTCCGACGGGCCATCGCGGCGCTCATGGCGCTCGGGTACGAGGCGTGACCGTTTGGAGTTAGAGGAGGGCGTGCGTATTTTTGATGAGCCCTTGGTTGTGTAGAAAGGAGAGCGGTTCAAATGCAGTTCATTTTCGCAGACGACTCGCGCCAGCTCCACCCCTCCCGCCGCGACATGCGGCCCTTCGTCGCCATCGGCGGCGTGCACGTCGCCGCCAACGTGGTGCGTCCCCTCAGCGCGGCTCTTGATCGGCTCTGCGTCGAGCGCGGTTTTCCCCTCGGCGAGGAGTTCAAGTGGTCGCCCCGCCGCAATACGTGGATGCACTCCAATCTCCACGACGATGACCGCCGCGATTTCTTCTCGACCGTGATGACAACCGCCGCGGCGCACGCGGTGAAGGTCACCGTCGTGGTCCTGGACGCGTTCAGCCGCCATGCCTATCGGCAGAGCGCCGGCCCGGAACACGACGCGACGACCCTTTTCCTGGAACGGGCGGACAACGCGTTCCGCTCTGCCAGCGTGTGCGGCGTCGTGGTGATCGACAGGCCGGGCGGAGGCCGTCCCGCCGAGGATCGTTTCCTCTCCGATTGCATGGCGACGATCACGACCGGCACCGACTACGTGGACATGGAGAATGTCGCGGCCGTCGTGACGGCGACCAGCCACCAGGCCCGCGTGCTCCAGCTGGCTGATGTCGTGACCGGCTGCGTCGGCGCGCGCGTCGCCGGGGAGCACACCTTCTCGCCGCCGATCTTCGAAATGGTGAAGCCCCTGTTCCGGCGCGACGCGGGTCGAACCGGCGGCGTCGGCCTCAAGATTCATCCCGACCTGCGGTACCTGAACCTCTACCACTGGCTGGTCGGCGACGACGTGTTCTTGAAGGGATGGGGCGCTTATCCGCTGCCGCGCGAGGGAAAGCTGTACTTCGCCGACGCGGGGGAGGCGGCGCCGGCGCCGGTTTCACCTCTATAAGCCGTCGCTCCTTCCTCTATTTTTAAAACGAGAGTACGTAGAGCAGCGAAAGGGCCGCACGTGGGCTTCTGGCTAAAGGTCACCGCCGGGTACGCGCTTCTCGCGGGCGCCATCATCTGGGCGTTTGGCCTCGACGTGCGTACCGGCCTGGATCTCTTCCTGCTGGTCCTCGCCTTCCTGCCGCCTGTCGTCAAGCAGTCGCCGCGACTCTACCTCCGCTGGAGCCGCTTCAGGTACTGGCTCCTCAACAAAGAGACCACCTGGGACTTGAGCCTCCAGTTCCGGGGCGCCTTCGACGCGGAGCGGGTGGACCAGTTCGTCCACCGCCTCGCCCTGGAGCGACCGGGGGAGACCGAGGTCAAGCAGGCGGGCCCGACACGATTCATCCTGCGGTACCGGCGGCTGTTCACCGTGGAGCTGTCTCTCGGTCCAGGTTACGAAGCACTAGCCGGTCTTTATGAGCAGCCCGCAGGTAATGCCGACTACACCACGTTGGATGTCGTCGTCTACGAGCAGCAGGTCAGTTACCGCAGATCGCGCCGCGTCCTGGAGGACCTGCTCATACCGTTCGCCGAGCAGCTCAAGGACGAATTCACGCCGCAAAGCGCGAGCTTCTCGCTCCGCGTGCGTTTCGACCGCGGCAATCCGTTCTTCGGCCTCTACCTCGAGCACCTTCGGCCGGATCTCGTGAACGAGTTCCATATCGAGTTTCAGCTTCCGGCCGCGCGGAAGGGCGAGTACGCGCGGGTCAACAAGGACACCATGGTCGTCTCCGCCGTATCTGTCGAAGACTTCCGGAAGGCCGTGCGCGCCGGGCTGACGTTCTCCGCCGCCACGAGCTGAAATGCCGACCGCCTACCACCTCTACACGATCACGACGTTGCCCCGCGGCCCCCGCTTCGGAACGGAGGACCAGCTCTACCTTACGATCGACGGGCACGAGAGTCGGGAGAACGTGCACACGACACTCAACCGGAACGCCGAAGCGTTCCGGAATGGCGTCACCCGCTTCAAATGCAAGCACGACTTCCTGACCAAGCTGCGATATCCCGGCCGCGCGAAGGGGATGGAGTTCAAGCAGTTCGTGACCCCGTACGAGTTCCCGGTCTACGTGCTCGCCGAGACGCCTGCCGCAAAGGGCCCGACGTTCGTCGTCCGCACCAAGGCTAACGTCGCGGCGGACTGCGTGAAGCGCCTGAACCACAAGCTGGACGACTTCAAGGTCGTAGAGAAGCACCTCGATTTCGCAAAGCTGCGGGCGCTTCTGGGCAGCATCCAAGGCGCATGGTTCAGGAAGATGAACGTCGCGAACCTCGCGGCCGCGGGTCTCTTCGGCCCGCGTGTTGACAAGAGCGAGGAGTTCGTGCACGCGGAGAAGCACGGCAGCCTTCATAGCTTGAACGCCACGTACCCGTTCAAGGGAGCAGACTACTTCGTCACGATCACCGAGTCCGGGTCGCTGATCGTCTACGACGCGCTCGAAACCGAGGAGGAGGGCGTCGACGTGCTTTGCGATATTAAGACCAGGCTCTTCGACAAGTGCTCGGACATGGGCTAGACGCTGTAGAAAAAGTGTAGAAGCCGACCGCGCGCGTACCGGTGCGGACGGACTCTTGGCTGGACGCGGACGCCCGTTTTCGTATACGTTCGTGACTCCTCGTGCTGTTGGTGCCCATATGCGGCCCTACTTAAAATCCCTTGCATGACCGTCCTAACGGCGACCCTGACCTGCCCGCACTGCGGCCACAAGAAGACCGAAACGATGCCAACCAACGCCTGCGTGCATTTCTACGAGTGCTCAGCATGCCGAACGATTCTGCGACCGAAGCCTGGTGACTGCTGCATCTTCTGCTCCTATGGCTCGAGCCGATGCCCACCTCGGCAGGCTGAGGGGGCGTGACCACGTCCGCGACGTCATAGTATATTCCCGAGGGCGCATGAAATTCTCTGTCGTCAGACTCGTCGCCACGCTCATGCTGAGCGGCCAGCTATTACCGGTTGGCCTCCCGCTGTTGTGTGACCAAGTCCAACGAGCAACGCCGGGCAACTGTGACCAGCAGATGGCGTCCCACCCGTCTGGACCGGTCGTCGATGCGACGACCCACGCTACCCCGTGCGCCAATTCAGCACTCTGCGCCACCACCGCGACTGCCGTCATTGCGCTTGGCGGAGCGGTTCCCGTTTCCGCCAGAGAATCTCATCTCGTAGCATTCGGCCTCCCGACTTCCGTTTCGACCGATCCGCCGCCGCCGCTCCCTCCGCCGCCCCAAGCCTAGCCTCACCCAGGAGTAGTGTGCCCTAACGCGCCGCGAATTCCGGCGCGGGCTCCGGCGCATTCAGCCGGAAAAAGTGTTCGGTGAGGAGAGGTATGCAATTCCGACAACTGATGTTGACAGCACTTGCGATCGCGATGGCGGGCGCGTCTCCTGCGCGGGCGCAGGACTCGATTCTACAATCGCTCGTCGCGGAGGTGCTGGCACGCAACCCGACGCTCGTGCAACGGCAGGCAGCTGTTCGGGCGGCGGCACTGCGAATCAGGCCAGCGGGCACATTGCCCGACCCAAGGTTGTCACTCGGTGTGATGGACCTGCAGATGCCGCACTTCGAGTTCAACCAGAGCGACTTCACCGAGGTAGACGCTGACCTGAGCCAGGAGATCCCGTGGCCAGGAACCCTCGGCGCCCGGTCTGGCGTCATGCGTGCGGCCACTGCCGGTGCGCGGGCGGAAGAAGGCGCCGTCCGCCGCGAGCTTACCACCACGATGGCGGCAGGCTACTACCGGCTTGGATACACAGTGACGGCGCTGGAGACTCTGCGGCACCAGCGCGAGCTTCTCGAAGCCGCCGTCCAGCTCAGCACCACGCGCTATGCGACGGGCGCCGCACCTCAGAGCGATCCCCTCCAGGCAAAGTTGGCCCGCGATCGGCTGCGGTCGGAAGAGTTCGCGCTGGAGAGCGAGCGGGTGGCGGCGCTCGCCGCAGTGAATGCGCTGCGGAACCGAGCGCCGGAGGACACTGTCACGGTCACGCCGATCGACCCTGCGGCGGTGCGCGCTGGAGTAACGTCGGGGCCCCCCGCCGACTCGCTCGTGGCCTTGGCCCTCTCAGCCCATCCGCGGCTCACCGCTCGCCGTGCGGCGATCGACGCAGCGACCCGCACGATTCGAGTCGAGCGGCTCGGCGCCCGGCCCGACTTCACTGTCGGCGTGCGCTATGGTCTCCGACCCGCCTTCGGGGGGATCTACAACCAGCCGGATTTCTTCTCGGCGTTTGTCGGACTGCGACTTCCGGTGTGGGCGTGGCGCAAACAGAACCGGCTCGCTGACGCCGCGCGCGCGGATTCCACCGGGGCGGCCGCTGATCTGCGGGACGCGGAGCTGCAGCTCAGTCGTGAGGTCACCGAAACCGCCGCCCGACTCCAAGCGTCACGGCAGCGCCTTGCGCTCCTGGTCGACGACGTGTTGCCCACCGCTCGAGGGACGGTCGAATCCGTAATGCGTAGCTATCAGGTCGGTCGCGCCGAGTTTCTCACCTTGCTGTCGGTCGAAGACGCGCGCTTCCGCGCGGAGCTCGAGGCGGCCGACGTGGCGGCCGACTACCTGACCCAATTCGTCATGCTGCGGCAATTGACCGCGGGAGAGGGCCGGCCATGAAACGCATCGCGATAGCTCTGCTCCTGGTCGCCGTGACACTGAGCGGATGCCGGAAGAAGACCACGGCGGTCAGCAAGACGACAGACATGAACGACATGGCGGGCATGCCCGGCATGGCTCCCGCGAGCACCGACACGTCCGGCGTTCCGGTGAATCGAACCGAAGCCCAGCGGCTCGGCATCACGTTCGCGCGGGCGAGCGAGCGATCGGTCCAGTCCTCCGTTCGGGCGGTCGGAGTTCTCAAGTACGCCGAGCCAAACCGCGCCTACGTCAACGCGCGGGTCGGCGGTTGGGTCGAGCACCTCTACGCCGATTACGTCGGCAAGCGAGTCGAGCGGGGAGAGCCGCTGCTCGCACTCTACTCGCCGGACTTGGTGAGTGCCCAGGAGGAATACCTTCTAGCCCGGCGTCTCAAGGATGACTCGCTCGCTGCAGGTGCGCGTCGCCGGCTGGAGCTGTGGGACATTGGCGCCGATCAGATTGACAGTCTGGAAGCGCGTGGCAGAGCGACCCGAACGCTGCTGCTGCGCGCGCCCAGAGCTGGTGAGATCGTCGAAAAGATGGTGACCGACGGTCAGGCCGTGAAGCCTGGTGACAATCTGTTTCTCATCGCGGATCGACGCGTGCTGTGGGTGGACGTTGCCGTGTTCGAGCGAGACGCACCTGCGGTCCGAGTGGGCATGCGGGCCACGGTTCGCGTGGATGCCGTGCCCGGTGCGACGTTCGACGGGCGCCTCTCGTTCATTCAACCGCAGCTCGATGAGCGGACGCGCACGCTCACGGCTCGCCTGGAAGTCGATAACGCGAACGGGGCGCTGCGCCCCGGGATGTATGCCACGGTCGAGCTGAACACCGCCGGTAGGCGCGCGGTGACCGTCCCGCTCGCGGCGGTGCTGCCGACGGGCACGCACAACATCGTATTCGTGAACCGAGGCGACGGCCGGTTCCTGCCGCGCGACGTGCGTGTCGGCCAGCATGGCGACTCGCTCATCGAGATCGTCGAAGGCCTGCAGCCGGGTGATGAAGTCATCGCCTCGGCCACGTTCCTTCTCGACTCCGAATCGAATCTGGCCGCCGCAATCCAGGGCCTCATGCTCCAGATGGGGATGGGCCTCAACATGGGCGGCATGCAGATGCCCCCGCGCGAAGGCGAGCGTCGGCCATGATCGAGAAACTCATCGCCTGGTCGATCAAGCGGCGCGAGCTGATCGCGCTCGGCGCAATCTTCTTATTGGTCGCGGGTGCGCTGCGCCTACGGACGATGCCGGTCGACGCGATCCCCGACCTCTCCGATACGCAGGTCATCGTCTACACCGATTATCCGGGGCAGGCGCCTCAGGTCGTCGAGAACCAGGTGACCTATCCACTCGTCACCACCTTCCTGTCGGTTCCAAAGGTGAAGGTGGTGCGCGGCCAGTCGATGTTCAGTTCATCGTTCGTCTACGTGATCTTCCAGGACGGCACCGATCTCTATTGGGCGCGCTCGCGCGTGCTCGAGTACCTGAGCGCCATCCAGAGCCGCCTCACTGCGGGCGCGAAGACTCGGCTCGGTCCCGACGCGACCGGCGTGGGATGGGTCTATCAGTACGCGGTCGAGGGGCCCGGGTACTCGCCTGACCGGCTCCGCGCCATCCAGGACTTTCAAATCCGCTACGCTCTGCAGTCCGTGCCGGGCGTGGCCGAAGTGGCAAGCCTGGGCGGCTTTCAGCGCCAGTATCAGGTGCTGCTCGATCCCACACGGCTGCTCGCGTACGGTGTGACCGCGCGCCAGGTCATCGATGCGGTGCGTGGTGCGAACCAGGACGTCGGGGCGCGTACGGTCGAAGTCGCGGGCTCGGACTACGCGATCCGCGGGCTCGGTTACTTCCGCGGGGCAGGGGACATCGAGAATGTGGCAATCGGGGCCGGCAGCGGCCGTCCTGTCCGAGTCGGCGACGTGGCCCAAGTGACGATCGGCCCCGATCTGCGTCTGGGGATTGCGGAGCGCAACGGACTGGGCGAAGCGGTCGGCGGCGTCGTGGTGATGCGCTACGGCGAGAACGCGCTGCGCGTCATCAATGGCGTAAGACAGCGAATCGCCGAGATCACGCCGGCGTTGCCCGCTGGCGTGCGCATCGTGCCTACCTACGATCGTTCCAATCTCATTCAGGGATCGATCAAAACGCTGTTGCGCACGCTGCTCGAGGAATCGGTGATTGTCGCGCTGGTATGTGCGGTATTTATGTTGCATGCGCGCAGCGCGCTCGTGGCGGTGGCGACGCTGCCCTTGGGCATCCTCGTGGCGCTCGCGGTGACACGATTGCTCGGCATCAACGGCAACATCATGAGTCTCGGCGGCATCGCGATCGCGATCGGCGCGATGATCGACGCCGCCATTGTGATGCTCGAGAACCTGCACAAGCACATCGAGCGCGAACCTGATCGGCCGCATTGGGAGCGGGTCTTCGCGGCCGCGCGCGAGGTAGGACCGGCGCTGTTCATGTCGCTCCTGATTATCACGCTGTCGTTTCTCCCGGTGTTCACGCTCGAGGACCAGGAAGGGCGCCTGTTCCGGCCGCTAGCCCTGACCAAAACCTTCGCGATGGCGACGGCGGCGCTACTCTCGGTGACGCTGGTGCCCGCCTTGATGGGTTGGTTTGTGAAGGGGAAGATCCGCGCCGAGGCGGAAAATCCATTGAACCGCTGGGCGATCCGGTTGTACCGACCCGCGCTCGACTGGGCGTTAAAAGCGCGCTGGTGGGTGATCGGCGGGGCAGCGGTCGCGTTGCTGCTCACCTCAGTCCCGTTCTCGCGGCTCGGCAGCGAGTTCATGCCGCCGCTGAACGAAGGGTCGCTCATGTTCATGCCCAATACGCTGCCGAGTGTCTCCCTCACGACGCAGCGGCGGTTGCTGCATGTGCAGGACAGCATTCTCATGACCTTTCCTGAAGTTGCCTCCGTGTGGGGGAAGGCCGGGCGCGCCAATACAGCCACGGATTGGGCACCGATGTCCATGGTGGAGACCGTCGTCAACCTGAAGCCGGAGTCCGAGTGGCGAGCTGGCATGGCGCAGGACCGCTTGATCGCTGAGATGGATCAGGCGCTGCGGATCACCGGGGCCGTTAACACCTGGACGATGCCGATCAAGAATCGCACGGACATGCTCTCTACCGGCGTTCGCACAACGCTCGCCGTGAAGATTTTCGGACCTGATCTCGAAACGATTCAACGGATTGGACAGGATATCGAACGCGTGCTGGCGCCGCTTCCCGGAAGCGCGAGTGTGTACGCCGAGCGATCACTTGGCGGTCGCTATCTCGATATCCGGCCGGACGCCAATGCCCTGGCACGTTACCGACTCACCACGGGCGATGCGCAGGAAGTGATCAGTATCGCGCTGGGCGGGGAGGAAATCACCACGACCGTAGAAGGGCGGGAGCGGTATTCCGTGCAGGTCCGGTACGCGCGGGACTTCCGCGACAGCCCCGAAGCTATCGGTCGCCTCCTCATCGGTCGCGGCGATGGACCGCAGGTGCCCCTTGCGCAGGTGGCCTCGATCGGGTTCAGCGCGGGACCGGCGATGATCCGCAGCGAGGGCGGGTACCTCTATGACCAGGTATCGATCGACGTGCGGGGCCGGGACGTGGGGAGCTACGTGCGTGACGCGCAAGCCGTCGTGGCCCGCGAGGTCAATCTGCCGACTGGATACCGCCTGCAGTGGAGCGGCCAGTACGAAGCGATCCAGCGCGTGCGGTCACGGCTCGCGGTCGTCGTGCCGCTGACGTTGGGCATTATCGCATTGCTGCTCTACCTCACCTTCGGCACGATAGCCGAGACCGCGATCGTCATGCTGTCACTGCCGTTCGCGCTTGTGGGCGGCGTGTGGATAATGTGGATACTGGGTTACAACCTCTCGATCGCCGCCGCCGTGGGCTTCATCGCGCTGGCGGGCGTGGCAGCCGAGACGGGTGTTGTCATGCTGATTTACCTCGATCACGCCTGGCGAGACGTGGTGAAGGCCAATGCGCGGCCGACGCTCAGCGAGCTCGTTACTGCGATCGAGCACGGTGCAGTCAACCGTGTGCGACCCAAGCTCATGACGGTGCTCGCGATCATGCTCGGCTTGATACCGGTGCTATGGAGTCACGGCCCCGGGGCCAGCGTGATGAAACGGATCGCAGCGCCGATGGTGGGAGGGATGATGACGTCGACCGTGTTGACCCTCGTAGTAATTCCGGTGCTGTACCATCTGTGGCGTCGGCGCCAATTGAAGGAGACGGTGAACTGACGCATGGACCGCGTCGCGTTGCTACGTCGGGGGGTCGTGCTCGAGGGCGTGACGATTGGCTACAACACCCTAGAGGGAATCGTCGCGATCGCAGCCGGTGTGGCGGCCGGGTCGGTCGCCTTGACCGGATTTGGAATCGACTCGGTGATCGAGGTGACGAGCGGGGCCCTATTGTGGTGGCGGCTTCGAGCTGAACTAGGTTCGGCGCCCTTGGGGCCGACCGTGGAGCGCCGTGCGGCGCGGGGGGCGGGTTTTCTGCTGCTCGCGCTCGGACTCTACATCGTTACGGACTCTGTCCGCGTTCTGGTAACGGGCAGCCGCCCCGAATCGAGTCTGATCGGCATTGTCCTCACGGCCATCTCCCTGATCGTGATGCCGCTTCTCGCCCGCGCAAAGCTCGGCGTCGCCGCCACTCTTGGCAGCCGAGCGCTTCGCGCAGATGCGCACGAGACGATCGTTTGCGCTTGGCTCTCCGCGACGACGCTTCTCGGTCTTGGCTTGAACGCGGTTCTCGGCTGGTGGTGGGCCGACCCCGTCGCTGCGTTGGCGATGCTGCCGCTGATCGTGCGCGAGGGACTGGAGGCATGGCGAGGGGAGGCTACATGAGCATCAGGCATCCTCCCTACGGCGTGAGACGATGCACCACCTTGACGACGAAGGCCCCGTTGAGCGGGCGGGCCAGGGCCCCGGTGTCCGGGAAGCGAAACCGGGAGAGCGGCTCAGTAGTGTACCCGGAGTTCCACACCACGAACACATCGTCTCCGATCACCGGGATCCAGTGGAACCGTAGATTGAAATCGACGCGCTCGCTCGCGTTGTCATACTGTACGAACGCGAGCAGGCTAGCGCGGGTATCGAAATCGTACTCAAGCCGGTTTGCGGACACGATAGCAGTGAACGCTCCCGCCGGTAGCTGCGCCCCCGTGCGAATCAGGTCAGTGCTCACGATGACGTGCTTCGTCACCAAGGCTCAGGCTGGCGTGGGTACGCGCTGCGGATTCCATGAATGACGCTCGCTACGGGCATGCTGCAGCCACTCATAGAATCTACCGATTGTTGGCGCGATGCGGGATACGCGTTCGGCACGATCGCCAGCCTGACGTTGGCGTCGGGGGTGGTCGTGGCGGGCGTCATGAGCGAGACGCGTCCCGGGGGCTGACCGCGGATTCCTGCTCGCTCGCAGTCGCTTCTGGCGAGACCTGTTCCCGTAGCCTAAGATCGTACGCGGGAACCCTGTGGAAGACTTACTCGCCCGCCTGCGCGCTGCCCTCGCCGGGCGGTACACGCTCGAACGCGAAATTGGCCGCGGTGGCATGGCCACCGTGTACCTCGGCCGCGACGTCAAGCATCATCGCGCCGTCGCGATCAAGGTGCTGCGGCCGGAGCTCGCCGCCGCGCTGGGACCCGACCGCTTCCTGCGCGAAATCGAGATCGCCGCGGGACTCACGCACCCGCACATCCTCACCCTCCACGATTCGGGGGAAGCCGACAGCTTCCTCTATTACGTCATGCCCTACGTCGAGGGCGAATCGCTGCGGGATCGGCTCACGCGGGAAAAGCAGCTCTCCGTTGCCGACGCCACGCACATCGCGCAGCAGGTGGCAAGCGCCCTCGATTACGCGCACACCCATGATGTCGTCCATCGCGACATCAAACCCGAAAACATCCTGCTCGTCGCCGGGCAGGCCGTCGTCAGCGATTTCGGCATCGCGCGCAGCATCAGCGCCGCCGGCGGCGAGAGGCTGACGGCGACCGGTGTGTCGGTGGGCACCCCGATGTACATGAGCCCGGAGCAGGGCGCGGGGCACGGCGATGTCGATGGGCGCAGCGACATCTACAGCCTCGGCTGCGTGCTCTACGAAATGCTGGCAGGCCAACCGCCGTTCACCGGGCCCACCGCGGAAAGCGTGTTGCACCAACACCTCGCCGCCGAGCCGCCGCGCATCAGCGCGATGCGGGATGCGGTTTCTCCGTCGCTCGCGGCAGTGATCCGCCGCGCGCTCGCCAAAGTACCGGCGGATCGGTTCGCGACGGCGCGGGCTTTTGCTGATGCGCTCGCCGGTGGCGTGGTCCCGGTCCAGGAGTCCGCCTCCGCGCCGCCCCCCGCGGGACGCCGGCTGCGCCGCGCGGTGGTACTGGGCGGCGCGGTCGGGGCCCTCATACTCATCGGGGTCGTCGTGAGCGGCAAATGGTTCCGCAAATCCACGCCCGCCGCCGTGCAGTCGCTCGCCGTGCTGCCGCTCGCCAACCTCTCCATGGACTCCGCACAAGGGTACTTCGCGGACGGGATGACCGATCTCCTGATCACGCACCTGGCGCGGAGCCCGTACTTGCGGGTCACGTCGCGCACCTCGACCCTCCGCTATCGCGAAGGTAAAAAGTCGATGCCCGAGATCGGGCGTGAGCTCCACGTCGATCTGGTCGTCGAAGGCTCGGTGGTGCGCGAAGGGCAGCGGGTGCGAATCACAGCGCAGCTCATTCGCGCGCCCACCGATGAGCACGTCTGGGCGAACAGCTTCGACGGCGACCTCTCCCACGTCCTGGCGCTGCAACAGGACGTCGCGCAGGCCATCGCGGAGCAAATCGGTGTCAAGCTGGCGCCCTGGCACACCGCCGCCGCGCCAGCGCCCGATCCGCAGGCGCAGGAAGAATACCTGCGCGGGATCTACTACTACGGCATGGGCGACATGATGAAGAGCGCCAGGGCGCTCGAGCATGCGGTGATGCTGGATCCGAACCATGCCCTCGCGTATGCGGCGCTCGCGCGCAGCTACTACTTCATCGCGTTCTTCGGCGACCTTCCGCCCAAAGAGGCCTTCGCACGGATGGAGCGGGCGGCCACACAAGCGCTCGACAAGGATCCGAGTCTTGCGTCCGCGCACGGCTCGCTCGCGCTGGTCAAGCTGCACCGCGACTGGGACTGGGCCGGGGCCGAGCAACACTTCCGGCGCGCGCTGGAGCTGAACCCCAGCAATGCCGACATCCACCACGACTATGCGCACCTGTTGCTGGTCATGCGGCGCGACCGCGAGTCCGTGGCGGAGACCGAGCGTGCCGTCGCGCTCGATCCCTTCAATCCGATGCTCAACGCCTGTCTGGGTTGGCACCGGCTGTTTACCGGCGACTACGATCACGCGATCGAGGCGGCGACTCGGGCGCTGCAGATCCAACCCGCCAATTTCTGGGCGCGCATGAACCTCGGCTGGGCGTACGAGCAGAAGGCGATGTATGGCGAGGCCGAGGCTCAGTTCCGGGCCGCCTCCGAGCAGCAGCCCATGGCCATGGGCATGAGCACGGGCGGGGGGATGCAAGCGACCGCCATGTCCAGCCCGACGTCAATGCAGATGTCCGCCGAGGCCGCCCGTATCGCTGCCTCGCGCGCGGATGTGGTCGTGTTGGCGAGCGCGTCGCTCGGTCATGCCCTGGCCGTTGCCGGGGACCGGCGGGGCGCGCAGGCGGTGCTGGCGGGACTGCTGCGGCAGCGGGCGCATGGCTACGTGTCGCCCTATGATGTCGCCCTCGTCTACGCCGGATTGGGCGACAAGCAGCAGGCGCTCGACTGGCTCCAACGAGCCTACGAGGAGCGATCGAGCCTGCTGGTCTTCGCGCTCCGGGAGCCGCGGCTCGCGCCGCTCCGATCCGAGCCGCGGTTCGCCGCGCTGATGCGAGACTTCGCCATCTCGCAGTGAGGTGCCGGTCGTAGCAAAAAGGACAGGCTCGAAAAACAAGCCTCCCCACGATTTCGTGGTGGGGGCTTGTTCATTTCCGCCGCAAAACGGCCTGATCTCTCAAGCCGTTTGCCGGGTTAACCGCCGGTGCCCTCGCGCATCCCGAGACGGGGTCAACGACTTCGGGGGCCACCATCCTCTCCTACAGCCTCCGTCAAGCGCCTGACGTCGCTGCCATCGGCGTTCATCACGAAAAGCTCGACATCCCCACCGGTGCTCGGCCGGAACGACATGAAGTAGATCTGCCGACCGTCTTTCGACCACGATGGCGCCCTGCTGAGCCAGGCGGAAGCGGCATCGGTCGCGTCTTTCGGTGTGAGGTTGATCGCCGGGTTCTCGGCCGTCTCACCCTCGGCGCTCATGAGGAACACCGATGGGTAGCCATCCCGCACGCTCATGAACGCGATCTGCTTACCGTTCGGCGACCAGGCGGCCATCTGATCAAGAGCGGGCGCGATCGTGAGCTGCCGGACGTTCTCCTCCTCCCCATCGGCGTCGGCCACGTACACGTCAGTCCCACGGCGAAACGCGATCTGCTTACCGTTCGGTGACCAGTCCGGCCACTGATCCAGCGCCGCGTCGTTCGTTACGCGTCGCAGGTCGGTGCCGTCCGCATTCACAGTGTAGATGTTGTAGTCGCCGTCACGATTGCTGTGAAACACCAGGCGGTGGCCATTCGGTGACCAGCGCGGCCAGTTGTCGTCCGCACTCGACGCGCTGACGTTCACGAGGGTGCCGTCACTCAGATCCAGCACGTAGATCTCATTATTGCCGCTGCGGTTCGACGCAAACGCGATCAAACGGCCGTTCCGCGAGATGTCGGGCCAGACGGCATTGCCGGGCCCTTCCGTGATCGCCTGCTGTTCGCCGCCATCAGGATTCATCCGAAAGATCTGTGGGGTCCCGTCGCGGGCGCTGTGGAACACGATCCTGCCCGGACCGCCACCTCCAGCCGAACCATCGAGCGGCGCGACGCCGAACTGCGCTGAAAGAGAAAGAGACTGCAGCGCTACCGGCGCCGGCCGGTCACACGCCAGCATCGCCAAGGGGACGACTATGGCGATGGCCAATCGCAGTAACTGCACGTCTACCTCCTGCGAGGGAATGGGGACCTGATTCGCGTCCCCATCCCTAAACGCGGAATTGGGGGGAAAAGCGAGACGCCTGACTCCTACGACGCTTCCCAGCATTTCTTGCCTGTTTTTTTCACCAGGATTTTTCCGATTTTTCCAAATTACCGGGCTCTCCGCCAGCGACTCTACCGGATTCTCTACCGGACTTTTTACCAGACTTTATGCCGGACTTTTCGCGCGGCCGGGGCACCGAACGGTTCGTGGTCAACGCGCTGTTCGAGGCGCCATTCAGTCCGCCATTCAGAGTGGCCGTTTCCGCCGTCTTCGAAAACCGGATTGTGTGCGGCTGCGGACGCCCGCCTTAGTCCAGTCAGTCTATTCTATGCGACACAAGCCGTAGATGAATGCTTGGCGGACTCCTCCAGGGGTGACGTGCTCCTCACGTTCGCTGGCTATCAGCCGGAAGGGGGCGCCGAATTCGGCGTGCAACGCCTCCGGGGAGTACCGAGCGACCTCGAGTCCGCTGCAACGTGTTGGACCGTCGTCAGCGAAAGTTGCTACGAGGACGAACCCGCCGACGCGAACAGCCCGCCGCACCTGCGTGACATAGCGGGCTCGGTCGGCCGGCGCAGTGAGAAAGTGGAAGGCAGCACGGTCATGCCAGACGGAATATCCGGCCGTCGGAAGCGACGCGTTCAGAACATCGGCCTCGACCCATCGGACAGTATCAGCCCGCGTGCCGAGACGGACGCGGGCTACGGCGAGGGCTGCTGCCGAGAGATCGAGGACCGTGAGATCGTGATAGCCGGCGTCCAGGAGGTCATCGATCAGGGTTGATGCACCGGCGCCCACATCGATGATCGCTCCGTCGGGTGGCGGGCTCACTCGGCGAATCAAGTCCAGAGAGCGCAGGGCATGTGGTTGGTACCAGCTGACCTGCGTCGGGAGCTTGTTGCGGTAAATCCCTTCCCAGTGAGACCTAAGGTCCATTGTCTTCATCAGGCTTGAACGCGGTCATCATGACGGCCTTCACGCCGTAGGCTTCCGCCGAGTCTTGTGTGGACGACTTCCGAAACCGGAATCCGGGCACCACCGCCGACTTCACGCGTTTGAACCCGGCGTGGTCGAACAGCGCGAACATCTCTCCCTCCGGGAGAGCGCCGCCGATTCAGCTGGCCCAGAGCTTCGGATCATTGACGATGGACTGCGACAACTGTTTGGCGCTCACGATGTCGGCGATGGACACTCGCCCACCTGGCTTGAGCACGCGATACAGCTCGGCGATCACCCGCCGCTTGCGGAACGACAGATTGATGACGCCGTTGGAGATGATGACGTCCACACTTGCATCGGGCAGAGGGATATCCTCCATCGTCCCTTTGCGGCATTCCATCGCACCACCCGCGAGCGCGGCATGCGCTTCGGCCTTGGCGCACATGTGGGGATTAAGATCGACGCCTAGCACGTGACCGCTGACGCCCACTTGCCAACCCGCGATGATGCTGTCGAGCCCCGCGCCGCT
>Ga0209236_1000103_pt1 | contig 41443 bp, 38 predicted proteins | sample GraSoi013_1_40cm_FD_185819 | JGI IMG/M metagenome (GOLD analysis project Ga0209236, IMG submission 185819) | Grasslands soil microbial communities from the Angelo Coastal Reserve, California, USA - Sample 09_27_2013_1_40cm (SPAdes) (version 2) | ecosystem: Environmental > Terrestrial > Soil >... | reverse complement strand
CACCGCCGTCAGCCCGAACACGACCAGCACCGCCGCGACCAAGGCGAGGAGACGGGTTTCCCAGCGGGTGTCTCTCACCAGAGGTGACGGGCCAACGTTGGTGTAGGGGCGCAGCATGCTGCGCCCCTACCATGCGCGGGTCTGCTCACATGGCCTCCACGAGCGTCCGGAACGTCGCCCCGCGCTCCTCGTAGTTCTTGAACATGTCGTAGCTCGAGCACGCGGGAGACAACAGGACGGCGTCGCCCGGTCGCGCCGCCCGGCGGGCGCGGAGCACCACATCCTCGAAGGTCGTCCCACGCTCGAGCGGCACCTTGCCGCCGAGATCCCGCTCGATCAGCTCGCCCGACTCGCCGTACGCGATCACCCGACGGCACCGGACTGTGAGGAGCGGCGCCAGGCGGGTGTACGGCTCCCCCTTGTGCCGGCCGCCCAGCAGCAGCACGAAGGGCCGGTCCATCGCCTCGACCGCGACCACCGTCGACGCGATGTTGGTGGCCTTCGAGTCGTTGATCCAGCGGACGCCGCCCACCTCGCGCACCGGCTCGAGCCGGTGCGCCAGGGGGCGAAACGAGCGCAGTCCCTCTCCGATGGCGGCGAGCGGCACACCGGCTTCCCGCACCGCGAGCGCGGCGGCGAGCGCATTGGCGACGTTGTGATCGCCCAGGAGCCCGAGGTCCGCGCGCGCGAGCAGCGCGTCACGCCCGAGCTGGAGGCGGCGCGCCGTCGCGTCGTACCATCCGTCGGTGGGGTGCCGGAGCGAGAACAGGACGCGGCGGCCGAGCGCGCCCGCCGCGAGCTCGAGCACCGCCGGCTCATCCCCGTTCAGCACCCACACGTGGTCGGGCCGCGCGTTTCGAAAGAGCAGCCGCTTGTCCGCGTAGTACGCCTCCACACTGGCGTAGCGATCGAGGTGGTCGGGGGCGAGGTTCGTGAGGATGCCGATCTCCGGCGCGAAGTGGGGGCTGTCGTGCAGCTGGAAGGACGAGACCTCCACTGCGAGCCACTGGTAGTGGTCGTTCTGCAGCGCGATGTCCGCGAGCGGGCGACCGATGTTCCCCGCCGCCTCCGCGTGGACTCCCGCCTGGCGCAGGAGGTGGGCCACCAGCGCGGTGGTGGTCGTCTTACCGTTCGTCCCCGTGATCGCGATACAGCGCGTGCCCGATCCGGACAGCGCCCGGAATCCGAGGTCGATCTCGGACAGGATCGGGACGCGAGCCTCGCGCGCCGCCGCGAGCGGCGGCGCTTCCGGCGGCACACCGGGCGAGACGATCACGGCCGCGGCCCCGCGGATCTGCGCCAGGTCGTGGCGTCCGACGTCCAGCGTGACGCCGCTGAGCATGCGCAGCGTCCGCAGGGCGTCCCCGCCGTAGGGGTGGTCCGACGCGTCACTCGCGTACACGCGCACCCCTTCGCGCGCGAGCAACCGGGTGGCGGCCACGCCGCTCTTCCCCAACCCAATCACCGCCACGACTCCCCGTCCCCGCCACGCCTCGGGAATCATCGCACCTTTAACGTCGCGAGCGCGATCGCCGCGCACATCACCCCCAGGATGTAGAACCGCATCACGACCTGCGGCTCCGCCCACCCCAGCTTCTCGAAGTGGTGGTGCAGCGGCGCCATGCGAAACACCCTGTGGGCGTCGGCGTAATCTTTCCCGTACCGCCGCTTGTACCAGCGGTACACCCACACCTGCAGCATCACGGACACCGCTTCCGCCGCGAACACGCCGCCCGCGATGAGCAGCAGAAACTCCGCCTTGAGCATGATCGCGACGGTGCCCAGCGCGCCGCCGATGGCGAGGGAACCGGTATCGCCCATGAACACCTGGGCCGGATGCGCGTTGAACCACAGAAACCCCAGTGCCGCGCCGGCGAGGGCGCCGCAGAAGATCGTCAGCTCCTGGGAGCCGGGGAGGAAGTACACGAGGAGGTAGCGCGTCCAGTCGATGCGGCCGAATACGTACGCAAACGCTGCGAACGTGCCCGCGAGGATGGCCGTCAGGCCGGCCGCGAGACCGTCCAACCCGTCGGTGAGGTTCACGGCGTTCGAGCTACCGGTCACGACGACCGTGACGAAGAGGAGATACAATGGCGCCGGCAACACCAGCAGCATGTACTTGAACACCGGCAGCTGAGTAGATGTGGGAGGCAGATCCGGCGCCAGCGGCCACAGGATCAGGGCGATACCCAGCGCCACGCCGAATGTGACCTGGCCGACGAGCTTCCACCGCGCCACCAATCCCTGGGACTTGCCGCGCACGATCTTCAGGTAGTCGTCGATGAATCCGATCGCGCCCGTCCAGAGCATTGCCAAGACCGCCACTACGACGTACCGGCTGTCGAGCCGCGCCCACAGGAGCGTCGGCACAACAGTCGCGAGGATGATGATCAGCCCGCCCATGGTTGGCGTGCCGCGCTTCGCGTGGTGGCTCGCCGGTCCCTCGGCGCGGATCACCTGGCCGACGTTGCGCTCGCGCAACCGCCGGATGATGGCGGGACCGCACAGGAAGGCGAGCACGAGCGCCGTCACGACCGCGCCCGCGGCGCGAAACGTGAGGTAGTTGAACAGGTTGAAAAAGATGTGCTGCTTCGCGAGCGGCGCGAGCAAGTGATAGAGCACGTGCAATCCTCAGTTCAGGTGCGGCAGCACCCGCTCGAGCGCCACCCCGCGGGACGCCTTGAGCAGTACGATCTCGTTGCCCCTGAGAGCGGCCTTGAGCCGTGGGCCCAGCGCGTCCGCGTCCGGCGCCGTGATCAGGCGCTTCCCGAGCGCCACCCGGTGCGGCTCGAACGCCGGCACGAACTCGCCCACCGCCGCGACGAGTGCCGGCTGGAGTGCCGCGATATCCGCGGCCGCGGCCGCATGCAATCTGGCACTCTCGGGCCCGAGCTCCAACATCGAGCCCACCACCACCGCGAGCGGCCGGCGCCGCCGCTCGGCGAGCCAGTGGGCGAGCTTCAGGGCCCAGCGCAGCGAGCCCGGGTTCGCGTTGTACGTGTCGTCGATCACGGTCAGGCCGCCCAGCGAGAGCACCGCGCCCCGCCCGGACGGGAGCCGCACGCCGGCCAGGGCCGCCACGGCGCGCGCCGGGTCGGCGCCCGCCTCCCGCCCCACCGCGAGCGCGAGCATCGCGTTTTCGATCTGGTGGAACCCCACCACCGGCAGCGTGACGGCGTGCTGCCGCCAGGTGATGCGTGGATGGCCGCCGTCGTCCAGCTCCGCCGCGTCCGGCCGGACTTGCGCCCCCGGGCCGGTGCCCGCCACCACCGTCGGCGCGCGGCGCCGCGCCTCACTCGCGAGCTCGGGCGGGTCGGTCCCGACCACGGCCATCCGCGCTCCCTCGACCAAGGCGAGCTTCTCCTGCATCACCCCGGCGAGTGAGCCGAACCCCTCCACATGCGCGTAGCCGACGTTGGTGATCACCGCGATGGTGGGCTCGATCACGGCGCGCAACCGCGCGATTTCGCCCGGCACGCTCGCACCCGCTTCCACCACCAGCGCATCGGCGTCGTCGGGAGCCGCCAGGATCGTGAGCGGCACGCCCACCAGGTTGTTCAGGTTGCCGCTCGTCGCGTGCACCTGGTAGGTGGTGGCCAGCACCGCGCGGATCATTTCTTTGGTGCTGGTTTTCCCGCTCGAGCCGGTGACGGCGACGACCGGGCTCCCGGGCGCGAGCAACCGACGCCGCGCACGCGCCAGGAGGCCGAGCGCGTCGAGCGTGTCGGCCACTTCGAAATACGGCAGGCCGTCCACGGCCGGCGTGCCGCGGCGCACCACGGCGGCCGAGGCACCCCTGGCTCTCGCCTGATCGAGGAAGGCGTGGGCGTCGAAGCGATCGCCCTTGAGGGCGACAAACAAGGCGCCGGGTCTCAGGTCTCGGGTGTCCGTGGCAACGCCGCCGAAGCTGAGCTTGGCCGGCGCGCGCACGCCGAGCGCTTCCGCGACGCGCGCGCTCGTCCACTGGGTCACGAGCCCCCCAGCGCCCGCACGATCGCCCGCTCGTCGAACGGCTGCTTCTCCGTCCCGATCACCTGGTAGGTCTCGTGCCCTTTCCCCGCGAGCAGGATCGTGTCTCCCGGCCGTGCCAGCTCGAGGGCGCGGGCGATGGCACGGCGGCGGTCGACCTCTCGGGTGTGCGGCTTGGCCCGCATGCCGACCTCCACGTCGTCGAGGATCTTCTCCGGGTCCTCGGTGCGCGGATTGTCCGACGTGACGATCGCGATGTCCGCGAGCCGCACGGCCACCGTGCCCATCGGGGCGCGCTTGCCGCGATCGCGATCGCCGCCCGCGCCGAACACGACGATGAGCCGTTGCTTCGTGAGTGGGCGCAGCGTCTCGAGCGCCCGCTCCAGCGCGTCGGGCGTATGGGCATAGTCGCGCAGCACGGTGCACGGCCGCTCGGCGATCCGCTCCATCCGACCCGGGACCTGCGGCGCGCGCGTCAGCCGCTCGGCGATCGTCTCGACCGGGACGCCCAGCCCCCAGGCGCACGCCGCGACCCCGAGAGCGTTGGCCACGTTGAAGCGGCCGAGCAGCGGGAGCCGCACCTCCGCCCGACCCATGGGGGTGACGAGCTCGAAGCCGGCGCCGGCGGCGTCGAGGGTGACGCGCGCCGCGGTCACGTCGCCCCCGCGCTCGCCGAAGGTCACGCGGCGGTGCTCGCGCCGCAGTCTGAGCCAGGCGGGATCGTCGGCGTTCACCACCTCGAGACCGTCGGGGGCGAGATACTGCACGAGCTTCGCCTTGGCGCGGAAATAGTCTTCGAGGGTCTTATGGTAGTCGAGGTGGTCGCGCGTCAGGTTGGTGAAGACGGCGGCGCGGAACACGAGTCCCTCCACCCGTCCCTGATCGAGGCTGTGGGAGGACACCTCCATCGTCGCGCCGCGCGCGCCACGCGCGACGAGGGCGGCGAGCGTCGCCTGGAGGTCGATCGGCCCGGGCGTGGTGAGGTTGCCGGCCTCGCTCGGCACGGGCTCGCCCGCCGGATCGAACGCGCCCAGCGTGCCGATCGAGCCCGTCGGCTCGAGCGCCGACAGGACGTGCCGCAGCAGCGTGACCGACGTCGTCTTGCCGTTCGTCCCCGTGACGCCGACCAGGTCGAGCTTCGCCGCCGGACGGTCGTACCACGCTTCCGCCGCGACCGCAGCGGCGCGGCGCCCGTCGCGCACCAGGATCTGGGGCACATCCACTCCCTGCTCACGCTCGACCAGCGCGGCCGCGGCGCCCCGCTCGCGCGCGGCCGCCACGAACTCGTGCCCGTCGCGCGCCGACCCGTGCACGGCGCAGTACAGCATCCCGCGCTCCACCTTCCGGCTGTCGGCCGTGAGGCCGGTGATTTCGGGCCAGGTGTGCAGGTCCGGCATTTCGACGAGCAGCTGCGCCCGCTCGAGCGCGGCGACGACTTCCTGGAGCGTGTTCATGGCCGCGCCCCGCGGCGGGGAGGAGCGGCGCCGCGAGCGCGGACCCGGTCGCCGGCGTGTGGGTCGGCGAACAGCGTGACCATCGAGCCCGCGGCCGCGCTGTCGCCCGCCGCCGGCCAGGTGTGCTCCGCGACGCCCCAGCCCCGGAGCGCCACGCGGAACCCGCGCCGGTGCAGCGCGCGCACGGCCTCCCGCATGCCGAAGCCGGCCACGTCGGGGACCGCCCGGCGCGGCCCGACGCCGGCGCTGTCGGGCTGATAGGGCCAGGGGACCACGTAGGGCACCAAGCCGCCATCGTCATCCACGGGTGCCGCCGCGGCGCGGGGCGCGGCGGTGGATAGCCGGGCCCGGTCGAGCGCCACCGTGCGAGCCGCGAGCGCTTGTTCGAGCATCGAGCGCGTGACCGGCGCCGCCGTCTGAGCGGCGAAGTAGCTCCCCTTGTGCGGGTTGTCGATCTTCACGACCAGCACGAGCTGCGGCTGATCGGCAGGGAACAGCGCGGCGAACGAGGCCGTGTATTGGCCGGCCGCGTAGCGGCCGTTCACGACACGGCGCGCCGTCCCGGTCTTCGCCGCGACGGGAAAGTTGGTGAGCGCCGCCTCGGTTCCGGTGCCGCGCTCCACAACACCGCGCAGCATGCTCCGCAGCGCCGCCGCCACCTCACGGGACACGACGCGTCGCACCGGCTCCGGGCGATGCCGGTAGCGCACCCCCCCGCCCCCCCCGCCCGCGCTCCGGACCTCACGAATCAGCGTGGGCTCGAGCAGGAGACCGTCGTTCGCGAGCGCCCCGTACGCCATCGCCACCTGGATCGGCGTGACCGAGAGCTCGTAACCCATGGCGAGGCTCGCGGCGCTGGGACGCGTCCACTCGGACGGCGGTCGCAGGCGTCCCGTGGCCTCCGCGGGAAACTCGATCCCCGTGAGCGCTCCAAACCCGAAGTCCCGCAGCATCGCGTACTGCTCCTCCGGCGTGAGCCGCGCCGCGAACTTGGCGATGGCGATGTTGCTCGAGACGCGGATCGCGTCGGCCATGGTGAGCGAGGGCTGCGGGTCGTCGTCGGTGATCGTGCGACCCAGCACACGCCATTTGCCCCCCTCCCCCGACACGCGGTCCGTGGGCGACACGCGGCGCAGCGAGAGCAACGCGGCGGCGGCGAAGATCTTCGCCAGGGATCCGGGCTCGAACGTGTCGGTGAACGCACTGGGGCGCGCGCTGCCATCCCGCTGGCGCGAGGCGAGGGCCAGCACGTCGCCCGTCCCCGGATCGAGCATCACCACGTCTCCGCCGTCGGCGTCCATGCGTCGCAGGGCGTCGTCCAGCGCCCGCTGCGCGATCTCCTGCAGCTCCGCGTCGAGCGTGAGCACCACGTCGAGCCCCGGCACCGGTGGGGCGATCACCCGCGCCGGCGACTCGTATTCGCGTCCCGCGCGGTCCTTCAGCACGACCGCCGCGCCCGCGCGGCCCGCCAACAGGCTGTCGAGGGTCCGCTCCAGCCCGGATGCGCCCAGACCCTCGTCCCCCAGGCGGCCGATGGTCGCGCGCGCGACGGCGGGATCGGGATAGAACCGGTTGAGCACCGGCTCGAGATGCACGCCCCGGACACTCCGCAGGGGCTGCACCTCGAGCGCGCTGTACGGGCCTGCGAAGTAGGCGTACCGGCGGCGCAGCGCCAGTTGCCAGGCACCCGCCGTCAAGCCAAGCCGGCGACTGATGAGCGCGCCGTCTGCGGTCGGGTCGCGCAGCTCGTTGGGCGCGATGCCCACGTGGTAGGTCTCCTGGGTCACGGCGAGCGGTGTGCCGTGGCGGTCGTACAGCGCGCCGCGGCGCGCCTGCAGCACGATCCGCTCGGTACGCTGCGCCTGCGCCTCCTCCGCCCAGCGGCGACCGTGGAGGATCTGCACCTGCACCGCGCGTCCCACGAGCAAAGCCAGGCCCACGAGCACCCCGAATTCCACTACCTGGATGCGGACCGCGGGCCGCGCCATTCGCTAGCGCGACCCGCTGGGAGCAGGGACCAGGACGATCTCGCTGTCGCTCGGCAGGTGCAGACCGAGCCGCGCCTGGGCGCGCGGGACGAGCACGGCGCGGCTCTCGGCGGCGCGGATGCGGCGCTCGAGATCGGCGCGGTGCCCGTCCAAGTTGGCGCGCCGGCCGCGCAGATCGCCGAGCTCGCGGGCCGCGTGGATGGCGGCGGTCTGGCGGGCGTATACCAACCACGTGGTCACGAGGAACGCCACGAGCCAGAGGGCGACCCAGTGACGGCCTTTAGCTCGCGCCATCGCCCCCCGTCACCTCGAAGGCGCGGAGCTGCGCCGAGCGGGCCCGCGGGTTCTCGCGCACCTCGGCAGGGCCTGGCCGGATCGGCTTGCGCGTGAGCAGGCGGCCCAGCGAGCGCCCGCGGCAGGTGCACACGGGCTGCCGCGGCGGGCAGACGCACGACCGGCTCCAGTCGCGGAACGCGTGCTTCACGATGCGGTCCTCGCCCGAGTGGTAGGTGATCACCGCCATGCGGCCGCCGGGCCCGAGCGTGGCGCGGAGCGCCGGCAGCGCGAGGTCGAGCTGCTCGAGCTCCTGGTTCACGACGATCCGCAGCGCCTGGAACAGCCGCGCGAAGTCGGACGGCCCCGACCGCGGACCGCGCGCCTCGCGAATCGCGTTCACGAAGTCGTCACTCGTGGCGAAGGGAGCCGTGACCCGCCGCCTCACGACGGCCCGGGCCAGGCGGCGCGCGCGCGGCTCGTCCGCGAGATCGGCGAACGCACCGGCCAGCCGCTCTTCGGGCCAGGTGTTCAGGATGTCCGCGGCCGTCACGCCGTGTCCCGCCGCCATCCGCATGTCGAGCAGCGCCCCGGGACGAAAGGTAAACCCCCGGGCATCGGTATCGAGCTGGTGGGACGAGACGCCGAGATCGACGAAGATCCGGTCGGGGCGGAACGTTTCGATCGTGCCCAGCACCTTGGCGGAGCCGAAGGGGCCGGAGGAGTAGCGGATCCCCGCGTCGCCCAGGCGGGCGCGCGCCGCGGCGATGGCCTCGGGATCGCGGTCCACGGCGAGCACCTCGGCGCCCAGCTCCCGGAACAGCGCCGCGTGGCCGCCGCCACCGACGGTCGCATCGACGACACGGCAGCCGCCCGTCGTCCACTCGCGCACCGCATCGGCCAGGACCGGAACATGGTAGGTGGAGGTCAAGGCCCTCCCGAAAAAGACGAAAGCCCCGCCTGCCGTGGCAGGCGGGGCCGGGTGCGTCGTCCCGCGAGGCGGGTTCAGGCGGGGCTGACGGGGCTCGAACCCGCGACCTCCGGTGTGACAGACCGGCACTCTAACCAGCTGAGCTACAGCCCCCTGCGACGGAGGGTGGCAATATAGGCCGGTGCAGAAGTCAATTCAATGCCTCAGAAATTCTTGCACTTGAATTGCTTCTTCACCTGCGGCATCACGGCTTCGAATTTGGCGACGTTCTGGAGCATCTGGTTCGCGGTGGGCGGATGCACCCGCGCGCCGAAGATCAGTGCGTCTTTCGTCCGGACGAGGCGATCGTCGAACGCCTTCGCTTCGGTGCAGCTCTTCGACTTGACCATCGCGGTGTACGGTCCCGTGAGCGACGCGACCGACGAGACCCCGTACCAGAAGCTCGCCTGCAGGCGAATCTGTTGTCGCGGCCCGGCCGTGTCCGCCGGCGTGCGCAGCGCGACGAGCTGCAACAACTGGTCGAGCCACGGGTAGGCGCGATCGTACGCACCCGCCTGCGCGAGCTTCGATCCAGCGGTCAGCATGAACACGGACGCGCTCAAACGGTCGGTCGAGTCGGGGGAGCTCAATGCGGGGGCGAGATACGCCTTCGCGCTGTCGATGCGATCGGCAAACGCGTTGCGCAACGCGTGCAGCGCCGCCGTGTCGCTCTTGAGTTTGTTGGCCTGGGCCGTGTCCCAGGTCGACCCCTCCACGATGCCCCGGGCGACCAGGAGCGACGCCTTGACGTCGGTCGGGTCGATCTTCAGGGACTGCTTGTACGCCCAGACCGACGAGTCCTTTTGGCCCTTCAAGTCGTAGGCCGATCCCAACGTCTTCCAGAAAGCGGCCGACTTGGGGAAATGCCGTACGGCGGCACGACTGAAAAGGAGCAGCTGCTGGGTGTCGGAGATCTGCTGGGCGGCGCCGAGCGCGGCCTTGAGCAGCGTGGTGTCGGCGAGCTTGGCGGTGTCGCTCCGCACCTGCTCCCCGAACCCGTCCAGCACGCAGCGCCACAGCTCGCCCTCGATGCAGATGCGTTGCCGGAACTCCAGGAACCGCTGCTCGTTCGGGTTCTTGGCGAGCCCGTCGTCGAGGATCGCCTTGGCGCGCTCGTATTGCTTCTGCTGCCGCAACAGCTCCGCGATCCCGAGCCGCAGCTGGATGTTGTGCGGCTCGCCCGCCAGCTCGTGGGTCAGGGCGTCGATCGCCTTGAGCGTGTCGCCCTTCTGCTGGTAGACGTGCGCGATGTTCTCCCACGCGGTGGCATTGAGGGAGTCGCCCTTCGCGGCGCGCTGATACGCCGCGAGCAGGCTGTCCAGCGGCATATGCTGCGCCTCGTACACGGTGGCGATGCAGATATGCGCGGCCGGGAGGTTCGGCTCGATCGCCAGCGCCTTGCGGGCGGCGTCGACTGCCTTCGAGAACTGGCTCTTCTTGCGCTGCTCCTCGCATTCGCGCGCCTGCTCGGCCGCACGGACGACATTGTTGAGGCGCTGGGCGATCGTCTCCCCGACGGACGCTGCGGTGCCGGGATTGCTGGAGGACAACGTGAAGAGCGCCGCCATGCCCGAACTGCCGATGTCCCGCACGCGTATGGTCGCCGTGATGGTGCCGCCGCTGCGCTCGAGCGTCCCGATCGTGTACCCATTCACCGAGAGGAATCGGCCCAGCTGGTTCGCCTGCGTCTCGTCGAGCAGCACGTCGCAGGGGTAGTCCGACGCCTTGAGCGCCTCGCACAGCTTCGGCTTGGGGATGACCTGGACCTTGTAGCGCGCCATCCCTGCGAGCTTTTCACGCGCCACGTCCGTCACCGCGATGCTGAACACGGAATCGGCCGCCGATTTCGGCGTGAGCGGCAGGACGAGCAGCTTCTGGGTGGGTTGCTGTGCCTGGTAGGAAACCTGGGCCGGAGCGGCGGTGGCGACGCAGCCCATCCCGACGACCCATCGCAGCAGTCTCACGCGCGCAGTCCTCACGTTGCGGTCTGATACCCCAATGGGCGAAGAGGGATTCGAACCCCCGACTTCCTGCGTGTAAGGCAGGCGCTCTGAACCGCTGAGCTATTCGCCCGTCGTACGGCAGGTCCTACAGGGCGAGGCCTACCGGAAAGAAAACGCAGTACCCTAGTACAAGTAGAATCGGTGCGGCCGTCGTCGAGCCTTGGTGCAGCAGCCAATACCCGGTCGCGAGCGCCGCTACGGCTGCGGCCAGGAACAGCCAGTTTCTCGGGCCGAAATGCAGTCGCGAGCGTGCCAGACCCTGGTCGGACATAAGGGCAGGAGTTTACGCCGCAATTCCAATGTCGTCAAGCAATTGGCTCGTCGTCCTCAGGCAATGTCCACCCCTCGTCGAGTAGCGCCTTCCGGGCCCGGTCGCGCCGGCGCCGCAGCCGAACCAGCCAGATGAGCATCAACCCCAGCGCCGCCCAGAACAACCCGACGGCGCCAGCCCACCCGAGCCACCCGTAGCGCGAGGCGACGTCGCGCTGCCACCGGACCTCGAAGTCACCCTCGGTCAGGTGGTAGGTCTCGCGCAGGGCCGCGTCCAGCGTCGCGTCGCGCGTCAGATGATCGATGAGGGGCTCCAGCCCGCGCCCACCCCCCCACCGCTCGAGCAGCAGGACCGCGGTGGTGGCGAGCGCATAGGCGGTCGTCGCATCCGGCCGGTCGCTGCGGAGCGCCCGGTCGAGCTCGTCCAGATCGAGCTGCATCCCTCGGGCCACCTGCCAGTTCAGCCTCAGCGCGTCGAGGCGGTCCCACTCCCCCGCGGCCACGGCCGCGTACCCCTCCTCGAACCAGAGCGGCAGCCGCCGCCGCACCCGCGTGCGCAGCGCCACATGAGCGAGCTCATGGCGGAGGGCGACGGACAGGCGGGCAGACGGATGGTCGGACAGCAGCACGATCGTGCCCGCCTCGGGAAACGCGGCGCCCTCGCTCCACCCGGGCAGCCGCCCTCGGGTGAGCGAGTCGAACGTGGCGCGCGTGGGAGCGAGAATGACGCGGATGGGGCGATCGGGTAATAGCCCGACGCCGGGGAACGGCGCCGCTCCGTCCGCAGCCTGGGCGAGCTCGACGGCGAGGGCCTGTTGTGACGGCCAGGCCACCGCCGTCACGCGACCCACCGTGACGCCCACGGGCGGTCCGCTCTGCAGCAGCAGCCAGACCAGACCTAGGTGCGCGGCGGCTCCTGTCCCTGGAGCGCGAGGGCCAGCGTGTCCTGACACTTCTTGCCCCAGGGATTGAACTTGTTCGCCTTGAAGCCCTCCTCCCAGGCGTGCTTGGCCTGGTCCTGGGCGCCGGCGAACCAGTAGGCGCGCCCCAGCTCGTAGTACGCCTCGATCAGGTTCGGCCCGAGCTTGAGGGTTTTCTGGAAGAAGGTCTGGGCATCCTCGTACATCTCGCGCTGCAGGTAGACGAGGCCGAGATAGAAGTGGGCGTAGAGCGTCGCCTTCTTGTCGTTGTCGAGCCGGATCGCCTTCGAGAGGTGCTCGATCGCCTCGCCGAAAATGCGTTTCTTCAGACAGATATATCCGACGTTGATGCGGGCGAGCGAGTTGGCAGGCTCTTTCATGAGGACCTTCTGAAACGTGCCGAGCGCGTCGTCGTAGTCCTCGTGCAGCATCTGCGCCCAGCCGAGCAGCGACTCGGCCTGCGTCTCTCCCGGGGAGAGCTGCAGCGCCTTGTGCAGGGCCTGGATCGCCCCGGCGTAGTCCCCGAGGGAGATGAGGCTCCACCCCTTCTCGTTGAACGTCGACGCACCAATGTGGTCGGCGTGGACCGCGGGGCGCGTGCCGGTGAACTCGGGCGCCGATGCTTCCGCCGTCGAGGCGGAGACCTGTTTGAAGCGGTCCACCAGCTTACGGACCTCCTCCTTGAGCGCCGACAGCTCGCCGATGAGCGAGTCCACCTGCTTGAAGTAGGCGATGATCTCGCGCTTCACGGCCTCGCGCTCGGCACCGCCCGTCACCGACTCCAGGCGACGTGCGATCTCCTCGTACTCGGATCGGAGGGCTGGGAGCGGGCTATTCACCATCAGGCCTTCGCCGGCTCCCGAACCACCGCCTCGAGCGCAAGCTTCTCCTTGGACGTGAGCAGCCGCGCCGTGTTGAGCACAATGATGGTCCGCCCGTCCTTCACGACGAGGCCGGTGATGTATTCGGCGGCCAGGCCCTTCACGATCGCGGGGGGCGAGGTGATCTCGGGAGCCGCGACCTGCAGCACCTCGGTGACCGCGTCCACGATCACCCCGAGCTTGCCGCCCTCCCACTCGAGGATCACCGTGCGCGTTTCCTCGCGGAGCGGCGCCGGCACGCTGAGCCGCTTGCGGAGATCCACCAACGGCACGGCGACGCCCTGGTAGCGCAAGACGCCTTCGAGGAAATCGGGCGCCTTCGGCAGCGGCGCGGGGGCCTCGTAGCGGAGGATCCGTTCGACCTGGAAGATGTTGAAGGCCAGGTCTTGGCCGGCCACCTTGAAGGTGACGAGCTGGACGTCGTCGCCGGTGGTCATCCGATTTGATCTCCCAGCGCGTCCAGGTCCAGGATCGGCACGAGGGCGCCGCGGCGGCGCGCCACGCCCGACGCCCACGGCAGCGACTCCCCCCGCGGGACCGGCAGCGCGGCCTCGCGCACCACGTCGTCCGCGTCGTCCACCTCGAACGCCACGTACCGGGTGCCTTCGCCCGCCCCGAGCGTGACCAGGACTGTGGCGCGGCCGCGCTCCGGGGGCGGCGTCCGCTCGCCCAACAGGGCGCCCAGGTGCACGACCGGCACGAGCCGCCCGCGCAGCGGCGTCAGCCCGCGCATCGCGGGCAGGGCACGCGGCACGTCGAGCACCTCGGCCAGATCGCCGACCTCGAGCACGCGGGCGAGCGGCAGCCCGTAGGCCTTGCCGTCGACGCGCACGAGCAGATAGCCTCGGCTCACCCTACCCTCACGCACGCCTTCACGTTCGTCCCCCGATGCCCGCCCCGCGCGCCACGAGCTCGCGGTCGATCCGCTCGGCGATCTCCGCGAGGGGGAACACCGCGTCGACACCGCCGATTTGCACCGCGGCGGTCGGCATCCCGGCGATCACCGCCGAGCCCCGATCCTGGGCGATCCCGCCGCCGCCGGCCGCGCGGATGGCGCGCACGCCTTCCGCGCCGTCGCGTCCCATCCCGGTGAGGACGACGCCGAGACTCTGCGGACCGAACACCTCGGCCACCGAACGGAACAGCGGGTCGGCCGCGGGGCGGACGCCCCACATGGGCGGGTCCTGGTCGAGCGCGATTGCGGGGCCGTCGGGCGTGCGCAACACCCGCATATGATAATCGCCCGGCGCCACGTACGCCGTGTCGGCGACCACGGGCGCACCGTCGGCGGCTTCGACCACGCGCAGGGCGGACAGCGAATCGAGCCGCTCGGCGAGCGAGCGGGTGAACTTGGGCGGCATGTGCTGCACCACGAGCAGGGCCGCGCCGCGTCCCGTCGGGAGGCGCGGGATCACTTCGGCGAGCGCGCGGGGTCCACCTGTGGATGCGGCGACCGCCACCGCGAGTCGCGCGCGCGCCCGCAGCCCCGCTTCGGGGACGCGTCGCGGGGGCGGCGCAGGTGGTCGGGCCATGACGGACACGTGGGACAGGTCGGCGGCGAGCGCGCGCCGCACCGCGGCTCGCAGGTCCGGGCCCATGCGCAGCAGCGCCGCGCGGTTCGCTTCGTCGGGCTTGGCGACGATTTCCATCGCGCCCAGCTCGAGGGCGCGGATCGCCGCGCCCGTGCCTGGGCCGGCGTGCGCGCTCACGACCACGACCGGCCGCGGAGTCTCCGACATGATGTAGCCGATCGCTCCCAAGCCATCGAGCTCGGGCATCTCCAGGTCCATCGTGACCACGTCGGGGTCGAACTGATGGACCTTGCGCACCGCGTCGAATCCGTCGCGCGCCGTCGCCACCACGCGGAACTCGCCGGCCCCGGCGATGCCCTCCGCCCCGCCCAGCACATCCGAGAGCACGCGCCGCATCAGCGCACTGTCGTCTACGACGAGGACGCTGGGCCGGCGGTCAGAGAACGATGGCATCGGCGCCCACCGACCGGATTTCCACCCGGCCGTCCGCCACGTAGAACCGCACCGAGCGTCCCGCGCCGCCACCCACGGCCTCGCGCATGACGGGGATGCCGATGCGGCGCAGCACGTCGCGGGCGGCCGCGACATTGCGCTCGCCCATCTGCACGGAGCCCGGCGTCATGAGCTGGGCGAACATGCTCGCCCCGCCTGCCAGCTTGGCGACGAGGCGACGCGGCTCGGCGCCGAGCGCGGTGAGCTGCTCCACCAGGAGCGGCACGGCGGTCTCGGGAAACTTGGCGAGGTTGGTGACGTCGCGGGCGAGGCTCTTCGACGGGAGGAGGATATGGGCCATCGCGCCGGCGCCGGCATTCGCGTCGTGCAGCATGATCGCCACGCACGACCCGAGGCCGAGGGTCACGATGACCGCATCGCCGCGCTCGGCCGCCCAGTCGGCTACCTTGACGATCCGCTCTTTCGGCGCCGGCGCTTCCTTCGGTTTCCTCGTCACGCGCCCGCTCTGCGATAGATCCGCTCGCGCGGCTCTTCCAGCACGAGACGCTCGCGCGCCGGGCCGAACAGCGTCTCGACCTTGCCCAGCAGCAGAATGCCACCGGGCGCGAGCGCCTCGACGAAGAGCGAGAAGAGGCGCTCCTGCATCGGCCGGTCGAAATAGATCACGACGTTGCGGCACACGATCAGGTCGTAGGGCGGCGCGGGCGCCGGCTCGCTCGTCAGGTCGTGTTTCAGGACGCGCACGATGCGCCGCAGCTCCGGCAGCGGTCGCCGCGGCGACTCCGGGGTGAAGTAGCGGCGCACCAGCTCGGGCGGCATCTCCGTGAACGCCGGCTCGGCATATTCGGCCGCCTCGGTGCGCTCGAGGCTCGTCCGGTCGATGTCGGTCGCGTCCACCCGGGCCCGGGGGAAGAGGGACGCCTGGCCGAGCCGGCGCGCCGCTTCCGCCAGGGCGATGGCGACCGTGTAGGGCTCCTCACCCGACGCGCAGCCGGCCGACCAGGCCCGCACGTCGCCGCGGCGCGCCTTCCAGAGTCCGTCCAGCCATGGCTCGAGCGCGCGCCACGTTTCGGCGTTGCGGTAGAACTTGGTGACGTTGATGGTGAGCGCGTCGAGCAGCAGGTCGTACTCGTGCCCGTCTTGGTCGAGGAGCTGCGCGTAGTCGTCGAAGGTGTGAACGCCGCGCGCTCGCATCCGCACGGCGATGCGGCGACGGAGACAGCGGTCCTTGTAGGAATCGCAGGCCAGGCCGCGCGCCCGCGTGATCTTCCGCGTGAGCGCCCGGAACGCCCGCTCGTCCTGCTCCGACGTCACGACAGCGCGCTCAACGTGTCCAGATTGGCCTTGACGAGCTCGTGCTTCGGGTTGATCTCGAGCGCCTTGCGCCACAGCTGGGCCGCGAGCTCGCGGCTGTTCCGCTTGTAGGCGATGTTGCCGAGCTTGAAGTAGACGTCGTCGCCCAGCTCGGGGGCCAGCTCGATCGCGCGACTGTAGGCCTCCCACGCCTCGTCATAGCGGGAGCCTCGGTAGGCCAGATCCCCCAGGTTCTTGGACAGCTGCGGGAGCGAGGGCTCGTTCTTGCGCGCGGCGCGCACCAGGTCCTCCGCGCCCGTGAGATCGCCCGACAGCTCCTTCAGGACCGCGAGGTTGTTCTGCAGCGCCGCGTGCGAGGGGTAGGCTTCGCCCCCTTCCTCGGCCAGGTCTTGTGCCAGCTCGAATTCCCCCGCCCCGGCAGCGGCCAGCGCGCGGGCCCAGAACCAGGCCGGCGGCGGTGCCTTCCCGAACAGCTCGCGCGCGCGGTCGAGCCGCCCGGCGGCGCCGCCGTAGTCGCCGCGCTTGAGCGCCACCACACCCCAGCCCAGATACACTTTGGCGTCGGTCCGCGCCCGCGTCGCGGCTTCTCCGTAGGCGGCTTCCGCCTCGTCGAGCCGCCCGAGCTGCTCGTATGCGAAGCCGAGGTTGTGGAACACCGCCGGCCGGCCGCCGCCCTTCTCCGCGGCCTGGCGCAGCGCCTCCATCGCCTCGCGCCACCGCGCCTGCTTGAGGGCGACGAGGCCGATATAGAAGTGGGCGTTCGCTTCGCCGGGGCGCAGCTCGGCCACACGGCGAAACTCGCGCGCCGCCTCGTCCAGCATGGCGGTCTTGTAGAACGCGATGCCCAGGTTACGGTGCTCCTCCACCCGCGCGTCGGTGATCTGAGCGTCCGCCGGAGACGCGGTGCGCCCGGCCCGATGCACGAACCCGGCGGTGATCAAGCCGTACAGCGCCTTGCCGATCTCGAACTCGCCCAGCCCGGAATCTTCGATCACCTGGTTCACGTCACGCGATGCATCGAGCAGCGGCAAGAGGCGCTGCTGCGTGTCCGTGAGCTTGGCCTCGCTGATGGCGAGCCGGTCCTTGTCCACGACGAAGATCAGGTCGAATGAGGGGATCTTCTTCTCGATCAGGCTCCACTCGTCCACCCGGCGCGCGCCCTCGAGGAGCAGCGACTCGGGGGTGATCGAAACCAGGAAATCCTGACGCTCGGGGCGGACGTCCGACTCGAAGTTGAAGGTGCCCTGCGTCCAGGTGAACAGGTAGTAGACCGACTCCTCGATTTGCACGCGCATGTAGCGCTCGAGGTCCGCCTGGGTGATCACGCCCATCCCGACCAGGACCTCACCCAGCTTCTTGCCGTGCTCCTTGGTCTGGCGGTGGACCGCCGCCTCGAGCTGGCTCTGGGTGATCTTGCCGTGCTTCACCATGATGTCGCCCAGCCGGTCACGCCGATTCACGATCGACGCGTAGCAGATCCGCCCCTTCTCGAAGTAGATGTAGCCGAAGTTCGAGCGATCGGCGATGGAGAGACATCCGGTCTTCTGCCCCAACGCGAGCAGCTGCAGCACGTCGGGGAGCGACGCTTCCTTGAGCGAGCCCTTGATGGCCATCAGCGGAACTCCTCGATCATACGGTCGGCCACGTCGGCCCAGTCCCACACGACTTTCTCGCGACTCTTGATGCCGCCGAGGCTCGACACGACGAGGCCGCTGGTGCGGAAACCGCTGGAGCGGCGAGTGTCGCGCGCCGACTGTCCTTCGAGCACTTCGCGCGCGAGCCCCGCCGAGAGCGGCCCGTCCTGCGCGGCCGCCGCGCTGACCACGCGCTGCAGCATACCCACGAGGCTACGCACCGAGTCGGTCGGGCGATCGCTGAGATAATCGATCAGGGCCGCCTCCGGGTTGGCACCCTGTTGCGTGAGCAATCGCTCGAGCACGGCCCGCTTCACGTCGCGGTCCGGCTCCTTGAGCTCCGCGACCAGCCCGCCCTCGAGCCGCGACACGATGCGCTCTTCGAGGCCGGTCAGCGTATTGGGATGCGCCGGCGCGGTGAAGACGAGCTGGCGATCCTTGTCCTGGAGCAGATTGAACAAATTGAACAGCTCTTCCTGGGTGCGCTCCTTGCCCGCGAGCAGATGGATGTCGTCGAGCAGCAGCGCGGTGGCGCGGCGGTAGCGCGCCTGCCACCAATCCACCCGGTTCCCGTCGATGGCCGAGATCAGCTCGTCGATGAACGCCTGCGTGGAGAGGCAGGCCACGACGGCGCGCTTCCCGCGCGCCAGCTCGAGCCCGATCGCGTTCAGCAAGTGCGTCTTGCCGAGGCCGCTCTTCCCCACCAGCACGAGCGGGTTGTACTTCTTCCCCGGTCGCTCGAGGGCCGCCCGCGCGGCGCTCACCGCCACCTGGTTCGACGGGCCGACGGCGAAGGCCGCGAGCGGGAACGCCGCGGACGGCCCCGGAGGCGGCGCGCCCCCCTCGCGCACCTTGGCCGCGGCTTCCTCCGCCTCGCTCAGCCGCTCGGGATCACGGAACACGCTCTGCCCCGCGGCCTGCGGATCCAGCTCGGCCACTTCCGCCTCGAGCGCCTTGAGCCGCTCCACGTCTTCCGCGAACGCGGTGATGGCTTGGTCCACCGCGCCGGGCGCATCGCGCTGCAGCAACGCCTCGAGGCGATGGGTGCGATACCCCTCGCCTTCCCACCTCAATACGGCCTCGCCCACGCGCGCGCGCCACGCCTCGACCGCCTTCCCGACCGTGACCGCCACGTCGGCGAGGAACTCCCCGAACTCGTCGCCTCCCCCGCTCTTTGCCGCGGCGGCGCGCCCATCGCCCGGCGGGGTGGCCTCCCCCTCCCCGGCGGCAAGCCCGAGAATCTGCTTCACCGTCTCCGCGTTGATGGATGTGTCGTTGACCGCCTGGAACGCCACGAGCCGGTTCAGCGCGCCCATCAGCTCGCGCACGTTGGCGACCTCCGCCTGCGCCACGGTCTCCAGCACGCCCGGCTCGAACCGCGCGCCGCGCTCTTCGGCCTTGCGCCGCAGGATCGCGACCCGCGTCTCGTAGTCCGGCGTGCCCATGTCCACCACCAGCCCGCCCGACAGGCGCGAGATGAGCCGCTCGTCCAGGTCGGCGATGTCGGGCGGCGGGCGGTCGCTCGTCAGCACGATCTGGCGCCCCGCCGCCTGGAGCGCCTCCGTGAGGCGCAGCAGCTCGGACTGCATTTCCTTGCGGTTCGTGAGGAACTGCACGTCGTCCACGAGCAGCACGTCCACGTTCTGAAACCGGCGGCGGAACGCGTCGCCCTGCCCCGCCGCGACGCTCGCATGGAACGCCTCGACGTACTCGTCGAGCGTCAGATACTCGATGTTCAGCTTGGGCGCGGCTTTTTTCGCGGCGTGGCCGACCGCCATCAGGAGATGCGTCTTGCCGAGGCCGGAGCCGCTGTAAATGAAAAGGGGGTTGTAGGCCGCACCCGGGCTCTCGGCCACCGTGTGACCCGCGGTGACCGCGAGCCGGTTCGCCGCGCCCACCACGAAGGTGTCGAAGGAGTACTTGGGGTTGAGCGCGCTGGTCATGCCGCGGTCCCCGCCGCGAGCTTCTTGAGCACCAGCTCCGAGATCCCCTTGAGCGTCTCGAACACACCCTTGCCATGGAGCGCGTCCGCGCTGAAGCTCGGCACGCTGCGGAAGTTCAGGGCGTCGTCCAAATCCGCCGGCGAAAGGATCAGCTCGCGCGGCAGGTCCTGCTTGTTGTATTGCAGCACCAGGGGAATGGTGCGGATGTCCACGCCGTGCTCGAGCAAGTTGCTCTGCAGGTTCTGCAGGCTCTCGAGGTTCTCGTCGAGCTGACGCGCCTGACTGTCGCCCACGAACACCACGCCGTCCGCGCCCTGGAGGACCAGGCGGCGCGTGGCATTGTAGTAGACCTGGCCGGGAACGGTGTACAGCTGGAACCGGGTGGAGAACCCCGAGATCTGTCCCAGGTCGATCGGCAGGAAGTCGAAGAACAGCGTGCGGTCGGTTTGCGTGGCGAGGGAGACCATGCGTCCCCGACGCGAGTCCGGCACGCGGCCGTAGATGTAATGCAGGTTGGTCGTCTTCCCCGAGCGCCCCGGCCCGTAGTAGACGATTTTGCAGGTGATTTCGCGGGTGGTGAAGTTGACCAGAGACACGGGGCTATCTCCCGAAGAGCGTGTTCAGACTGTCGCTGAGCTGACGCTCGAAGTCCGCCGCCAGCACCTGCTTCGGCACGCTCTCTTTGGGGCTCGCCGCCTGCAGATCGGTGGCGAGCTGCTCAAAGAATAACTGGACCAGACCGAGTGACGAAACATCGAGATCGTAGACGACGAGCGCCACCAGCCGGCCGCGTCCGGTTGCCAGACCGGCGAGGAAAATCCCGTGGCGCTCGCCCTGATGGTTCAGCGCCGCGAACGGGGGCTGGCGCAGCTGCCGGGCCATCTCGTCGGTCGACGCCATGATCGCGGCGCCCAGCGCCGCGGCCGACATCACGTCCACGGCGCGGGAGAAGCCGTGCTGCGCGAGGACCTGGCCCGCCGACGTCATGACGAGCACCAGCCGCGCGCCGGCTTCCTTCACGAACTTGACCAGCGGCTCGAGCGTCCACGTTTCGACCGCGCGCGTCGTCATCCCACTACCTCCGCCGCCCGCAGCAGCTCGAGGCGCACCAGTCCCACATTGACGTCCGGCTCCGCCACCGCGACCACCAGCGTGCCCCCCGATGTCGGGACCACCAGGAGAGCGCCTTGCTCGGCCTGGAGATGCCAGAACAGGCTCGCGCCCACCCCGGCCGCTTCCATGGCGCGTCGCAGCCGCGCGGCGAGGCTCGCGGCCAGCGCCGACACGGCGGGGCCCTTGATCCCTTCCATCAGCTGCTCCGCCACGACGATCCCGTCCTCCGCCGACACGAGCATCGCGCCGCGCACGCTGCGCACGCGCGTGATGAGGTCGAGCGCTTTGCCGTAGGCCGCCGCCGGGGCCGTCATGCGTGGGCCTCCAGCCAGCGGCGCGCCGCGAGGGCGGCGCGCTGCGCGATGACGGCCAGCCGTCCCATCGGTACCGCGCGGTCGCGCACCACGAGCAGCAGGGCGTCGCTCGTGGGCGCGGCAAGATGCACGTGGCCGTGGTGTCCTTCCGCGGCGAGTCCGGTCCATTTGCCCAGGCCGAGCAGCTTGACGGTGCGCGCCGCCTCCTGGGAAACGCCCGCGAGATAAGCGGCCACGGCGTCGGTCACGTCGCGGCCCCCGGAGTCCTTGAGCGCGCCGCCGAGCACTCGCCCCGACGCATCGAGCAGCAGGAGTCCTTCCTGCGCCCCTTCGAGCCCCGCGAATACGCGCGCCTCTTCGAGCGGTTGAGCCGCCGGGGCGATCGGCTCCGGCGCCGTGAGCGCGTCGGTCGCCCCCCCGCCGGCGACGGCCTCGGCGTCCGCCGGCCCCCCCTCCCCGCCACGGGCCATGGCCAGCGCCTGGGCGACGCCGGGATCGTCCGGGGCGACGCGCTGCGCCGCCTCGAGATGCGCCGCCGCCTGCTGCACGTCGCCGATCTTGAAATAAAGGAACGCGAGCCCCTTCAGCGCCCCGACGTGGTCGGGGGCGATGCGGAGCGCCATGTCCCACTCGTCGAACGCGCGCTCGTAGTCGTGCTTGTCGGCCAGGATGCGCGCGTACAGGTCGTGTGCATCCGGGAGGTGCGGATGGCGCTCGAGCCCTGTCAGGGCGACCCGGTGGGCGGTGTCGAGCTGCCCCTTGTGGCGCAACAGCTCGCCCAGCCGCAGGAAGACGAGACTGTCCGGATCCTGCGCGAGCTGGGAGGACAGGGTCTTGATCTCGTCAGGCATGCGTCCCCGTCCCGGCGAGCGTCTGGGCCGCCGACTTGGCGCGGCGCACCTCCTCGAGCTGCGCCAGCTCCGCCTCCGAGCGTGCAGCGAGCCGTTCCCACTGGTCCCACTGTTCCACCGCCTCGCCGAACCGGCCCGTGCCGACGAGCGCGTAGCCGAGCACCCGGTGCGCGGCGACGGCCAGGGGATCGAGCCGGAGCGCGCGGCGCAGCTCCTCGACGGCATCGACGCTGCGCCCGGAGGCGAGCGCGATGCGGCCGAGCAGCAAATGGACGGTTGGATCGTGGGGATGCACGCCCGCCGCCTGCTCGGCGACGCCGCGCGCCTCCTCGAGGTCGCGGCGCGCGAGCGCGTCTTCCGCGCGCGCCACGAGCTCGGCCAGATCAGCGGCGAGCGTGGTCCGCTCCCGTTTCGTCGTGCCCGGGTCCGCCAGCACGATCACGCCGGCGCTCTCGAGCCCGAAGAGCGTCTTCGCGACCTCGAAGTCCGAGCGCCCCAGCTCGGACGCGATGGCGCGCACGTCGCGCACGCCATTGATCATCGCGAGCATCTCCCACTCGGGCGGCAGGAGGTCCAGCTCGCCCTCGCTGGCCTCCTGGGGCGGCGCGAGCATGGGCACGACGCCGAGGTGGGGGATGCGCCCCTCGATGCGGGACCATTCGTCGATGCGCCGGGCGCCTTCCATCAGCAGGGCCTCGGTGGGAATGCGCACCACGGCATCCGTGGGCAGCTCGGTCGGCGTGCCCTCGCTGAAGGAGAAGTACCCTTCGCGCCAGCTCATGACCTCGAACACGACCTCTTCGATCTGGAAGCGGACCTGGCGCTCGAGCTCGCGCGGGGTGAGGGCGCCGAGCGAGACGAGGATCTCGCCGAGCCTGCGCCCGTCGCCCTGGCGCTCCTGCATGTCGCGCGCGCGCTCGAGATCGGCCTCGGTGATCTTGCCCGTCCGAAGCAGCAGGGCGCCCAAGGGGTGGGGGTTCGACCGGATCTCGGCGAAGACGATGGCGCCGCCCTCGAAGGAGATGGTGCCCGCGTTGTGCCGCAATTCGGAGGTCACGCGCAACACTCCCGTCTTCCGGCTCAGGTCGAGGAGCTGGAAGACGTCGTGGATGCCGAGCTCGCGGAGGGGGCCTTCGATGGGCATCGGTCAGGCCGCGTCCGAGGCGAAGATGTGCTTCAGATCGAGCGCCGTGCGGGCGTGGGCGCGCGCCGCCTGGGCGAACGGCCCGGCGGGGTCGGTCCGCGTCACCTTCTCCCACGCCTGCACGGCCTCGCCGTAGCGATGCAGGCGCGCCAGCGCGACGCCGAGCTGGAACAGCGCCTCCACCTGGTCGGGGTCGAACTTGAGCGCCCGCTGGAACGCCTCCAGCGCCTGGGGGTCGCGCTTGTCGTCGAGCAGCGCGCGTCCGAGGAGCAGCAGCGCCAGCAGGTCGTACGGGTCCTGCTCGAGCATCTCGGCCAGGCGCACGATCGCCGCACGGACGTGCCCGGAGCGCCGCAGCAGATCGGCGAGCGCCAGCGCCGCCTCGTGAAACGTGGGCAGCACGTCGAGCGCCCGCTCGTACGCTTTCCGGGCCTCGCTCAACTCCTCCTTCTCCTCGTGCAGCCGCCCCAGATCGAGCCACACCTGGACGTAGCCGCGATCGAGCTCCAGCGCCGAGCGATAGGCGGCGAGCGCCCCGGCCTTGTCGCCGACCTTGACCGCGATATCTCCCTGCAGTTTGTGGAGGTCGGCGCGGCCGGGGGCGCGCGTCTGCGCCTGCTGCAGCGCGGTGAGCGCTCCGGCGGCGTCGCCTCCGGCGGCGCGCCCCTTCGCCGCGGCGACGAGCGCGTCCACGTTGTCCGGCGTGAGCTCGAGCAGCTCCTCCGCCAGGGCGCGCGCTTCTTCGGCGCGCGGGCCGCCCAGGGCGAACAGCGCCTTGACCTCGCCGAGCCGGGCGTCGGCGCGCCCGGGCTCGAGGCTGCGGGCCTCGCGGTAGCGCTCGAGCGCCTCACCGTGCAGGCCGCGCTTCGCGAAGATGTCCCCGAGCAACACGCCCGCTTCCGCGCGACTCGCGCCCCGCTGCACGGCCCGCACGGCCTCGGCGGCGGCGACGTCCATCAGGCCTTTGCTCACGTAATCGCGCGCCAGGGCGAGCGGGTTGTCCGCGGCCTTGCCGGCCGGCGGCTCGGCGGCGGCCGCGGGAGCGAGCTCCTGGAAGATGTTGTCCAGCAGGCGCTGGTCGAAGTTGAAGTCCTCGCCGATCGTCTCCGCGGCCACGTCGGCGGAAATCTCCGGAGCGATGCCGATCGTGCCCTTCTCGTACTGGAGGTCGATCGTGAGGGCGAACTTCTGGGAGACGTAGTAGGGATCGAGCTCGAGCGCCCGCTTGGTGGCCCGCAGCGCGCCGTCGAAGTCGCCCAGGTTGGACAACGTGAAGCTCAGGTTGTAGTGCGCTCCCGCATGGTCGGGGTCCCCCTCGACGGCGCGCACGAACGCGTTGCGCGCGTCGGGAAAGCGCTTGAGCTCCACCAGCACCAGTCCCACGCCGTTCCACGCGGCAGCGGAGTTGGGCTCACTGGAGAGCACCTGACGGTACGCCTCGAGCGCCAGCTGGAAGCGCCGCAGCTGAAACAGCAACAAGGCGAGGTTGAGCCGCGCGGCGCTGAAGGTCCCCTGGAGCTGCAGCGCGGTGCGGAACGCCTGGATGGCCGGATCGGCGGCGGCGCCGTGCGCCTGAACGACGCCAAGGTTGTTCCACGCGAGCCCGTACTTGGGGTCCACTTCCACCGCCTGCCGGTAGGAGGCCAGCGCGTCCTCCGGGCGGCCGGCCTGATGCAGCACCACGCCCCGCTCGTTCCACAGCTTGGGGGAATCCGGGACCTCGCGCAGCAGCGTGTCGTACAGCTCGAGCGCCGCCGCCAAGTCGCGCTTCAGGAGGTGGAGCTCCGCCATCGCCTGGAGCGTCAGGCGCCGGTCCTCGCCGCGCTCCAGCGCCAGCCGGTATTCCTTCAGCGCCTCGTTGTAGTAGCCCTTCTGGCGGAACGCGAGTCCGAGGTTGTAGTGGGCGAGCTCGTTGCCCTCCACCACCTGGGGCTCGGGGGCGAGGCGCTGGCGTCGCTCCTGGCTCTTGCGCTCCGCGGTGTAGCGCTCGAGCGAGAGGTTGGTCTGCGCGCGCGCGAGCGGCGGATTCAGCTGGATCGCGCGCTTCGACGCGACGCGCGCGTCCTGGTGACGGCCCAGGTCGCCCAACACGAACGCCATCAGATAATGGGCGTTGGCATTGTCGGGGTTGAGCTCCACGGCGCGCTCGAGGGCGACCAGCGCTTCGTCATTCAGGCCGCGGTTGTAGTAGATCTCCCCCAAATAAAAGTGCACGACCGTCGAGTCGGGCTCGAGCTCGACCGCGCGCCGGAACCATTCGGTCGCAGCTTCGGGGCGCCCGCGATTTTTCTCCGCCAGCCCGAGCTGAATGATCGCGGCCACGTCCTTCGGACTGTGGGCGAGCAGCTGCTCGAACTCGGCCGTAGCCTCCTCGTGTGCGCCGAGAATCGCATAGGCGCGTCCCAGCTCCCAGCGGGCGTCGCGGTCGTCGGGCGCCTGGCGCAGCCGCTCCTGCAGCTGCGCCACGCGCCGGTCGTAGTAACCGGTGTCGTGATAGGCGATTTCGAGGTTGCGCTGCGCGACCTGCATCTTCGGGTCCAGCTCGAGCGCGCGCGTGAACGCCGCGATCGCATCCTCGACGAGGCCCTTCTGATAGTAAAGGACGCCGAGATTGTTGTGCGCCCCGGCGTCCGACGGGTCGATCCGGCGGGCGAAGGATCGGAGGACGGCGAGGTCGCGTTCCGAGAGCGCCGGCGCCGTCACGGGTCAGCTCAGGCGGATGGCGTCAAAGATGGCCTTGAGCGACGCCAGATCGGGGAGCAGCAGGAAGTCGCCCCGCAGTCCCTCTCCCGAGTCGATGGTGAACTCGGTCTCGACGCAGAACACGAAGTCGCGCTCGTGCCCGAAGTTCAGATAGGTGGTGGTGAGCACCGCGGCCGAGAGGTCCACCACGAGGCTGGGCACCGACGGCAGCAGCAGCATCCCCATGAAGTCGGAGAGCGCGTTGAGGTACGCCCCCGCGAGGATGTTGCCGGCCTCCTTGAGGCACGACTGCTCCAACGCGTCGAACACCGCGGTCGTGCCGACCGGCCGGCGCAACAGCATGTCGCAGACCCGCCGTCCCACCGACTCCGGGAACAGCAGCAGCGTGCGCCCCGTCAGGTCTCCCAACATGTGCATCAGCACCGCGGCCACCACGTCCTGCGGGTTCCCCAGCAGGTCCGGCACTTCCTCCAGCCGCACAATGTTGATCTGCGGCACGCTGATCATGATCTTGCGGTTCGTGAGCTGCGACAGCGCGGTGGCGGCGTGGCCCGCGCCGATGTTCGCCACCTCGCGCAACGCGTCGATCTGCAGCTCTTTGAGATCCCGCACGTCTTCCATGCCGCCTCCCCCTACAGGAGCCCGCCCGCATCGAGAATCAACGCGGGAACCCCGTCGCCCATGATCGTCGCACCGCTGAACACCGGCAGCGTCCCCTGCGGTGCGTCGAACCCCTTCACGACGATCTCCTGTTGACCCAGCATCCCGTCCACCACGATGCCGCTGCGTCGCTCGCCCATCTCGAGCACGATGATGGGACACCGGGTCGGCGCATCCCCGCTCACGCCGAGCAGACGTCTCAAGTGCACGAGCGGCACCACGTGGTCGCGTAGCACGATCGCCTCGCGCCCTTCCACGGTGGTCGTGGCCTGCACGCCGAACTCCACCGTTTCCGACACGTAGGTGAGCGGCAAGGCGTAGCGCTCGGCGCCCACGCCGGCGATGAGGGCGCGCACGATCGCGAGCGTTACCGGCAGCCGCATCACGAACGACGTGCCCTTGCCCTCCACCGTGCGGATCTCGATCGAGCCGCCCAGCGCGCGGATGCGCGTCACGGCCACGTCGATCCCCACGCCGCGCCCGGACACGCTCGTCACCGCTTCGGCCGTCGAGAACCCGGGCCGGGCGAGCACGCGCAGCAGCTGATCGTCGGTCAGCGCCTCGGCGTGCGGGTCCACGACGCCATCCCGCTTGGCGCGCTCGAGGATACTCTTGCGGTCGATCCCGCGCCCGTCGTCGCTCACGCTGATCGCCACGCTGGCCCGCTCGCGCACCGCCGCCAGTACGATCTCCGCTTCGGGCTTCTTCCCGCGACGCCGCCGCTCGGCCTGGGACTCGACGCCGTGGTCCACCGCGTTCCGCAACAAGTGCAACAGCGGGTCGCCGAGCTCGTCCAGGATCGCGCGGTCGAGCTCGATCTCCTTGCCCTCGACCCGGAACGCGACCTGCTTGCCGAGCTCGCGGGCCAGGTCACGCACCAAACGGGGGAATCGGTCGAACACCTGCCACACCGGCGTCATGCGCGCCTGGATGATTTCCGCTTGCAGCTCGCGCGACAGCCGGGAGACCTGAATCGCGACGTCGTCGATCGCCGGGTCTCGGGCGTTGGCCGCGAGCTCGTTCAGGCGGCCGCGCACGGTGACGAGCTCGCCGATCAGATCCATGAGGCCGTCGAGCCGCCCGAGGTCCACGCGGATGTGGCGGCTCTTCGTCTCGGGCGCGGCGGGGAGGGCGCCGGCCCCGGGGGCGGGGCGCCGCTCTTCTCCGCCCACCGTGACGTGCTCCACTTCGCCCGCGGCCCGCACCGCCCGCTCGATCTCCGCGACCCCGGCCGCTCCACCGATGCGGAAGCTGAAGCGCCCGTCGAACTCGTCGGCCTCGAACGCCGACTCGGGCGGGGTCACGGCGTGCACGGGGCCGACGGCTTGCACCTTCTTGATCACGAGGAGCGCGCGACCTCCCTTGAGCGGTGCTTCGGCGCGGAGCGTCACCTGTACCAGCCGCCCGGCCGCGGCCGGCGTGTCGACGACCGGAGCCGGCGCGGGCACCGGGGTCGTGCGCGCGCCGATCCCTCCCCCCGCCTCCCCGCCTCTCCCGAGGTGCGCCGCGGCGCCTTCCAGATCGGCCACCACTTCCGCGACGTCGATCTCGTCCTCCCGCTCCACGACGGAGAGCTCCACCGCGTGCTCGAGCGCGTCCCGCGCCCGGAACAGGAGCTGCAGCAGGTCGTCGGTCGCGGGCCGTCCGCCGCGGCGCACCAGGTCGAGCAGATTCTCGGCGCGGTGGGCAAGGTCGGTGACTCGGGCGTAGCCCATGGTCGCTGCCATCCCCTTGACGGTGTGCACGGCGCGGAACAGACCGCCGACGGGTGCGAGGTTCGCAGGGCTGCGCTCCCAGTCGAGCAGCAGCTGGTTGCAGGCGCTCAGGTGCTCCCGGCTCTCGGCCAGGAACAGCTCGGCGTACTGCGAGAGGTCCATGGAATCAGCCGAGGACGCGCTGGACGGCCTCGAGGACGCGCGACGGTTGGAACGGCTTCACGACGAAATCCTTCGCGCCGGCCTGGATCGCCTCCACCACCAGGGCCTGCTGGCCCATGGCGCTGCACATGAGGATCTTCGCGTCGGGATCGTGCTTCACGATCTCGCGCACCGCGTCGATCCCCCCCATGTCGGGCATCACGATGTCCATCGTGACGAGATCGGGCTTGAGCTGCCGGTACTTCTCGACCGCCTGGGATCCCGTCTCCGCTTCGCCCACCACCTCGAAGCCGGCCTGCGCCAGGATGTCGCTGATCATCGTCCGCATGAAGATGGCGTCGTCGCAGACGAGGACAGTGTGGCTCACACATCCTCCCTAGGAAGACAGAATGGGGGTTAGCAGCGCGTCGGTATCGAGAACCACGAAGAGTTGACCGGCGCGGCGCCCGACGGCCCGCACCAGCGTCGGGTCGATGCCCGGCAGCGCCTGCCGGCGGTCCAGCGTCTCCCCACCCACCGACACCAGGTCCACCACTTCGTCGACCGTGAAGCCGAGGACCTTCTTCCCCCCGCCCACCTCGAGGAGCACGGTAGTCCCGGAACCCCTCCCCCCGCCGTCGGCGGCGGGCTCGGGTTGCCGCAGCGCCCGCCACCCTTCCACCACGGTGACGAGGGTACCCCGCACGTTGACGACCCCCGCGACCACGGGCGGCGCTCCGGGAATCCGGGTCGGCTCGAACCACGGCACGATCTCGCGGACCCGCTCCGCCTCGGCGGCGCAGACGAGGCCGCCCACCCGGAACAGCAGCAGCCGGACGACTCCCGTGTCACTCATCCGAAGCGAAGAAGCCAAGATACTGCAAGGGGTTGCGTTGAGCAAGCAAATTCAGATCGGCGGCCGCTTCCCGCAGGGCTGGAACGAGATCGGCGGGCCATTCGGAGCGCAAGTCGAGCCGCGCGCCGCTCACCGGATGGGCGAACGCGAGCCGGGCCGCGTGCAGCAGCTGCCGCGGCGCGAGCGCCTCGAGGCGCTCAGCCGTCTGCCGCTCGGACGGCGTGACGCGCCGGCTGCCGCCGAAGGCGTACTCCCGGTCGCCCACGACCGGGTGTCCGACGTGCGCCAGATGCACGCGGATCTGGTGGGTGCGCCCGGTGCCGAGCGTCACGCGCAGCAGGTCGGTTTGCGCGAAGCGCGCGGTCACCCGAACGTGCGTGACCGCGTGGCGCCCCCCCGCGAGCACCGTCATGCGCTTGCGATCCGTGGGATGGCGCGTGATCGGCGCCTCGATGTCCACGGGGCTCTTCGCAAAGTGGCCCCACGCGAGCGCCGCGTACACGCGCTCGACCTCGCGCCGCTCGATCATGCGCGTGAGGCGGCGGTGCGCGAGGTCGGTCTTCGCGACAAGCAACAGACCCGAGGTGTCGCGATCGAGGCGGTGCACGATCCCGGGCCGCCCTGCGGTGGCACCCTGTGCGAGCGCGGTGCCGCGTTCCACGAGTACGTTGACCAGCGTGTCGTCCCAGTGACCGGGGCCGGGGTGGACGACCAGACCCGCCGGCTTGTCGAGCACCGCGAGGTGCTCGTCCTCGTACGCGAAGCTGAGGTCGCGGTGGGCGGGGGCGTAGCTCTTGGGCGGCGGTGCTTCGGGCGGCAGCTCGACGGTCACGACGGCACCGCGCTCGAGCTGGACCGAGGCGCGAAGCGGGCGGCCGTCACGGGTGACGCGTTTGTCGGCGATGATGCGGGCGGCGACGGTGCGGGACAGCGCGAGCTGGTCGGCGAGGAATCGGTCGAGGCGCTCGGTTTCGGGGGCGACGACGCAGAAGGTCACGGCGGCCATCAGTGCTGCGCCGCCCCGGCCTCCTTCGCTCGCTCCTGCGCCCGGCCCTCGAGCCAGAGGGAGATCGCGAGCGCGATCGCCCCGACCGTGATCGCGGAGTCGGCGACGTTGAAGGTCGGCCACCGCGTGCTGCCGATCCCCACGTCCACGAAGTCCACGACGCCCTGGGCGCTGCGAATCCGATCGATCACGTTCCCGACCGCTCCGGCGCACACGAGCGCCAGGGCGAGCAGCCGGAACCGGTCGCCCGGGCGCGCCGAGATCACCATGGAGCGCAGCACGAACAGCGCGACGATCGCGAGCGCGAAGAAGATCCAGCGCGAGTAGGCGCCGAGACACAGCCCGAACGCTGCGCACTGGTTGTACACGAGGCGCAGCTGGACGTATTCGCCGATCACCTGGACCGGTAGATGGCGAGCGAGCAGGGACTCGGCCAGGAGCTTGGTGACCAAATCGGCCGCGACGACCGCCCCCGCGGTCGTCCAGAACAGCCGACGGTTAGCGGCGCTTTCCATCTTCTTCTTTCGCCTTGCACTTGATGCACAGCCGGGCATGGGGCAGTGCGTCGAGTCGCTCGAATCCGATCTCTTCGCCGCACTGCTCGCACTTGCCGAATTTCTCCGGCGCCTGGAACAGGCGCCGCAAGGCCTGGTTCACGTGCCAGAGGTAGCGCCCTTCCTGCGAGGCGAACAAGAAGGCCTTCTCGCGCTCCATGGCGTCGGTGCCCTGATCCGCCATGTGGAACGAGTAGCTCGAGAGGTCGCCGTCGGACGCCTGCAGGCTGGAGTTGAAGGACTCGTCGTAGTAGCCGAGCTCCTTCATCACCCGAGCGCGCTCCTCGTGGAGACGCTTCTCCAGGTGGGCCAGCTGCTTCTTGCTCAGGCTCCCCTTGGTCGCCTTGGCTTTCGCTTTCGTCTTGGATTTCGTCGGCATTATCGCGTACCGCCCTTTCGTCCGTCATGTCGCCGGAGTGCGATGGTCACCCGGCGAGCCTCGATGTCAACTTCCCGTGTCACATCCGCTTCGTCCAGCACGGCGCCGAGAACGAGTCTGCGCGCCAGCGTCTCGCCCTCGACGAACCCCTGGAAGGCGGACACGGCGGCGACGATCTCCTGCGCGCCCGCCACGCTGAGCTCGATGCGCGTGGTGTAATCGTACCCCGCCTCCTTGCGGAGGCGCTGCACGCGATTCACCAGCTCGCGCGCCAGGCCCTCCTGGATCAGGTCGTCCGTCAGCCGCGGATCGACCGCCGCCACGTACGGGCCGTCAGCCTGCACCGCCCAGTCGCTCACCACCTCGCGCGTCACCAGCACGTCTTCCGGCCGGAACTCGAAGTCCCCGGACCGCACGGGGTCACCACGTTCGAGCGCCTGCAGCTCGGCCGCCGTGAGCTGCGACACGGCCGCGGCGGCGCGGGGTGTGTCCTTGCCGTAGCGCTTGCCCAGGCTGCGGTATTCTGCCTTCCCCTTGAGCCGCACCAGGTCATGGTCCGACCAGGCGACTTCCACGTCCTTGGCATTCACTTCGGCGGCCAGGATATCTAACAGGTCTCGCAAGGCCGGGCCTCGGACCGCCGCCGGCACCACGACCTGCACCTTGGCGACCGGCTGGCGGACCGGGAGCTGCTTGGTCTCCCGGGCGGCGCGCGCCAGGGAGGCGAGCTTCCGCACGGCGGCCATCGCCTGGAGCAGCTCCGGCGCCCGGCGGCCCAGATCGGTCGGGAAGGGTGCCAAATGCACCGACGCTCCCACGAGGGCCCGGTGGATCCAGTCGGACAGGAACGGCGCCGCGGGGGCGAGCAGCCGCACCGACGTCACCAGCACCTCGTGCAACGTCTCCAAGGCCACCACGTCGGTGGCCCGATCGGGCGCCCAGAAGCGCGGACGGTTCCGCCGAACGTACCAGCGCGACAGGTCTTCACCGACGAAGTCCATGATCCCGCGGACCCCGGCCGTCACGTCGTAATCCGACCACGCCCGGCGCACTTCTCCCACCACTTCGTCGAGCCGGGCCAGCAGCCAGCGGTCCGCCGGCGGTCGCTTTTCGAACGGCGTCGCGGCGGCCTCTGAGGGCGGCTTCCAGTCCTCGGCGTAGCGCCGGAAGAATTCGTAGGTGCTGCGGAGCGCATTGAGGAATCCCCCCGTGATCTCGGGCACCTGCCGGCGATCGAACCGCTTTGTCTGCCATACCTGGCTCTGGCCCAGCAGGTACAGCCGCACCGCGTCCGCGCCGTATTCCTCGATGACCTCCCAGGGGTTCACCACGTTGCCGCGGCTCTTCGACATCTTCTGGCCCTGCGCGTCGAGCACGAGCTCGTTGACGATCACGTTCTTGTAGACCACCGCGTCGAACGCCGTGACCCCGATCGCGAGCAGCGAGTAGAACCAGCCGCGCGTTTGATCCACGCCTTCGCAGATGAAGTCGGCCGGGAAGTGCGCCTTGAAGTCGGCCTGATGCTCGAACGGGTGGTGCCACTGGGCGTACGGCATGGCGCCCGAGTCGAACCAGGCGTCGATCACTTCGGGTACGCGCCGCATGGTGCCGCCGCACTGCTTGCACCGCCAGGTGTACCCGTCGATGTACGGCTTGTGGGGGTCGAACTCCTTCGGCAGCCGTTTCCCCCAGCGCTCCGCCAGCTCGGCGTACGAGCCGATGACCTCGCGGTGCTCCGCCTCCGCATCGCACTCCCACACGTTTAGCGGAGTGCCCCAGTACCGGTCGCGCGACAGCGCCCAGTCCACGTTGTTTTCGAGCCACTCCCCAAACCGCCCCCTCCCCACTTCCGGCGGATGCCAGCCGACCTGGGCGTTCACTTCGAGCAGGCGCGATTTCACGGCCGAGGTGCGCACGAACCACGAGCTGCGCGCGTAGTAGATCAGCGCCGAGTCGCAGCGCCAGCAGAAGGGATACTGGTGAGTGTACGGCAGCGTCTCGAGCCAGCGGCCCTCGTGTTTCAACCGCTCGATGATCAGGCGGTTGGTTTCCTTGTCGGTCACGAGTTTCCCGTTGATCTCCGGCCAGCGCGTGTCCTGAAAAGTGCCGTCGAGGGCCACCGGGTTGACGAACGCGAGACCGTACTGCTGCGCTGCGGCATAGTCGTCGGCGCCGAACGCCGGGGCCATGTGCACGAGGCCGGTCCCCTCCTTCGCGGACACGAACGCCCCGGCCACGACGACGGCCTGCTGGCCCTCCGGCGGCAACGGCACGACGTCGAGCGGCCGAACGTATTTCTGCCCCACGAGGTCGCGGCCGCGGTAGCCCGCGACTCGGGGCCCGGCGGCCAGCGGCTTGCCGCCCACGTGCACGTGCGCCGCCCGCTCGGCGGCCACGACGTAGCGCACGCCGTTCACCTCGTACTCCCCGTACTCGAGGTCCGGGTGGACGGCGACGGCGACGTTCGCGAGCAGGGTCCAGGGCGTGGTGGTCCAGATGATCAGCTGGCGCTGGGGATCGCTCGCGAGCGGGAACGTGACGAACACCGAGTTCGTCTGCACCTCGTCATAGCCGAGCGCGAGCTCGTGCGAGGAGAGGGCCGTGCCGCAGCGCGGGCAGTACGGCAGCACCTTGTGGCCCCGGTACAAGAGCGCCTTGTCGTGCAGCCGCTTGAGCAGCCACCACACCGTTTCGATGTAGTCGTTCGAGTACGTGATGTAGGGGTGCTCGTAATCCAGCCAGTAGGCGATCCGCTCCGACAGCGTTTCCCAGTCGGCCTTGTACTTGAAGACGTTCTCGCGGCACAGGCGGTTGAACTTCTCGACGCCGTACGCTTCGATTTGCTTCTTGCCCGAGATGCCGAGCATGCGCTCGACCTCGATCTCGACGGGGAGGCCGTGGGTGTCCCAGCCGGCGATGCGCGTCACGCCCTGCCCCAACATCGTGTGGTAACGGCACACCAGGTCCTTGATGGTGCGCGCGAACACATGATGGATGCCCGGGCGCCCGTTGGCCGTGGGCGGCCCTTCGTAGAACACGAACGGCGGCCCGTAGCGCGCGGCTTCCTGCGTCTTCTGGAACAAGCGTTCGTGCTTCCACGCCGCGAGGAGCTGCTTCTCCAGCGCGTCGGCCGAAAGCTTGGGATCGAAGAGCGGGTAGGCCATCAGTTGAGTCGCTCGAGCACCCCGTCCACCAGGGCGGTGAGCCCGGGCTCGGCGGCCCGCGCCACGGCGATGATCTGCTCGACCGACGTCGGCGCGAGCGCGTCCGGGAGACACTGATCGGTGATGATCGATACCCCGAGCACCTTCATCCCCATATGCACCGCGGTGATGACCTCCGGCACGGTGCTCATCCCGACCACGTCGGCCCCGAGGGCGCGGAGCATCCGGTACTCGGCGCGGGTCTCGAGATTCGGTCCGGTGACGGCGACGTAGACCCCCTCGCGCAGCGTGATGCCCCGCTCCAGGGCCACGCCGCGCGCCAGCACGCGGAGGCCCGAGTCGTACGCCTCCGACATGTCCGGGAACCGGGGGCCGAGTCGGTCGTCGTTCGGACCGACGAGAGGGTTCGCGCCCAGGAGGTTGATGTGATCCGCGATGAGCATGAGATCGCCGGGACTCCACAGGGGGTGCATGCCGCCGCACGCGTTGGAGACCATCAGGGTCCGCGCGCCGAGCCGCTGGAGCACCCGCACGGGCACTGCGATTTGCTGCGGCGTGTAGCCCTCATAGCAATGAAACCGCCCCCGCATGGCCACCACCCGCCGGCCAGCCAGGGTTCCGACGAGCAGCTCTCCGGCATGACTCTCGACGGTGGAAAGAGGAAACCCCGGGATCTCGCCGTAGGGGATCCGCGCCTCCACCGCCATCTCGTCCGCGAGCCCCCCGAGCCCGGTGCCCAGGATGATCGCGACCTCGGGAACGACTTTCGTCCGCGCCCGCACCGCGCGGACCGCCTCGTCGATCATCCGCCCCGCTGGCCGTCCAGTGCGCGCAGCTCGGCGAGCTGGCGCTCGAGCAGCGCGCGAAATCCCGCCACATACGCCTGAAACTGGCGCTCGACGTCGGCGCTCTGCCGCTGGACCTCGCCCTGCGCGGCCCGCGCCTCTTCGACCACGCGCCGCGCCTCGGCCTCCGCCTCACGCACGATGACCTGGGCTTCGCGCTGGGCCGCCGCGCGCGTCTCTTCGCGGAGCTGCTGCGCCGCGACGAGCGCCTCGTTCATGGCGCGCTCCCGCTCCCGGTACACACTCAGCTGCTCCCCCAGGGCCGCCAGCCGCTCTTCGAGCACCGACTTCTCGCGCAGGATCCGCTCGAGCTCGTCCGCGACGCGCACGCGGAAGTCGTCGACGCCCAGCGGCTCGTAGCCCCGCAGGCTGCGGCGGAACTCCTGCTTGCGGACGTCGTGCGGCGTGAGGTGGAACGCGTCGCCGCTCACGTCGCCGCCCGTTCCCGCGGACCGAACAGGACGGTACCCAAGCGGATCACCGTTGCCCCCTCCTCGACCGCTAGGCCGTAGTCCGCGGACATCCCCATCGAGAGCGTCGGCAGCCATAAACCCTCCTCCTGCAAGGCATCCCGCAGCACGCGCAGCGCACGGAACGTCCGGCGCTGCACGTCCTGGTCGTCGGTGAACGGCGCGATCGTCATCAATCCCTCGAGCGCGAGATGCGGTTGCGCCGCGATGCGGTGCCCCACCACCGACGCCTCGTCCGGTGCACAGCCGCTCTTCTGCGCCTCCCCGGCCACGTTCACCTGCAGCAGCACGCGCTGCTTCTCGCCGGGCGCCGCTCCCCCCGCACGCTTGTCCAGCTCCTGCGCGAGCTCGACCGCATCCACCGAGTGGATCAGGGCGAAGCGCCCGACCACGTGCTTCGCCTTGTTGCGCTGCAGGTGCCCCACCAGGTGCCACGTCGCCCGCCGACCGGTGGGTGTGTCGAGCTTCTCCAGCGCCTCCTGCACCCGGTTCTCCCCCACGTCCGCGAGCCCGGCGGCGAGCGCCGCCTCCACCGCGTCCAGCCCGAAGCCCTTGGTGACGGCGACGATCGTGACGGGTCCGGCTCGCCCTGCCGTCGCCTGCCGCCGAGCGATCTCGGCCCGTACGTGGGCCAGCCGCTCGGGCAGGGCTGCAAAATTCATAACCGCAAAAAATAGCCCGGAGCCGGGCGTGAAACAATCGGGGGGGTCAGCCGGCTGGTGCCGTAACTCGTTCGCCGCCTTCGAGGTGCGAGATCGCGCCGGACAGGAGATCACGCACCTGGGGCGCGGTGAGGTGACGGTGCAGGAGTCCGTGACTCGCGATCGAGATCGTCGAGGTCTCTTCCGACACGACCAGCACCGTAGCATCGGTTTCTTCCGAGAGCCCCAGCGCGGCGCGGTGGCGGGTGCCGAGCGATTTGTCGGCGACTTTGAACTGCGTGAGGGGCAGCACGCACCCGGCGCCGATGATGCGATCGCCGCGCACCAGCACGGCGCCGTCGTGCAGCGGGGAGTAGGGCGTGAAGATCGTGGTCAGGAGATCGGCGGAGACCTTGGCCTCCATCGGCACCCCCGACGAGATGAACTCCTCGAGACCGATGTCGCCTTCCACGGCGATGATGGCGCCCGTGCCGGCGCGCGACAGGCGGTCCATGGCCTCCGCGATCTCCTCGGCCACCGACTGGCGCTCGCTCTGCGAGAAGCGACGCATCAGGCGCGACTGGCCGAGCCGCGCCAGGGCGTTCCGGAGCTCCGGCTGGAACACGACGACGGCCGCGAACGCGCCGAAGGTGAACACGTAGGAGAGCAGCGCGCTGATCATGGTGAACTTGGCGAGCAGCGCCCCGAAGTAGGCGATCGACAGGATCATCACGCCCACGACGATGGACATCGCCCGCGTCCCGACCAGGAACAGCAGGAACCGGTAGATCACGAACGCGACGAGAAGGATCTCGACCACGTCCGGCCAGAACCGGGGGATGAGGAACTGGTAGGCTTCGAGGTTCAATTTGGACTCGTCGTCGCGCCGGCCACCCGCAGCGCCTCGCGCGCGAGCGCCGCGTCGTGCACCCGGAACAGGCGGGCGCCCCGCTCCCACGCGAGGGCGCACGCCACCGCCGTCGCGCGATCGCGATCTTCGACCGGGCGCCCGGTGGCGGCCCCGAGGAATCGTTTGCGCGACGGACCCACGGCTACAGGATAGCCCAAGCCGACGACGGTTGCCAGCTCATCGAGCAGGCGGAAGTTCTGCTCCGGGGTCTTGGCGAACCCGAAGCCCGGATCCACCACGATCCGCTCCCGCGCGACGCCCCCGGCCTCAGCCCGTGCCGCGGCCGCGCCGAGCTCCGCCGCCACGTCCGCCGCCACGTGCCGATACACGGCGAGCGAGTCCATCGTGTCGGGCGTGCCGCGCATGTGCATCACGATCATCCCGGCCCCGGCAGCGCCCACGACGCCCGCGAGCGCCACATCGAACGCCAGTCCCGAGACGTCGTTCACCACCGCGGCGCCGGCCGCGAGCGCGGCGCGCGCTACCGCGGCCTTGCGGGTGTCCACCGAAACGGGGCCCAGGCCCCGGCGCACGAGCTGCTCGATCACCGGGGCAACCCGCCCGATCTCTTCATCCACCGGCACGGGCGCGGAACCCGGGCGCGTCGACTCACCGCCCACGTCCAGCAGCTCGCACCCGTCGGCCACTAACCGCTCCGCCTGTGCCACCGCGCGGTCCACCGTCGCGAAGTGCCCGCCGTCGGAGAACGAATCGGGCGTCACATTCACGATGCCGATGAGGATGGGGTGATCGAGATCGAGGGCGCTACCCCCGCCGAGCGCCCAGCGGCGCGGCGGGTCGACGTAGCTCGCGAGGAAGCGGCCCAGCTCCGGCGCCAGGCGCTCGAGCCCTGGGGGCAGGCGGTCGGAGCGCGCGAGCGGCGCGAGCCGGCTCGCGGCGGCACCCACCAGCGCCCACCCCTCGCCGGTGAGCACATCGGCACCGCCCTTCGCTCCCCAACGGACCAGCGCTTCGCGCTCCGCTTCGGTGATCTCTTCCAGGAGGACGACGAGGGCTTGCATGCCGGTCGCGGCGAACCAGGCCGGCTGTGTGTCCCAGCCGCGGGCCGCGAGCGCCGCGCGCACCGCTTCCGGGGTGTGTGCAGCGAGCGGGGTGAGCTTCACCGCACGGGCCGCGCCGGCTACGACGCCCGCAGCGCGTTGACGATGTTGAGGCGCGCGGCCCGCGCCGCCGGGAGGAAGCCGCCGACCACGCCCATCACCACGGCGAAGACCAGGGCGCGCACGATCACGCCAGGCGAGAGCGCGAACCCGAACCCGATCTCCGAGAAACTCTGGAAGTTGACGACCGAAATGCGCTCGAAGGACAGCAGCGCGGCCAGCGCGACCCCGAGGGCACCGCCGACGAGCGCGAGCATCACGGATTCGACCAGGAACGCTCCCAAGACGCTCCGTCGCCTGAACCCGAGGGCTCGGAGGGTGCCCACTTCGACCGTACGGTTCGCGACCGCCGCGTACATCGTGATCATCGCCCCGACCATGGCCCCGAAGCTGAAGATCGTGGTCACGACGATTCCGAGCGTCCGGATGAACGTCGCGAGCGTCTTCGACTGTTCCTGGTAGTAATCCCGCTCGTGTTTGAGGTCGACGTACTGCATGCGGGGGTCGGCTTGGAGTCGGGCTTTGAGCTGGTCGAATCCGCCGGGCTGGGCGAGGCGGAAGGTCAGGGACGAATACACCGGGCGTCCGAACGCCTGCATGAACTGGTCGGCGTCACCCCAGATCTCCGAGTCGAAGGCCGTGCCGCCCGCGTCAGCGATGCCGACCACGGTCCAGCGATCGCCACCGAAGGCGAGCTCGGCCCCGAGGGCCACACCCTTGAAGAGCGACGCGATGCCCTTCCCCACCACCACTTCGTGCGTGCCGAACTGGAAGGGCCGTCCCTGGACGATATGGACCCCGGGCCGGAGCTCCAGTGCCCGGGGCGACACGCCGCGAATCGACACGTTCCCGAGCGCGTTGCTCTTCTTCTTGTAGAGGTCGATGACAAGGATCACTTCGCGCGACAGGATCGCGCGACCTTCGGCCCCCCGCGCCACGCCACTCTCGGCTTCGAGCACGTCCGCCGTGGCCCGGTCGACCTGACTCGAGAGCTCGGACGTGGCCGAGCGCCTGAGCACGATCACGTTGGCGGGCGAACCTGTCTCGATGAGGGTCGCTTCCAGGCCGCGGGCGAGCATGAGCACGCCGGCGAACACGAACACCACGAGCGCCACGCCGCCGACCGTGAGCGCCGTGGTGAGGCGGCGGGCCCACAGGCTCCGCCAGATATACGAGAACGGGATCCGCATCATGGCAGCCTATCCTACCGTCCGCAGGCCGACCACGATCGGCATGCGCATGACGCGGTTTGCAGGGATGGCCGCGGCGGCGAGCCCGGCGAGAAGGGCCGCCCCGATCCCGAGCGCCATGGTGAGGGGCGCGACGTTGATCACCGGGAAGAAGGTCGGGAGCGCCTTTGCGAACCCTTTCACGATCGGGAACGTGAGCAGCAGCCCGAGCACCCCTCCCGAAAGCGAGATCACGAGCGCTTCGCCGAGCACGAAACCGGCAAGGTGCCGTCCCGAGAAGCCGAGCGTCTTCAGGACCGCGTACTCGCGGGTCCGCTCCCGGACCGACATGATGATGGTGTTGGCGAGGACCAGAAGGATGATCCCGACGATCACGACCGAGATCACCTGCAGCGACGTGATGATCGCCGACGACATCTGGACGAAGCTCTGCTGGAATTCGCGCTCACTCTCGGTTTTCGTCGGCGAGCGCGAGTTCACGAACTGCGTGTCTACCGCCCGCGCGACCCGGGCCATCGCGTCGGACGACCCGACGCGCAGGACGTAAAACCCGGCGTCCACGGGACGTCCGGGCTCTCGCTGGCGCACCTGCTCGAAGAGGTAGGCGAACTGGAAGAACATCTGGGTCTCATCCGTCGACGGGTCCCGACCGGTGTAGATCCCGCGCACCACCCACTGCCAGCTTCCGGGATAAATATCCCCTTCCATTGTGATGACGTCGCCCAGCTTGAAGCCGTGCTGCTGCGCCAGCTTGCGGCCGATGACGCAGGCGTTGCGCTCCTGCTTGAACGCGGCCAGCTGGTCCGGCGGCAGCTGGAACTCGGGATAGAGATCGAAGTACGTGTCCGGGTCGACCGCGAACCGCGGCCAGAAGTTCTTGAAATCGTTCGGCTCTCCGTAGACGCCGCCGAACCAGTTGGCCCACGACACGGCCGTGACCCCCGGCACCCTGGCAATCTCGTTCCGGTAGGGGAGCGGGATCGGGAAGATCAGCGATACCCGGTGGCGGGTGATCATGCGATTGGCGGCCGCGCCGGTGACGCCGGCGTTCCACGCACCGACGATCGTGCGAATCAGACCGAACGCCATCACCGCCGTGGCAATCCCGACGATTGTGAGCGCCGTGCGGAGGCGATGCCGGAACAGGTTCTTGAACACGAGTCGCAGGAGCTTCACGGCCGGGCCCTCATTGCAGTTCGCCCTTGTCCAGGTGGCGTACGAGGTGCGCGCGCTCGGCGGCGTGCGGGTCGTGCGTCACCATCACGATGGTCTTCTTGAATTCCTTGTTCAACCGCTCGAGCAGCGTGAGCACCTCTTCGGCGGACTTGCGGTCGAGGTCCCCCGTCGGCTCGTCCGCCACGAGGATCGTGGGATCGGTGGCGATGGCCCGCGCGATCGCCACCCGTTGCTCCTGCCCGCCCGAGAGCTGGCGCGGATAGTGGCGCATCCGGTCGGCGAGGCCTACCAGCGTGAGCGCCGTCTCGACGTGCTTCTTCCGCTCGGCCTTGGAGAGCGGCGCCAGCAGCAGCGGCAGCTCGACGTTCTCGAAGGCCGTGAGCACCGGCAGCAGGTTATAGAACTGGAACACGAACCCGATGTGGGTGGCGCGCCAGCGGGCCGCCTCTGATTCGCTCAGTTTGGTGACGTCCGTACCCGCGACCGCCACCGACCCCGCGTCGGGGCGATCGATGCCCGCAATCAGGTTCAGCAACGTGGTCTTGCCCGACCCCGAGGGGCCCATCAGGCCCAGGAATTCTCCCTCGGGGACATCGAGCGAGATGTCGTGCAGCACGGGAATCGCCATGCTGTCCCGACGATAGGACTTCGACACACCGCGAACCTGGACAATCGGATTGGGCATACGCTCCTCTACTGCACGGTGACTTTGGCGCCGCCACGCAGGCGGGCGCCGACGCTGTCGACGACCTGAACGCCGGGATGCAATCCCTCACGGATGGCCACCGACGACCCAACCTGCCGACCGACGACGACCGGCACCTCCACCACGCGGCCACGCTCCACGACGAAAACCACGCTGCGCCCGTTTCGTTCGACCACCGCC
>Ga0209236_1000102_pt1 | contig 41587 bp, 36 predicted proteins | sample GraSoi013_1_40cm_FD_185819 | JGI IMG/M metagenome (GOLD analysis project Ga0209236, IMG submission 185819) | Grasslands soil microbial communities from the Angelo Coastal Reserve, California, USA - Sample 09_27_2013_1_40cm (SPAdes) (version 2) | ecosystem: Environmental > Terrestrial > Soil >... | reverse complement strand
CAGCAGGTCTCCATCTGGTTCGAGGCGACGCAGACGGGACACTTCGAGCTCGCCTGCGCGCAGCTCTGCGGCCTGGGCCACTACCGCATGCGCGGCGACGTGCTGATCGACACGCCGGAGGAGTTCGACAAGTGGCAGACGGAGAACGCGCCGCCGCCGCCGGGAGAGCCCGCCGCCGCCGCGCCCGAAGAGAAGAAGTAGCCCTCATGTTCCGATCGGAGACGACTCGATGAGCGTCGAACACCACACCGCGGGCGGCAACGGCCACGGGCACGCCGATCACGGCCACCACGAGTTGCCGTTCTGGCGCAAGTACATCTTCTCCGTCGACCACAAGGTCATCGGCATCCAGTACGCGGTCACCGCCCTGGTCTTCCTCCTCTTCGGCTTCAGCCTGATGATGCTGCTGCGCTGGCAGCTCGCCTATCCCGGGCAGCCACTGCCGGTGCTCGGCAAGCTGCTCGGCGAGACGGCGATGCCGGGCGGAGTGATGGCGCCGGAGTTCTACAACCAGCTGGGCGCCATGCATGGCACCATCATGGTGTTCCTCGGCGTGGTCCCGCTGGCGGTGGGCGGCTTCGGCAACTTCGTCGTGCCGCTGCAGATCGGGGCCCCGGACATGGCGTTCCCCCGGCTGAACATGGTGAGCTACTGGGTATTCCTCCCCGGCTGCATCCTCATGGTCTGCTCGTTCTTCGCGAACGGAGGGGCGGCGCAGTCGGGCTGGACCAGCTACCCGCCGCTCAGCGACATTGCTCCGGCGGGGCAGACGATGTGGTGCCTCGCGATGGTGCTGATCATCACCAGCTCGCTGCTGGGCTCGATCAACTTCATCGTCACCATCGTGCAGCTGCGCGCCAAAGGGCTGACATACTGGCGCCTGCCGTTCTTCGTCCACGCGCAGCTGGTGACGGCCTTTCTGCTCCTGCTGGCCTTTCCCCCGCTCGAGGCCGCTACCGTCATGCAGCTGATGGACCGGCTCGCCGGCACCTCCTTCTTCCTTCCCTCGGGACTGGTCGTCTCGGGCGAGCAGCTCAAGGCGGCCGGCGGCGGAAGCCCGCTGCTCTGGCAGCACCTCTTCTGGTTCCTCGCGCACCCGGAGGTGTACGTCCTCATCCTCCCGGGGATGGGAATCGTCGCCGAGGTGATCGCCAACAACACGCGCAAGCCGCTCTGGGGCTATCGCCTGCTGGTCTACTCGGTGATCTTCATCGGATTCATGAGCTTCGTGGTCTGGGCGCACCACATGTTCATGACGGGCATGGGCACTACCATGTCCACCTTCTTCCAGACCACCACGATGATCATCTCGATCCCGAGCGTGGTCATCCTCACCTGCTTCATCATGTCGCTCTACGGCGGAAACATCCGGTTCACCGCTCCGATGCTCTTCGCCACCGCCTTCTTGCCCATGTTCGCCATCGGCGGGCTCACCGGGCTCCCGCTGGGCCTGACCGCGAGCGACATCTACCTGCACGACACGTTCTACGTGATCGGCCACTTCCACTACGTGGTCGCGCCCGGGACGCTGTTCGCGCTCTTCGCCGGCATCTACTACTGGTACCCCAAGGCGACCGGCCGGCAGCTGAGCGACAAGCTCGGCAAGGTCCATTTCTGGCTCAGCTTCGTCGCCATCAACTTCGTGTTCATGCCGATGTTCTTCCAGGGCATGGCCGGCCTTTCGCGGCGCCTCTACGACCCGACCGTGTACGCGCACGGGCGCGGAGTGCAGGCGCTGAACGTGGTGATCTCCTGGGGCGCGTGGGGGCTCGCCCTCGCGCAGCTCCCCTTCGTCGTCAACTTCTTCATGAGCCTGAGGGCCGGCGCTCGGGTCGCCGAAAACCCGTGGCACTCCACCACCCTGGAGTGGGCGGCGCCGTCGCCTCCGGGGCATGGAAACTTCCTCACCGAACCGGTCGTGTACCGCGAGCCGTACGAGTACAGCGTGCCGGGAAAGACCAAGGACTACTCGCCGCAGTTCCAGGCGGAGGGCTGAGATGAGCGAGACCGTCATCCCCTACATGGTGAAGCCGCACCCCGTGACGGGGCTTCCGAACGGCAAGTTCGGCATCTGGCTCTTCCTCTCCAGCGAGGTGATGCTCTTCGGCGCGCTCTTCTCCAGCTACGTGCTGATCCGCATCGGAATGCCGCACTGGCCGCCGGAAGGAGGGCTCTCCAGCGAGGTCCTCAGCGTGCCGTGGGGCACGTTCAACACCGCGGTGCTGATCACCAGCTCCATCACCATGGTGCTCGCCTGGGCCTCCTGCAAGATGGGAAGCCTGCCCCGCTTCAAGAGGTGGATGGGCGCGACCGTCTTCCTCGCGCTCGTCTTCCTGGTGGTGAAGTACTTCGAATACTCCGACAAGTTCCACCACGACCACTTCCCCTCGCACGACAACTTCTTCGCCGTCTACTTCCTGCTCACCGGGCTGCACGGTCTGCACATCGTCGGCGGGATCATCGTCAACACCTTCCTGCTCACCTGGGGCAGCAGGATGTGGAAGACCGATCCCGAGCATTTCACCAACCGGGTGGAGAACGCCGGCCTCTACTGGCACTTCGTCGACCTGGTCTGGATCTTCCTCTTCCCTTCCCTCTACCTCCTCTGAGGTGCGCATGGACGCTGCGGGTCACGAAGACGTCAGCAAGCACATGGGGCCGTACTACGCGGTGTTCGTGGCGCTGCTCTGCCTGACGGCGGTAACGGTGGGCGTGAGCTACCTGCACCTCAATCGCCCCCTCGCCATCACGGTGGCGCTGATCATCGCCTCGGTGAAGGCGGGCCTGGTCGCCGCCGTGTTCATGCACCTGATCTCGGAGAAGAAGGTGATCTACGCGGTGCTGATTCTCACCGCGCTCTTCTTCGCGCTGCTGCTGGCGCTACCGAACCTCACCACCTTCGAGCACCACAGCGGGATGCCGGGGACGTAAGTGTCGCTCAAGGCCTTCCATGTCTTCTTCGTGATCGTCTCCACCCTCTGCGCCCTGGGGTTCGGAGCCTGGGCGATCGGCGATTACTTGAGGACGGGGAACATCGGGGTGCTGGCGCTGGGCGTGCTCGGCTTCGCCGCGGCGGCGGCGCTGGTGTGGTACGGGCTGTGGTTCCTGCGCAAGCTGAAGAACGTGAGCTACCTGTGATGTCGTTCCTGCTCGCCTGCCCGATCTGCTTCGGCGCCGCGGACTCCGATCAGGTGCGCGCGGCCAAGGTGGGCGTGCTGGTCCTGCTCGGCTGCATCGTCCCGCTTCTCGTCGCCATCGCGTTCATCGCGCGCTCGTGGGCGAAGCGGGCCCGGGCCCTGGCTTCTCGGCAATCACCAGCTTCGTGAGGAAGGCGAGCTGCGAGCTCGTCGCGCGCAGGCCCGCCTCGGAGATCCGCGCCGCCAGATCGTCCTTCACGTAGCCGGTGTAGAACGGCTCGTGGAACCGGGAAGGGAAGGCGAGGATCTCGCGCTGCAGCTCCGGCGCGTCGGCGAGCTGGATGCTGTCGGCGACCGCCACCAGCCCGCCCGGGCGGAGGACGCGCGCCATCTCCGCCAGCACGCGCGCCCGCACCTCGGCGGGCACCTCGTGCATGAGGTAGGCGCTGGTGACGACGTCGAATGACGCGTCGACGAAGGGAAGCTTCTCCGCGTTGTCGCAGACCAGCGAGACGTCCAGGTCCCGGGGGAGGACCTCGCGCGCACGGGCGATGTAGTGAGGCGAGAGATCCACTCCGAACAGCTTCGCCTCCAGGGGCAGCGCCGCTCCGAGCATGTTCAAGAGATGGCCGGTGCCGCAGCCCACGTCGAGCAGGCGCAGCGGCTGGGCTGGCGAGGCGCCGCGGGCCCGGGCGGTGCGGACCACGGGCGGCACGAGCCGGCGGCGCATCGCATCGGCCGTGCCGCCGAAGAGCAGCTCGACCTGCAGGTCGTAGAGGGCGGCGCTGGTGTGTCCGAGGTAGCCGTCGGTCTGGTAGTGGAAGTTGCGCGCGTAGTAGTGGGGATAGCGGCCCTGCGCTGCGTCTTGCGGCAGCTCGCGGAAGTCGCCCCGGCCGATGCGGGCGCGCGTGCGCGGCAGATCGGCGAGCAGGCGCGGAACCGCCTGCGCGTACTCGCGCCAGGGAAGCGTCTCGATCAGCGAGCGCGGGTAGTAGCCCGCCTCCGCGTCGCGGAAGTCCTGGTCGAAGAGCTCCTCCAGCCTGCGGCGCAGCGAGGCCGCCGCCTCGGGCGAGGAGGGGTCTTCCCAGCGAAGCAGGGCCCGCGAGTAGGCGAGGTACGCGAGGCGGACCGCGCCGGCGCGCGCGACCCGGGATCGGACGTAAATGCGGCGCGACAGCTCGCGGCGAAGCCCGGCGACGGCCATGAGAAGATGATCCTTGCCTGCGGAGGTCCATCGCGCAACTCTTCCAGTCGTATGGTGCCCCTGACGAAGATCGCGCCAGGCAATGAGTTCCCGGCGCTTCCCGTCGGCGCCGGCGACAGGGTCTTCGTGCTGACCGGCGCCGGGATCAGCGCCGAGAGCGGGGTGAGGACGTTTCGCGACGCGGGTGGGCTCTGGGAAGAGCACCGCATCGAGGACGTCGCCACGCCGGAGGCATTCGCCAGCGACCCGGAGCTGGTCTGGCACTTCTACTCGCAGCGCCGCAAGCAGGCCGGCAGCGTACAGCCGAACCCGGCCCACCTCGCGCTGGCGAAGCTGCAGGCGCAGATCGGCGAGCGGCTGTTCCTCTGCACCCAGAACGTCGACCCGCTGCACGAGCGCGCCGGATCGCGCGACGTGCACCACATGCACGGGGAGCTGCTGAAGACGCGCTGCGACTCCTGCGAGCGGCTGCCCTTCCACGATGACGGCGCATACCTCGATGAGGTGCCGCGCTGCGACCGATGCGGCGGGCGCCTCAGGCCCCACGTGGTCTGGTTCGGCGAGATCCCCTTCGGGATGGGCCGGATCTACCAGCAGCTGAACGAGTGCGATCTCTTCGTCACCGTCGGCAGCTCCGGGGCGGTCCATCCCGCCGCTGGATTCGTCTCCCACCTGCGGCACAATCCGAACTCGCGCGGCCGCTTCGCCCGCTGCATCTACGTCGGCCTCGAGCGGCCGGAAAATGCCCATTCGTTCGACGAGTGCCGCCTGGGAAAGGCGGGAGAGCTCCTGCCCTCGCTCTTCGAGGTGGGCTGATGCGCGACCTGCTCGCCCTGTACGACGACGTGGTGCGGGCGCTCGACGCACGCGCGTTGGCTCGCGCCGCCTCCGCCCGCGCTCCCCGCCCTGCCCCAGGAGGACGGCTGGTCGTCCTCGGGCTCGGCAAGGTCGCCGCGGAGCTGTACGAGGGCGCGCGCGGCGAAGGAGAGGCGCTCCTGGTCGTGCCGCCGGATGCGCCTTCTCCCGCGGGCGCGCGCGTCCTGCGCGGCAGCCATCCGCTGCCGGACGCCGGATCGATCGCCGCCGGAGAGGCATTGCTCGCCGCGGCTGCGGTGCTGGGGCCCGACGATGCCGCGCTGCTGCTGATCTCGGGAGGCGGCTCTTCGCTGGCGGAAGCGCCGCACCCGGATCTCTCGCTCGCCGACCTGCGCGCCGTGAACCAGGCTCTGCTGACCTCGGGCGCACCGATCGAGGAGATGAATTGCGTGCGTGCGCATCTCTCCCGCCTCAAGGGCGGCGGACTCGCCCGCGCCTTGCATGCCGCCGGGGTCACGCGGGCCCGGGCCTTCGTGGCAGTCGACGTGCCGATCGGCGGGGTGCGGGCGGTCTCCAGCGGCCCGGCGATCGCAGACGAGACCACCTGCGCGGATGCGCTCGCGCTGGCGCGCAAGTACGGGCTCCCGCCGGCCGCGACTCGCGTGCGCGAGACGCTGAAGCCCGGCGACCCTGCCGATTTCATCGAGCACGAAGCGCTCTGCGACCTGCGCTCTGCCGCGCAGGAAGCCGCGCACCGTGCGCCGCTGCGCATGCTCGACTCTCCGGTTCGGGGCACGATAGAGGCCTTCGCCGACACGCTTTCGCGGGAGCGCGGATTCTCTTGCGCTAGCGGGGAGCTGGAGATCCGCGTGCCACCGGGAGCGCCGCCCGGCGGCCGCGATCAGCACCTCGCCCTCCTCATGGCGCGCAAGCTGCGCGGCGAGCGCGGAGCGGCCTTTCTCGCCGCCGGCACCGACGGGCGTGATGGCCCGACCGGCGCTGCGGGGGCGACCGTGGACGGCGCCACCTGGGACGAGGCGGAGCGCCGCGGCCTCGCGCCGGACAAGGGGATCGATCAATTCGACGCCGGGCGCGTTCTCGGAGCGCTCGGGCTCCTCATTCCCGAGCGTCACACCGGCGCGCATGCCGGAGACCTGTTCCTGCTTCGCCGTTGAGGTATGGTTCGCAGATGAACCCTCGCCTGCTCGCGGCGCTCCTGCTCGCCGGCGCTCCGGCGTTGTCCGCTCAAGGGCCGTCGACCGAGGAATGGAGCTCGCTGCAGTCGAACCTGGAGGGCCTCTATGCCGCCATCGGCGGAGGCGGAAACCTCCTGATCATCCCCGGCGACAACGCCTTCGGATACGACGCCGAGCTTCGCCTCGGCTACAGCTTCAACCCCGTGCTGCAGATCTACCTCTCCGGCAGCGTGGATGGCGCCAGGCTCTCGGGCCGCACGTTCCGGTCCGGGCAGATCGTCGCCTTCGTGCAGTACCACCTGCTCGTCAAGCCGGCGGTGATGGTCTACGGGCGCGGCGGCATCGGCGTCGGTCTGTCCCGCGACGTGGTTCCCGATTCGACCGCGGTTGGCCTGGCGGAGGCCGGCGGACTGGGCGTGGAGATCCGCGTGGCGCCGAACCTGTTTCTCGGGCCCGAGTTGTTCTACCGGAACGCGAGCCTGAGCACGCAGGGAATCGACCAGCAGCTGCATACGATCGGGCTTCAGCTCGCGCTGGTCTATTACTGAAGCGCGACGTGGCGCGCCTGCCATTTCCCCTGGAGGCGCTCGAACAGGCCGACGCATACCGGCAGCGAGAACCTGCGCGGGCCGGCGCTGCCGGGATTGAACCACCAGATGCTGTCCTCGCGCTCGTCCACCGGTTTGTGGCTGTGGCCGAAGACGACCACGTCCGCCGGGGCACGCTGCAGCTCGGCCTTTGCGTCGTCGCGGATGTGCACGAGCAGGAAGCGCAGCCCGCCGAGCGAGACGCGCGCGCTCTTGCCTGCCGGCCCGCAGCGCCAGCCGTCGTTGTTGCCCGCGCAGGCCGTCACCTTCGCGATGGCGCCCAGCTCGGCGAGCACTTCCTCGCCGCCGATGTCGCCGGCGTGCAGGATGTGATCGACGCCTCGGAAGACGTCGTGCACCTGCGGCCGCAGGAGTCCGTGGGTATCCGAGATGACGCCGATGCGCACGCCTGCAGTATAAGGCGGCCGATGCGACTCCTCTGCGACACGGCCCGTGAATGGGTGGCACTGGCCCTGCGGCGATTCGACGAGGTGCTCGTCGACCATGCCCATTGCGAGAAGAAGGCGGCTGCGCACGCGCTCTCGATGCTCGCCGCGTTCCCCACGGTGGCGGGGCTGCCGCGCGCGATGGCCCGGCTCGCCCGCGAAGAGGCGGGCCACCTCGCGCAGGTGCTGTCGGTGATGGAGAAGCGCGGGCTGCCGCTCGGCCGCGACCCGGGGGATCCGTATGTCCAAGGACTGCAGGCGTTGGTGCGACAGCCTGCGCGGGAGCGGCTGCTCGATCGGCTGCTGGTTTCGGCGCTGATCGAGGCGCGAAGCGAGGAGCGGCTGGCCCTGCTCGGAGCGAATCTGCCGGACCCCGAGATGAGGCGGTTCTACTCCCGTCTCGCGGACGCCGAGAGCGGACATCGGGAGCTCTTCCTGCGCTTCGCGCGCCGGTGCGAGGGGTTCGAGGCGCGGCTGGGGCAGATGCTTCGCGCGGAGGCATCGCTGATCCGCGAGCTGCCGTTACGGCCGGCGATTCACTGACGGCGGCGAGGCGGTGGCGTTCTCCGGCCAGGCGTGCTTCGGGTATTTTCGCATCAGCTCGCGGCGAATGGCCGGATAGTGGCGTTGCCAGAACCCGGCGAGATCCTGCGTCACCTGCTGCGCGCGTCCGCTCGGCGCCAGCAGGTGCAGCGTGAGAGGAACGCGGCCGTTGCAGATGGAAGGCCCGCGCTCGAGCCCGAAGAAGTCCTGCAGGCGCGAGCGCACGGCCGGCGGCTGTCCCTCGGCGTACTCGACGCGCAGCTTGCGTCCGCCGGGAAGTGCGACGTGGTCGGGCGCGAGCCGATCGAGGTGCGCAGGCGTCAGCGAGGAGAGGAGATCGGCCTCGCGCAGCTCCCGCAGCGAGGTGGCCCCGCGCGCCGCTTCCTCCAGGCGGGCGCGCAACCTCGCGTCGCTGAACGCCTCGATCCCCGCTTCCGGGCAATGGCGGGAAACGACTGCGATCCGCGCCCGCAGGCGGGCGAGCGCGTCCGGGTCCGGAATCCCGCCGGCGTGGTCGAGCAGGACGCGCGCCGCCGCTTCCGACTCGTCTGCCCGCGGCAGCCGGCGGGTCTCCTCGAGCGCGAGCTGATCGTAGAGCAATCGGGAGACCACCTCGACGCGCTCGCGCGCAGGCTCCCAGACGAGATCGGTGTGCTCGCGCAGCGCCTGGGGTTGGAGATCGAGCAGCCACCCGGCCTCGATGGCGCTGGCGACGCGGATCAGGACGCGCGTGCGATTTCCCCTCTGCCGCTGCTCGGCATCGACGGCGACGAGGAGGTCCGCATCCCGGACGGCGCTCTCCGCCGACAGCTGCGCCGCGCCTCCAGACGCGAGCAGGAGCTCTGTTCCGCGGCGCTTGGCGACCCGATCGGGGAAGCCCGCCAGCACCGAGAGGAGGATCGCCTCCTCGCGCGGCCCGCTTCTCGGCCCCTGCGGCGGCGCGAGACGGAGCAGCTGCGCGCGGGCCTGTTCCGCGCGCGGCGAGCGGCGACGCTCGAGGAGATCGAGAACGTCGGAAGGGCCGGTCGGGGCAAGGCCGGGATCCCCGCGGGCGTCGCGCTCGTTCAGCAGGGCCGCCGCCGTGCATCCATCGTCGCGGTACCCGCGGCGTGCTGCTTCGACCGCGAGCCGCGCGAGCCGGGGATGCAGCGGCAGCTTCGCGCACGCGCGACCCAGCTCGGTCGCGTCGCCGCGCGCGTCCAGCGCTCCGATGCGGCGGAGCAGATCGGCGGCGACCTGCAATGGGGCCGCCGGCGGCGGATCGAGCCAGGGCAGCGAGCCCGGGTCGAGCGCGGCGGCGCGCAGCTCGAGCAAGAGGCCGGCGAGATCGAGCCGTTCGATCTCCGGCGCATGGTGCTCCGGGCGCGAGTCGAAATCGTGGCGCGTGTACAGCCGCAGGGCACGGCCTGGACCGAGCCGTCCGGCGCGGCCTGCGCGCTGCGCTGCGGAAGCGCGGCTGATCCGTGCGACGTTCAGCGTGGGCAGGCCAGACCAGGGCGAATGCGAGGCGATGCGCGCGAGTCCGCTGTCGACGACGGAGGTCACCCCGGGCACCGTCACGCTGGTCTCGGCGACGTTCGTGCTGAGGATCACTTTTCGCCGGGAGCCCGCCGCCAGCGCGCGATCCTGCTCCGCCGCGGACAGGTCGCCATGAAGCGGCGTGAGCAGCAGGTCGCGATGCCGGGCCAGCTCCGAGCACGCCGAAGCGGCCTGGCGGATCTCGGCCGCGCCCGGCAGGAAGACGAGGACGTCTCCCGTACTGCCGGGCACCGTGAGACGGCGGACCGCGGCAGCCACCTGCTGCTCGAGCCGGCGCTCGCCGGCCTTCTCCAGATGCTCGATCTCCACCGGGAAGCGGCGGCCCTCGCTTCGGATCACGGGGGCGCCCAGATGCCGGGCGAGCGGAGCGGTCTCGAGCGTGGCGGACATCACCACGAGCTTGATCGCGGGGAGCAATCGCTGCGCGAGCGCGAGGGCGAGGTCCCCGGGCAGATGGCGCTCGTGGAACTCGTCGAGGACGACCGCGCCGACGCCGCGGAGCTGCGGATCGGAGAGCATCCGCCTCGCGAGGATGCCTTCGGTGACGTACCAGAGCCGGGTCCGGGAAGTTCCCGATTGCTCGAATCGCACTTGCCAACCGACCACGTCGGGATCGCCGAGTTCCTGCGCGACGCGCCGGGCTGCCATGCGTGCTGCGATCCGCCGCGGTTCCAGCACGACGATCTCGCCTTCGACCCGATCGAGCAACGCGGGGGGAACGCGGGTGGTCTTGCCGGCCCCCGCAGGCGCCTCGAGCACGGCGGCAGGGTGCGTCCGCAGCGCTTCCAGCAATTCCGGCAGGGCGGCATCGACGGGCAGGGCTTCCTTCACGGCGGCCGACTATAAGGGCGCGCATGAAGAGCCTCCAGGATACCTATGGGCCGACCACCATCTGCTTCGGCTGTGGGGCCCGTTCCCCGCCGGGCGGCGTACACCTCCCCGCCGCCGGCCCCGACCAGCCGAACAAAGTTCACGTACCCGACGGCGATGTGAACAATGTTCACCTCTTGTATGCCGCTCGCGGTCCGAAGGGGATCACCATGCGGGCGATCGCGGCGGCCTTGGGGGTACGGGCCTCGGCGTTGTACCGGCATTTCGAAAGCATGTGGCCTCGCGGCGATGCGCGAGAGCGGGGAGATCGAGAGCAACGCGGCGCTCCGCAGCGCATGGGATCGTGCGACCGCGGAGCTGAAGCGGGCACTAGGAGCTCGCGGAGGTGTACCGCCGGATGGAGACGATCCAGATCCCCCGCGCTACCGCTGCGAAGAGGAGGGTACCTGCGACCGCGGCCACGGCGGTGCGCAGGTTCAGCTTGCCGAGCAGGGCGAGCGAGGGGTAGGTCGTCATCAGCGCCAGGGGCAGCACGAAGGTGAAAATGATCGCGAGGGCGCCGCGGAAGACGCTGCTTGGCCAGCGCGCGACGTCGAACACCGACTGGAACAGGTAGAGGAGATTGTCCACGCGAACCGCGACGAACGCGATGGACACCACCAGGATGGCGATCGAGTACAGGACGAGCACCGCGGAGCAGAGCAGGAGCGCCGCCAGGAGCAGGTCAGCGAACGCCGGAGGGTGGCCGATGTGCTGGAAAGCGACCACCAGGATGATCGCCGCGCCGGCGACGTCGATCATCCGCCACGGCTCGATCTTCGAGAGCGAGACCAGCAGCTGCGCGTCGGCGGGCTTGAGCAGGACGAAGTCGAGCGTTCCCTTCCGCACGTGCTCGATGACCTGAAGGAGCGATGGGCTCAGCGTACCCTCGAGGATCCCCTTGAGGGCGACGAACCAGCCGAGCACGACCAGCATCTCCGGAAACGTCCAGCCCGCCACCGACTCGCGCGTGCCGAACACGACGATCAGCGGAACCAGCGTCACGCCCATCCAGAGCAGCGCCAGCGCTCCTTCCACCGCGAACTCGAACCGGTACTGGAGGGCGGTCGCGATCGACGCGCGCAGCTGGGCGCGCACCACGCGCAGCGCGCGCATCACCCGCCGTACGCCGCGTAGTGGCGCAGACCCGACCGCCACGCGACCCTCGCCAGCCCGAGGAACAGCAGCACATAGGCCCACTGTGCGACGAGCAGTTCGAGCGCCTCGCCTCGCGACCAGCGCCCGAGCATCAGCTCCACCGGAAAGGAGAGTTGGAACCGGAACGGCAGGACCACCGCCACGGAGCGCACGGCGCGGGGAAAGAGGTCCAGCGGCACCAGGTATCCGGAGAGGATGTTCGAGAATCCCAGCCAGGCGTCGAAGAGGGAGGCGGCGCTCTCGAACCGCAGCGCGAATGTCCCGATGATCGCCTGCACCAGGAAGTAGAGCAGCCAGGCTCCGAGCAGCGCCGGGAAGAGCAGGAGCCAGGAGAACCAGTCGTGCGACAACTCCGAGCGCGCGACGTACAGCAGGATCGCCGCCACCGGGATCGCCACCACGCCGCGCATGGGGATCGCCGCCAGGTTGTCGGCGGACCACTGCAGCAGCGGATGGATCGGCCGCAGGAGGCGAAGGGCCAGGGTGCCCTGGCGGATCTCCATCGTCATTTCCCAGACCACCCACGCGCCGGTCATCAGCCGCACGAGCAGCGTGGCAAGGTAGTAGGCGGCGAACCCCTCTTGCGAATAACCGCTCACGGGCCCGGACCGCGCCGCCGCCGCCCAGATTGCGAGCATCACCAACGGCATGTTGGTGGAGAACATCCAGATGAGGAACTCGGCCCGATAGGCGACGGCCTCGGCGAATCCCGTGCGCAAGAGCTGCGGGTACAGCCGGAGCAGGCGCGTCACGCGGCGCGCCCCTGCGCGAAGAGATCGCGCATCACTTCCTCGAGCGGCGGATCCTCGACCGTGAGGTCGGTGAGCGGGAGCGAGGAGAGGGCGCGCGCCACGGCGGGCTGGAGCGCGTCCTGCGAGACCTGCACGATGGCTTCCGCGTCCCGATGCTCGATCACCGAGCCGAGCGCCTCCAGGTCGCGCCGCTCCACCGGGCGCGAGAGCCGCAGCAGCATCCGCTTGTCCGGCCGGACGCGGCGGACGAGGTCCGACAACCCTCCGTCGTAGATGAGGCGACCCTTGTCGATCACCATCACCCGCGGGCAGAGCGCGGCGACGTCCTCCATGTAGTGCGAGGTCAGGAGCACGGTCGCGCCGAAGCGCTCGTTGTAGGCGCGCACGAAGCCGCGCACGGTGGCCTGCATGGAGACGTCGAGCCCGATGGTCGGCTCGTCGAGAAAGAGCACCTTCGGCCGGTGCAGCAGCGCCACCGCCAGCTCGCACTTCATCCGCTCGCCGAGCGAGAGCTGCCGGGCGGGCTTCCCCAGGAGGGGCCCCAGCTCGAGCAGTTCGGTCAGCTCGGCCATCGTGGCGTCGTACTGCTTGCGCGGGATGTCGTAGATGGCCCGGTTGAGGAGGAACGTTTCCGAGGGCGGCAGGTCCCAAAGGAGCTGCTGCTTCTGACCCATCACCAGGGTGATCTGCGCCAGGAAACCGCGGGCGCGCTCCTGGGGGAGGAAACCGGCGACCGAGACCCGGCCCTCGGTCGGGTAGAGGAGGCCCGAGAGGACCTTCAAGGTCGTCGTCTTTCCCGCGCCGTTCGGCCCCAGGAAGCCGACCCGCTCGCCGGCCGAGATGGAGAACGAGACGTCCTCGACGGCCTTCACGTCCTCGTAGGCACGGTGGAAGAGGGACCGCAGCGCGGCCCCGAGACCGGGTGCGCGCCGATGCACGCGATACCATTTGCGCAGGCGGTCGACTTCGATCATGGCCGCGGGAGTGTACAGTCTAGAGGCGACAGCCGCATTCCCGCACCTCCGGTGCGGGAGCGGCTGGCGGCTACACCCTGAAGCGACCGACGACTTCCGACACCCGCTGCGAGAGGTCCTTCAGCGTGGACGCGGCCTGCGTGGTGCTCTCCAGCCGGCGCATCGTCTCGTCCATCATCCGCGTCTGATCGGTGACGGCGCTGAAGATCTGCGTGATGCCGGCGTTCTGCTGCGACACCGCCGCCGCGATCTGCCGCACCGCGGAGGAGTTGTCCTTCACGATGTTCGACAGCTCGCGCAGGTTCTCTCCGGATTGTTTCACTTGCAGCAGGCCCCCCTCGATCTTCTGCGATCCGCGCTCGGTGATGCTCACGGCCACCCGGATGGCGCCGGCGATGTCCTCGAGGATCTCGCGCACGCGATTGGTGGCCTGGATCGACTGGTCCGCCAGGGAGCGGATTTCGCGGGCGACCACCGCGAACCCCTTGCCGTGCTCGCCCGAGCGGACCGCCTCGATGGCGGCGTTCAGCGCCAGCATGTTCGATTGGTCCGCCAGGTCCTTGACCGTCTGGGTGATGCCGCCGATCTGCTGTGTCCGCTCGGAGAGCTGGGCGATCTTCTGCGCGATCTCGTCGACCTGCGCCCGGATGTCGGTGAGGCCGCCCAGCGACTTCTCGATGGCCTCTTCTCCTTGCGAGGAGACCTGGTCGGCCTTCTCGGTGAGCTTCAGCACCGTCTCGGCCTTCTGCGCCGCGAGCAGCGAAGTCTGCTTGATCTCCTGCGCCGTGACCTGCGTCTCCTGCAGCGCGGTGGCCTGACGGGTGATCGTCTGGCTCTGATCGTTGGTGCTCTGGCTCAGCTCGCCGCCGGCGTTGGCGAGGAGCTGCACAGACTCCTGCAGCGCGCGCAGCACCTCCTTCATCTTCTCCACCATCTGCGCGAATCCGGCCGCCAGCTGGCCCACCTCGTCGTTGGTCGTCACTTCGATCTCCTGCGTCAGATCGCCGTCGACGATGCGCCTGGCCGCATGCGTCAGGTTGCGCAGGGGCGCGACGAATCGCGCGACGAGCATCAGGGAGATGAAGGCGGCGGCGACCAGCGCTGCCAGGGTGATGGCGCCGAGCAGTTTCTGCGCCCGCAGCACCATGGCGTTCCCCGCCGCCGGATCGAGCCCGACGTGCACGACGGCGCCGGTGATCACCGCCGCCGGCACGTCGATGTAGCTGACGCCGTCGAGCACGACGTCCCGGATCTTCTCCGAGTCGCGCAGCACGGCGGTATCCTGCTGCGGAATCCGCCCGTCGAAGGTGTGCGCGATCACGTTCCCGTTGGGCCCCACCACCTCGACGTAGGCCAGATTCGCGTCCTTCTTCACCGAGGCGATGGTCGCGCCCACCGCGCTGTCCGGCATCTCGACCAGCGCGGAGGCGATGGTGGCCGAGATGGCCTTTCCCCGCGAGGTCGCCTCCACCTTGAGGACGCTGCGGAAGTAGAGATAGTTGCCGAGGCCGATCGCGATCGCGAGCGAGCCGAGCGCCACCACCACCAGCGCCGAAACCTTGATCTGCAGCGCCAAACCCCGCCGCCGTCCCCTGTCGTTCGGTCTCACGCTCGTCTCCATCGTCCGTCTCACCCGCGCGGTCGCGCCGCGGCGGTGGTCCCAGGTTTCGCCCTGCAAAGCTCGAGGATGGCGGGCGCGATGCTCTCCAGCGGAAGCAGCGCGCGCGCCGCGCCGCAGGCGTGGGCTGCCTGCGGCATGCCGAATACAACCGACGTCTGCTCGTCTTGCGCGTAGGTGGCGCCGCCCGCCTTCTTCAGCTCGAGCAGGCCCTGCGCGCCGTCATCGCCCATGCCGGTGAGCACGAAGCCGGCCGCGCGCGACCCGTAGACGCGCGCCAGCGATGCAAGCAGCTTGTTTCCGGAGGGACAGTGAAGCCCGCTCGATCGCGGAGCGTGGATGCGCCCCTCCCGGCCCAACTCCAGGTCGCAGCCGTCCGGCGGGAGATAGACGGTGCCGGGCACCGGCAGATCTCCGTCTTGCGCGATCACCACGCGCAGGCTGCAGACGCTTGCAAACCAGCGCACCAGTCCGGCGCTGAACCCGGTCGCGATGTGCTGCGCGAGCAGCAGCGGGACGGGAAGGTCGCGCGGCAGCGCCCCGAGCACGTGCGCAAGGGCAGGAGGACCGCCCGTCGACGCGGCCATTCCCACCACGTCCACCTGCGCGCCGTGCGCAAGCTGCGGCCGCGCCAGCGTCGGCCTCGAGCGATGCCGGCGCACCACCGGCACCTCGGCCATCAGCCGCACCGACTCGGCGACGCGGTGCGCCCAGTGGCGCATCTCCTCGGGACCACCTTCGGGCTTCGCGATCAGCTCCAGCGCCCCCGCGGCCATCGCCTTGAACGACAGCTCCAGCTGCCGGTGCTGCCGCACGGACGTGATCACCAGCACGCGCGAAGGCGCCTCCGCCATGATGGCAGCCGTCGCGCCCAGCCCGTCCAGCCGCGGCATGTTGACGTCCATGGTGATCACGTCGGGCCGAAGCGCGCGCGCCTTCTCCACTGCCTCGACGCCGTCGGCGGCCTGGCCGACGATGGCGAGGGAGGGGTCCTCGCTCAGCAGGGCGACGAGGGCCGTGCGCAGCGTGGTGGAGTCGTCGGCCACCAGCACGCGGATGGGCCGGCCGCTCACGCTGCCCCCTTCCGCCGCGCGATCACCGTGCTCACCTCGGAGAGCAGCCGTCCGGAGACGCACTCCTTCTTGGTGAGGAACCCATCCGCGCCTACCGCCATGCCGCGCTGCCGGTCGGAATCGGAATCGCGGGCGGACACGAGCAGGATGGGCATCGAGTCGGTCTCTGCGCGCTGCCGCACCGCCGCCGTCAGCTCGTACCCGTCCATCTCGTCCATGCCGATGTCGCAGACCATGACGTCGTAAGCGCTGTGCCGCAGCTGCTCGAGCGCCTGACGGCCGTTGGAGGCGGTGTGGACGAGATACCCTCCGGTCTCGAGCGCGGTCCGGTGCAGCGCGCGCGCGGTGAGGGAATCGTCGACCACCAGTGCGCGACGCGTGCTCGCAAGTCCGGACTCCGCGCGGCGCTCGCTGCTGACGAGGAAATCCGGTCTGAGGATGAGCACCAGCTCGCCGCGCGCCAGCGTCGCGGCTCCCTGGTAGGCGGGCAGCTCGCGCACGTCCGCGGGCAGCGGCCGGATCACCAGCTCCCGGTCCCCGAGGACCTCGTCGACGCTGAGCGCGAGCCGGCGGCCCTGCGCCTGCAGGATCAGCAGGGGCTGTCCGTCCGCCGGTACTTCCGGCTGGCGCAGCCCGACCACGGCGCCCAGGTCCTGCACGGGGATCAGCTGCTCGCGATGATCGAGCTGGACGCGGGATCGGCCGACGCGCAGGTCTTTGCTCCGCGCGGCGCGCGACGATTCCACCGCCGCCATCGGGACCCCGAGCTGGTGCTCGCCGCAGCGGACCACCAGCACCGGCGAGCTGCCCAGGTCGGCCGGGAGGGTGAGGACGAAGCGCGCCCCCTGCCCGGCGACGCTCTGCACCTCGACATGGCCCTGCAGCGCCTGGATCTGGTTGCGCACCACGTCGAGGCCTACCCCGCGGCCCGAGAACTCCGTCGCCTCCGTCCTGGTGGAGAACCCGGGCCGGAAGATCAGCTGGTGGAGTTGCTGGATCGACATGTTCGCCAGCTCCTCCGGGGCGACGAGCGCGCGCCGCAGGGCAGCCTCGCGGATCTGCTCCAGGTCCAGCCCCGCCCCGTCATCGCCTACCTCGATGAAGAGCATGTTGCCTTGCTGTTCGACCCGGATGGTGAGCGCGCCTTCGGGGTGCTTTCCGCGGGCCTCGCGCACGTCCGGCATCTCCAGGCCGTGATCCACCGCGTTGCGGACCAGGTGGATCAACGGACCGCGCAGCTGTTCGATCACGCGGCGGTCCAGAGACACCTCCGCGCCGACCACGGCCAACCTCGCTTGCTTCCCGGTCGCCTTGCACAGGTCGCGGACGGCGCGCCGCAGGGGATCGAGCACGGTGCGCACCGGCACCGTGGAGATCGCCTTGAGACCCTCCTCCATCGAGGCGACGATGTCCGCCGCCTCCTCGCCGTCCGCGCCCAGCGAGCGCCGCACTCCGAGCAGCAGCGCGCGCGCCTCCGCCGTCTCCGCCTGGATCCCCAGCCGGTCGAGCTGCAGGATGGCCTTTTCCAGCTCCCGCCGGCGCTCCTCCACGCGGAGCCGCACTTCGCGCAGCCGTTCCACTTCGTGCAGCAGCGCGATCACCTGCCGCGTGGTGACGCGCCAGCTGTCTCCCTGCGCCTCGTCGGGCGCAGCCGGAGCAGGCGCTGGCTCCGCCGGCGAGGTAGCCGGGGCCTGCGCCGGGGCAACTTCCGGCGGAGGAGGCACACTCGCGGCCGGCGTTTCCGGGGCGGTGCGGCCCTTGCCGTTCTTGCCCGCTCCGTTCTTCTTCTTCGGGGTTCCGGCGCCGGCCGGCTTGACCTTCTCCAGCAGCACGAAGCTGGGCCCGAGCTCGGGGAGCTCTCCTTTGGCTGCGATGGCCCGCAGGCGCGCCATCCAGACGTCCAGCGACTTGAGCACGGCGTCCGCCACCGTTGCCGGCAGCGGCTTCGCCGAGCCGCGCAGGGGAAGGATCACGTCCTCCATCCGATGGGCGAAGTCCGCCAGCTCCTCCAGTCCCAGCGTCGCCGCGCTTCCTTTGAGCGTGTGCAGACCGCGCGCAAGCTCGTCGAAGCTCGGCCCCTGCGCCGGCGACTTCTCCAGCTCCATCAGGCTGCGCGTGACGCGCTCGTAGATCTCCTGCGACTCGTCCACGAAACCGGCCAGCAGCTGCTCGAGAAGCGGATCCATCACCGCTTCTCCTGGGCGTGGCGGCGATCCATCAAGCGCAGCAGGTCGAGCAGGTTCACCTGCCGCATCCCGGGGAGCGTGATCTCGGAGATCGCGCTGGTCGATCGGGCACGCGCTTCCTCCACCAGGGCGTGCGGCAGCCCGGTGGGCTTGGGAATGCGCTCGCAGTCGAGCGCCACCAGGCGGCCGAAGCCAGGGTCCACCACCAGGAGCACCGCCGGGTCCTCGCGCCATCCGCGACCGCCGAGGAGCGAGGCGAGGGAGAGGGCGGTGACGATCTGCCCCTGGAAGCGGAGGATGCCGATCACGTGCGGCGGCGACAGGGGCACCGGGGTCACCATCTTCAGGGGCACCGCGGCGCGCAGCGTCTCCAGCGGAAGGGCGTAGGTCTCCTCCCCGACCGGAAACTCGGCGACCCAGAGGACGTTCTCCTCGTCCGTCTCGGCTGGCTTCCGCCGGACGCGCTCGGCCCGCTGCACGAGCAACTCCTCCACCTCCGGGGTGAAGCCGTCGAGCTCGCGGGCCCGGAGCTTCATTCGAAGCCTCCGCGGCCGGAGCTGAGGAACGTCTGCGCCGAGTCACGGTAGAAGCTCACCGGCAGCGGCTCGGGTCCGGCCAGGACCTCGTCGCCGGGCAGCTTCTCGATGCGCTTGAGCACCTCCCGCATCAGCTTGCTCGCGGCGGACTTCTCGCCCATGCGCACGTGCAGGAGCGCGCGCTCGAGGATCCCGGGGACGTAATCGGGGACCTGCCGGGCGAGGTCCGTCAGCTCCTTCTCGGCCCGCTTCTTCTCGCCCCGGTCGATGTGCACCAGGGCCCGCAAATGAAGCGCGACCGGTTCGGGCGGGCGCACCCGAGGGACGTAGGGCGGCGCCGGCTCGGGCGAAGGCGCGACGGCCGGAGCGGGAGGCTTCGCCGCGGGCCTGGCATCGAGGCGCCGATAGATCTGCAGCTCGGGCGGGCTTGCGCGCAAAAGGTCCGGCGGCGGTTCGGAGACGTCCATCGAGCCGAACAGGAGCGCTCCGCCGGGGAGGAGCGCTCGCGAGAGGTGGCGCACCACGGTGCGCACCGCGTGCTGCGAGAAGTACACCAGCACGTTGCGGCAGAAGATCAGATCGAACTGGCCGGGCGGCTCCTCGAGCAGGTTGTGCTCGCAGAAGCGGGTGACCGCGCGCACTGCCTCGTCGATCCGGACGCGGCCGTTCCCTGTGTCCTTGAAGATCGGATGCAGCACCGGGCCGGAGGGCCGCCGCGACCACGCCCCGTATTCGCCGACGCGCGCCGCGGCGAGGTTGCGCTCGAGCAGGTCGGTCCCCAGCACCTCGAGGGAAACGGTGCGCGGCCAGGGCATCAGATCGAGCAGGCATGCCGCGATGGAGTACGCTTCCTCCCCCGTCGCGCAACCCGCGCTCCACGCGCGGATGGAACTCCGTCCTGCGTTCAGCAGCTGGGGAAGGAAGGTGGTGGCCATCCAGCGGAAGTGCTCGGGATGACGGAAGAAGTACGTCTCGCCGACGGAGACCGCCTGGCAGAGGGTGTGCACGACCTCGAGTTCGCGCGCGGCCGCGCGCGGCAGCACTTCGTCGGGCGGACCCAGGCCGGCGGCCGCGCGCCGGACCGCGTCGGGAAGGATGGCATCGCGAGAGAAGCCGGTCCAGTCGGCCGCGTACGAGATCAGCTCGTCCAGGACGTGCTCGTCGTACCGCCTCATCGCGCCGCCTCCGCCCGCAGCCCGGAGGCGAGCTTGCGCAACAACTCGCGGGAGACGAGCGCGCGCGGATCGATGAGCGGCAGCGCGCCTCGCGCCGTCTTCGCTACCGCAAGCAGCGCCTGCCCGAGGGCCCCGTGTTGCGAGCCACCCAGGCGCTCGCGCGGCGTGACCTCGTCCTGCGCCAGTTCCTCGGGATCGCGCACCTCATCGACGCAGAGCGCGATGCGGACGCCGTCGCGCTCCACCACCACCAGCTTCCGCTCCACCACCGGCTGAGCGTGCTCCACGCCCAGGCGGTGGGCCAGGTCGAGCACCGCGACCGGCTCGCCGTGCAGCTCGAACATCTGCGTCAAGTAGGAGGGGCCGAGCGGCAGCGGCCGGGTCGCCGTCTGGTGCAGGACGTTGCGCACGCTCTCCAGCGGAAACCCCAGCTCGATCTTTCCCACGGTGACGAAGAGCACGGCGACGTTGCCGGCCCGCGCCTGGGCCCGCGTCTCCTCCAGCACGCGCTCGACGAGCGGCAGCAGCTCCTGGGCGCGGATCGGCTTGGGCAGGAAGGCCTTGGCGCCGTTTCGCAGGCAGGCCTCGGCGCGCAGCTTCTCGCTGGAGATGATGATCACCGGGATGTGGCGCAGGGCCGCATCATCTTGAAGGTGCGCGAGGACTTCGTCGCCGTCCATCTCCGGCATCGAGAGGTCGAGCAGGATGGCGGCAGGCTCGATCTGTGGGGCCTTCGCCAGCGCTTCCCGGCCCGTGGTCGCGGTGCTGATCGCGTAATGCCCGGAGAGCGCCGCCTTCTCGAACGCGAGCACGGCCTCCGAGTCGTCCACGAGCAGCAGGTGCGGGAGGCTCACGCCGCGGTCCTCAAGAACCTCTTCACCAGCTCCTGCAGCTCCGGGCCCTTCAACGGTTTGCCGAGGAAGTCGCTGGCGCCGGCGGCGCGGCACTTCTCGCGCAGCTCGGCGGTGCGGTCCCCGGTGAGCAGGACGACCGGGAGCGTCGCGATCTCGGCCCGCGCGTCGCCGCGGACCTCGCGGGTGAAGGCGAGCCCGTCCATGCCGGGCATGTTCACGTCGACGATCGCGAGCGCGGGCGGGCTCGCCCGGACCATCGCCAGGGCTTGCGCGCCGTCCTCCGCTTCTTTCACCTCGATCTGCAGAGGTTTGAGGAAGATCCTGGCGAAGCCCCGGATGGTCGGGCTGTCGTCGACGATCAACACGGTGCGCGGCAACGTGTTCCCCCTCGCAAGTTCGGCAAGAAGCGCGAGCCATTCTCGGCGAGGACACCGCACCCGACAAACTTCTCATTCTGCTCAGATCTACGGAATCAGGACGATTTTCCCTACAACCCGATCGCTCGCCAGATCCTCGTGTGCGCGCGCGGCTTCGGCCAGGGGGTACGTCTTCGCAACCACCGGGCGCAGCTCGCCGCGCTCGAACCGCGGCAGGGCGCGCGCGGAGAAGTCCGCGACCAGCCGCGCTTTCTGCTCGGCGCTGCGGGCGCGCAGCGTCGAGCCGAGCACCGTCAGGCGCCGGACCAACAGCGCCCCGATGTCCAGTGTCCCCTTGCTTCCCGACTGCGTCGAGATGCAGCACAGACGGCCGTGAAGCGCGAGCGCTGCGACGTTCGCTTCCAGATATGCCGCGCCCACCACGTCGAGGATGATGTCGGCCCCCTTCCCACCCGAGGCCGCCCGCACGGCTTCAGGCAGGCGCGAGGGGACCTCGCTGCGGGCGAGGAGGTGGGTAGCGCCGAGCGCGCGGCAATGATCGAGCTTGGCGGCGGATGCGGTAGCGAGCACCACGCTGGCGACGCCCCGGCAAAGCTGCAGGGCCGCGCTGCCCACACCGCTCGCCGCCGCATGCACGACCACGACGTGTCCTGGCTGCAGGGCGCCGAGCATCATGAGGTTCAACCAGGCGGTGAGGAATGCCTCCGGGATCGCGGCGGCCTCCTCGAACGAGAGCGTCTTCGGGATCGGCATCGCTTGCGCGGCCGGAACGCGCGCCTTTTCCGCGTAGCCGCCGCCGGCGAGCAGCGCCATCACACGGTCGCCGGGCTTGTACCCGCCGGCCGGGCGCTCGACTTCTCCGGCGATCTCGAGGCCGATGGTGTCCGGCTCGCCGGGCGGGGGCGGGTAGCGGCCGAGCCGCTGGTGCAGGTCGGCGCGGTTCACGCCGGCGGCGCGGACGCGGACGATCAGATCGCCCTCGCGCGGCTGGGGATCGGGCACTTCGCCGAGCTGCAGGACTTCCGGGCCGCCGGGTTGCTTCACGACGATGGCGCGCATGAGCGTCTCTTACTATGAAGGGTCGTCCCATGCCCGCCCTCCGGATCCTCGACGACCGCCAGCGCGAGCTGATCTTCCTGCGCCCGCCCCGCCGCATCGTCTCGCTGGTGCCCAGCGAGACCCAGAGCGTGCTCGCGCTGGGGGCCGGCGACCGCCTCCTCGGGCGAACTCGATACTGCGACGCCCCCGGGTCGGTGCCCTTGGTCGGCGGAACCAAGGACGTCGACGTGGACGCCGTGGCGCGGTTGCGCCCCGAGTTGATCCTCGCCAACCAGGAAGAGAACTCGCGCGTACACCTCGAGCAGCTCGCGCAGCTCGGGCTGCCGCTCTTCGTGTCGTTCCCGAAGACCGTGGCGGAAGGGCTGGCGCACCTAGGCCGGTTGGCGAAAGTGCTCGAAGTCGACGCGCGCGATCTCCTGCGCCGGGGCTATGCGGCGGTCCAGGAAGCGGAAGCTGCGCTCGGCAAGCGCGGGATGCTGCGCGCGTTCGTGCCCATCTGGATGGATCCGCTCATGACGGTCAACGGCCAGACGTACATGAGCGATGCGCTGCGGCTCGGCGGCGGCGAGAACGTATTCGCCGAGCGCCAGCGCTTGTACCCTCTGGCGGCGGACCTGGGACAGGCCGTGCCGCGGCCGGCGGGCACGCGCGACACCCGGTATCCGCGCGTGGCGCTCGACGAGGTGGTGAAGCGGGCGCCACGGATCGTCCTCCTCCCGGACGAGCCGCATCCGTTCTCCGAACGCGATGCCGAGGTATTCCGGGCGGCGCTTCCGCCGGGGACCAAGGTGGTCCGTTGCGGCGGGCGCGATTTCTCCTGGTACGGGGCGCAGAGCGTGGAAGGCGTGCCGAGGCTGCGCGCGCTGATCGATTCGCTGCGATGAAGCGCGCCCTCCTGCTCGCGGCGCTCCTGCCTCTGCCCGCGTTTGCCTACAACGAGGCGGTGCACGCGTTCATCACCCGCCACGCCTTGCCCCTCGACCGGCCGGTGGCGCCGCCGTCGCAGGACGATCTCGATGCGTTCCGCGCGCAGTTCTGGGTGCGCGCCTCCGAGCATCCCGGATTCGAGCGCCGCTATCCGACCATCCACGACTTCGATGCCTGGGCGTTCAAGGAATTCCTCATGCTGGACCCGGCGGCGCGGGTGCACGGATTCGAGCCGTTGCCGGACGACGACGCCGGCACGCTCCACCGACTGCTCGAGCTCGCCAGCCGATGGCCGGACGACGACGAGCGGAACCGCCATCGCTATCTGCACGATCCGCGCACGCGCCAGATCGTCCGCGGGCCAGACGGATCGCCCATCCCGTACGATCCCGCCACCCTCGATTTCGGCAGCCTGACCGGCACCACCAGCCAGGGGCACGCGCACTACGGGCTCGTCGACGGCCCGCTCAGCGACGACCCGGAAGTGCTGAAGAAGGAGCCTTGGCGCTTCGCCGTTCCGCCGACGGCGCATGCGTACGGAGCGGAGTTCGTGCAGGTGTACACGGATCTGGCGGCCCTGGCCGCACAGAGCCGCCTCCCTTCCGCCGTCTGGCTGCAGGCGGCGTTCGCGGGGGCGGCGTTCCATCACCTCGAGGATCTCTGCAACCAGATCCACACCGTGCAGGTGGGCATCTACGAATTCCTGGAGACCGCTTTTTTGCAGTCGAAGCTCAGGGACCTGCAGACGCTGGGAGGGCTGTTCGGCGAACGGCACTCGCTGGAGCAGGTCGGGCTCAGGCTGATCGCGAATCACCACCTGCTCTCCGAAGACCTGTTCGCGAAGCATCTCGGCGAGATGCAGCTTGCCGACATCGACCAGCCGGACGCGGAGATCGCGGCGGCGCCGGATCTCGCGCGCGCGATCGTCGAGCGGTCCAGCCGGGAGGCGCCGCAGGTGTACAGGCTCGCCTGGCGCTTCTCGACGAAGACGTTGCGCGACGGCGTGTCGGGGCACGAGTACGACGGGAGCAAGGGGGACGATCCGGATGCGTATGTCGAGCGCACGCCCGAGGCGCGGGCTGCGATCGAGGAATTCGATGTGATCGAGATCCGCGGACTGCGCCGCGCGGTGACGGCGGTCCGGGAATGGCAGCGCCGCTTTCCGGGCAAACCGCACGACCCGGTGCCGCAGCTGGTCGCGTACCACGAGCAGGCGGCGGCGCGCCGGGCGGCATACAAGCCGCCGGCCTCGGGCCATCCGGGGGTCGCCTGGGGATATCCGATCTCAGTGGTTGCGCTGCTCGGCGCGGCCGTAGCCTTCGCGCGGCGCAAGTCGCGGCCACCGAAGGCGGCTTAGGCCGCTCGCACAAATTACCTTGTCAACTGAAGCTGGCCGCCTCCGAGGGAGCCATAGTTGTCCAAGCCCAAAAGGTAATTTCGATCGGCGGCCTTAGCGACTACCGGCGGCGGTTCTTCTTCTTGTTCTGCCGCTCCTTCTTCCGCTTCTCCCGCAGCCGCCGCTTCTCCTCGTCGCTCATCTGCCGTGGCGGCGGCCCGCCCATCCCCATCAGGCGCTGCCGCGCCAGCGCCGCCGAGTGCGACCCCTTGCCGCCGGCGGCCGGCACTGCTCCCGCGCCCATGTCTTTCGGCAGCCCGAACAGCTTGGCCAGGTCCTCCGGCGGCATGCCCTTGAGCTGGTTCAGTTGCGCGAGCTGGCGGAACCCGGGCAGGCGCTGCAGGAGGTTCATCCCCGGCGCACCGGGCCCTCCCCCGAGCTGGCGCATCACTTTCTGCATCGCGAAGAACCGGTCGAGCAGCCCGCGGACGTGTTCCTTGCGCTGGCCGGACCCGCGGGCGATGCGCTCGATGCGCTCGACGCCGATCACCGACGGGTTCTTCCGCTCGGTCCGGGTCATCGAGGAGATGATGGCCTCGACCCGGTGCAGCTCCTTGTCGTCGAAGGTGACGCCCTCCGGCAGCTCGCCGAAGAGCGGGAACTTCTCGAGCAGCTCGTTGACGCTGCCCATCTTCTTCACCAGCTTGATCTGCTCGACGAAGTCGTGGAGGTCGAAGTTGCCGGTGAGGATCTTCTCCGCGTCCTCCTCGGCCTTCTTCTCGTCGACCACCCCCTCGAAGTCCTTCATCAGTCCGACGATGTCGCCGAATCCGAGGATGCGGGAGGCGAGCCCCTCGGGCCGGAACTCCTCGAGCTTGTCCAGCGCCTCGCCCATGCCGATGAACTTGATGGGCTTGCCCGTGACCTCCTTGATGGAGAGCGCGGCGCCGCCGCGGGCGTCGCCGTCCAGCTTGGTGAGAACGAAGCCGGAGAGATCCAGCCGCCGATCGAACTCGGCCGCCGTCTTCACCGCGTCCTGGCCGATCATCGCGTCGGCCACCAGCAGGATGTTCTCGGGCGCGACCCGCGACTTGAGCTGCTCCAGCTCGCCCATCATCTCTTCGTCGATGGCGAGGCGGCCGGCGGTATCGTAGAGCACGACATCGCGGTTCTTCTGCCCGGCGTACGCCAGGGCGTGCTGCGCCATGTCCGGCGGCTTGACGTTCTCCTCGTGGAAGACTTCGATGTCCAGCTTCTGCCCGAGCTGCTTCAGCTGCTCCACCGCGGCGGGGCGGTAGATGTCCGCCGCCACCATCAACGGCTTCATGCCGCGCTTGAGCAGGAGGTTCGCGAGCTTGGCGACGGAGGTGGTCTTTCCGGAGCCTTGCAGGCCGACCATCATCACCCCCGCCGGCCGCTCCCCCTTCTGCGCCAGCGCCAGCGAGGTGTCGACCGGCCCCATCAGCGCTTCCAGCTCGTCGTGGCAGATCTTGATGAAGTGGTCGCCCGGCGCGACCTGCAGCTTCTTGCCCTTCTTGTCGGTGACGCTGGTCGTCACCACCTCGCCGAGGGCCTTCTCCTTCACCCGGGCGAGGAAACGCTTGGCGACGTTGAACTCGACGTCCGCCTCCAGCAGCGCGACGCGGATGTCGCGCAGGGCGTCGTCGATGTTCGCTTCCGTCAGCTCGGCCTTGCCGGTGAGCTTGTGCTTGGCGGCGCGGAAGCCCTTGGTGACTGCGTCGAGCATGCGATGCTCCTCGAAAGAGGGCGGGTTTTAACATAGAGAGAAGGCCGTGGAGCACGCGCTCGCGCACTTGATTTCGAAGTTCACCTACATCGCCATCGTCGGCGTGCTCGCCGCGGCCGGGCTCGGGGTGCCGATCTCCGAGGATCTCACGCTTCTGGTCGGCGGCGGCCTGGCTGCCCGGGAGGTGACCGACTTCTGGCCGACGCTCGGCGCGGGCTACTTCGGCGTGCTTCTCGGGGACGTCCTCATCCACCACTGGGGAGCGAGGATTGGGCCCGCAGCGTACCGCCACCGCCTGGTGCAGAAACACCTCTCCCCGGAGCGACAGGAGAAGCTGCGGGCCCATTTCGCGCGGCATGGCTTTCTCACCATTGTGGTCGGCCGGCATACGCCCATGCTGCGGGCGCCGATCTTCTTCCTGGCCGGAGCGTCGAACGTCCCGCTCTGGAAATTCGCCCTCGCGGATGCGCTGTCGGCGGCGATCACCGTGCCGATCGTGGTGATGCTCGGCTTCTATTTCGGCGAGCACCTCGCCGACATCCGGGCGATCATCCACCGCGTTCAATGGAGCGTTTTCGCCGCCGTCCTCGCGGGCATCGCCCTGATCTGGTTCTTGCGCCGCCGGGCCAGGGCACGCGCGCGAGGTCCCACGACGCCGTGACGTCCAAGGCGTCTTGCGAATGAGTACCCGGGGCCGGACTCGAACCGGCACGAGCTTTTGGCTCAGGGCGTTTTAAGCGCTCCGCGTCTACCGTTCCGCCACCCGGGCATTGCTCTTCACAGCGGCGATCTTACCGCAGCGACTGTCTTCGCACGTCGTCTCCCGGCAGAAATGGCTTCCGCCGCCCGGTTTCGTTATCTTCCCCGGCCCCATGGACTTCGATCGCGATTTCGGCGTCAACCAGGTCTTCGTCGAGGATCAGTACGAGCGCTGGCGGAACAATCCCGCCGCGGTCTCACCGGAGTGGCAACAGTACTTCGCGCGGCTGCACGGCCTGCCCACTCCTCCGACATTCCAGGCGAGCGCCTGGTCCCAGCCCGCGCCCACGCCCGCCCCGGGCGGCGACGGCAACGGCCATGCGGCGATCGCCTTTCCTCCCCAGACCGGATTCGAGCTCCTCTCCGTCCCCGCGCCCGCTCAAGAGCGGCTGCAGGCGGAGATCCTGCAGGAGAAAGTCGGAGAGCTGATCAACGCCTACCGCATCCGCGGTCACCTCTTCGCGAATCTCGACCCGCTCGGGCTGCTCCAGCCGCCCCCGCCCGAGCTCGAGATCGAGCACTTCGGCCTCTCTGAAGAGCAACTCGACAAGCCGTTCGCCACCGGCGACTTCGCCGCCGGCAAGGGCGAGATGACCCTGCGCGAGATCCTCGCCCACCTCAAGCGGACCTACTGCCGCACCATCGGCGTCGAGTACATGCACGGCGAGGATCCGGCCATCAAGCGCTGGCTGCAAGAACGCATGGAGGCGGCGCAGAACACGCCGACCCTCTCGCGCGAGCAGAAGCTGCGCATCCTCGCGCGCCTCACCGACGCCGAGACGCTCGAGACCTTCCTGCACCGCAAGTACATCGGCAAGAAGCGCTTCTCGCTCGAGGGCGCGGAGAGCTTGATCCCGCTGCTGGATTGGCTGGTCGAGGAGTTCGGCCGGCAAGGCGGAGAGGAAATCGTCCTCGGGATGGCCCACCGCGGCCGCCTCAACGTCCTCGTCAACGTGCTCGGCAAGGGCCTGCGCGAGCTGTTCGCCGAGTTCGAGGACACCGAGATCGAGACGATGATGGGCCGGGGCGACGTGAAGTACCACCTCGGATACTCCAGCGACCGGACGTTGCCCGACGGCCGCAGCATGCACCTGTCCCTGGCGTTCAACCCGAGCCATCTGGAGATCGTCGACCCGGTGGTGGAGGGCCGGGTCCGCGCCAAGCAGGATCGCACGTTGAACTGGGAGGGCGCCCCCGCGCCGCGCGACCCCGAGCGCCGCAAGGTGCTTCCGGTCCTCATCCATGGCGACGCGGCGTTCGCCGGGCAGGGCATCGTGGCGGAGGTGCTGAACCTCGCGAACCTCGAAGGGTACTCGACCGGCGGCACCATCCACGTCATCGTCAACAACCAGGTGGGCTTCACCACCAATCCGGAGGACGCGCGCTCGACGCCGTACGCGACCGACATCGGCCGCGTGCTGCGCGCCCCCGTCTTTCACGTCAACGGAGAGGACCCGGAAGCCGTGGTCTGGGCGGTGCAGCTCGCCGCCGACTACCGGCAGCAATTCCAGCAGGACGTGCTCATCGACCTCTACTGCTACCGCAAGTACGGCCATAACGAAGGCGACGAGCCCGCCTTCACGCAGCCGCGCATGTACGAGGTGATCCGGAAGAAGAAGCCGCTGCGCGAAGTCTACGCCCAGCGCCTCGCGCAGGAAGGCGTCGCCACCGGCGGCGAGGCCGACGAGCTGATGCGGGAGCGGATGGCGCGGCTGGAGGCCGAGCTGGAGCGCACGCGGAAGGAAGGCGCCAAGCGGACCTCCTCGGCGATGGCAGGGCTGTGGTCGAAATATCGCGGCGGGCCCGACGCGGCGACGCCGGATGTCCCGACGGCGGTCCCCGAGCCGAAGCTGCGCGAGCTGCTGATGAAGCTCTCGCGCGTTCCGGACGGATTCACCCTGAACGACAAGATAGCGAAGTTGCTCGAAGGCCGGCGCAAGCTCGCAGAGGGCGACGGGAGCGAGCCGTTCGACTGGGGCGTCGGCGAGCACCTCGCCTTCGCCACGCTGCTCGATGAGGGCGCCCCCATCCGTTTCTCCGGTCAAGACAGCCGGCGCGGAACCTTCAGCCACCGGCACGCGGTGCTGGCGGACATGCGCGACGGCAAGCGCTACACCCCGCTCGCGCACCTGCGCGAAGGCCAGGGTCGCTTCGACATCTTCGACTCGCCTCTGAGCGAAGCGGGCGTTCTCGGGTTCGACTACGGCTGGTCGCTGGACATGCCCGAGGCGCTCTGCTGCTGGGAGGCGCAGTTCGGCGACTTCACCAACGGCGCGCAGGTGGTCATCGACCAGTTCATCTCCTCCGCCGAGGACAAGTGGAACCGTCTCTCCAGCATCGTGCTGCTCTTGCCGCACGGGTTCGAAGGGCAGGGTCCCGAGCACAGCTCGGCACGGCTCGAGCGTTTCCTGCAGCTCTGCGCCGAAGACAACATGCAGGTCTGCTATCCCACGACCCCCGCGCAGTTCTTCCACCTCCTCCGGCGGCAGGTCCTTCGCTCCTGGCGCAAGCCGCTGGTGGTGATGACGCCGAAGAGCCTCTTGCGGCACAAGCTGGCGGTCTCGTCGCTGCGCGACCTCGCGCAGGGCTCCTTCCAGCGGATCATCGTGGATCCGCCGGCGAAGAAGGCGAAGCGCGTCCTGCTCTGCACCGGCAAGATCTACTACGACCTGATCACGGCGCGCGAAACGAAGAAGCGGGACGACGTCGCCATCGTGCGCTTCGAGCAACTCTACCCGCTGTCCGACGCCTCGTTGTCCGAGGCGGTGAAGCCGTTCAAGGATGCCGAGCTGGTCTGGGTCCAGGAGGAGCCGTTCAACATGGGCGCCTGGTACCACGTGCGAGCGCGCTGGCCTGAGGTGGTCGGGAGGGGAAGACTCATTCCCGTCGCGCGCGCGGAGAGCGCGAGCCCGGCGACCGGAAGCGAGAAGAGCCACAATCACGAGCAGAAGCTGCTGGTCGAGCAGGCTTTCGGCGACGCGAAGGCGTAGTCACTAGAGGAGTTGGGCCCAGCGGGCGAAGACGCCGTGAGCGATCGACCGCAGTCGCGGCAACTCGCGCACGGACTGCGACCGCAGATGCCCGGGATCGACGCCTGCTTCCCGCAGCTCGGCCTCCCCGGCCATCATGGCGGAAAAGACCTCCTCGTCCGTCTCCAGATGGAACTGCACGCCCCAGGCGCGCTCACCGAAGCGGAAGGCCTGCTGAGGCGTGAGCGTGCTGGAGGCGAGCGGGACCGCTCCGCGCGGGAGCGTGAACGCGTCTCCGTGCCAATGGAAGGCGACGAATCTTTCCGGAGCCGTTGCGAAGAGCGCGTCCTCGCGCGCCTGCGGCGTGAGGCGGACGCGATAGAAGCCGATCTCCTTCGCCTCCGCTTTCGCTACCTCCGCCCCCAGCGCCGCGGCGAGAAGCTGGCTGCCGAGGCAGATGCCGAGCACCGGCCGGCCGCGCTCGACGCAGCGGCGCAGCAGCCGGATCTCGTCGCGCAGGTGCGGCAGGCGATCCTGGTCGTACACGCCCATTCCGCCGCCCAGCACCACCAGCGCCTCGCAATCCTGCGGCACCGGATCTGCGGCGAAGGTGCGGACGATGCGGGCATCGCGCAGGTAGGGCAGGAGGCTGCCGGGCCCCTCGCCAGGCTCGTGCTGGATGACGATCACGGCGGCGGAGAATACATCGCCGTCTTTTCCCCGGTGACGCGCGGACGGACCTGTGGGTAGAAGGTCGCTCCCTGATGGAGGTCCCCTCCGTGTCCCTCGGCAAGAACTTCCGCCTCCCGACCGACTGCAAGCCCGTCCGCTATAGCGCCCATCTCGCCCCGGACCTGGCGAAAGGGACGTTCGAAGGCCGGATGGAGCTGGAGGTGCGCCTCCAGGCGCCGCGACGCGAGATCCATTTGCACGGCATCGGACTGGACGTCAAACGCGCCCGGGCGCGCGTGCAGGATCGCGCCTTGAAGGCGGCCATCGCGGCAGACGCGGAGAGCGAGACGATCACCCTGCGCTTCGACGAGGAGTTGCCGCCGGGCAACGCGATGCTGGATCTTGCCTGGAGCGGGAACTTCAGCCCCGGATTGCGGGGTCTCTACCGCGCAGGCCCCTTGGCGGTGACGCAGTTCGAGGCGGCAGACGCCCGCCGCGTGTTTCCCTGCTTCGACGAGCCCGCCTTCAAAGCGCGGTGGAACCTGCAACTCGTCGGACTTCCCGACGGCCTCACCGCCTTGTCCAACGGCGCCGTGATCAAGGACCAGAAGGAGCCCGGCGGCGGCCGCACCGTGCAGTTCGCCGAGACTGCGCCCCTCAGCAGCTACCTGGTCGCCATCTGCGTCGGCGAGCTCGCCTCGAGCCCCGAGAGGAAGGCGCGCGCGTACCCGGTGCGCACCTGGGCGGTGCCGCAGAAGCAGGCGCTCACGGCGTTCGGCCAGGAAGTGGCCTGCGCGGTGCTGCCGCTCCTCGAGGACTACTTCGGCCAGCCGTATGCCTACGGAAAGGTCGATCAGGTCGGTGTTCCGGACTTCGAGGCCGGCGCGATGGAAAACGCGGCCTGCATCACCTACCGCGAGGTCGCGCTGCTGCTCGATCCGAAGACGGCGCCGCTGAACGTGCAGAAGCGCGTCGCGGAGGTGATCACGCACGAGCTGTCGCACCAGTGGTTCGGCAACCTGGTCACCATGGTCTGGTGGGACGACCTCTGGCTCAACGAAGCCTTCGCCACCTGGATGGCCTACAAGATCGTCGATCAATGGCGCCCGCAGTGGCGGGTGTGGATGGACTTCGAGGCCGGCAAAGGCGCGGCGCTCCACCTCGATGCGCTCAAGTCGAGCCATCCCATCCGCGCGGAGATCCACAACGCCGAGGAGGCGGGCGAGAGCTTCGACGCCATCACGTACGAGAAAGGCGGCGCGATCCTCCGCATGATCGAGGGGTACCTGGGCGAGGAGAAGTTTCGCGAAGGCATCCGGCTGTACATGCGCCGGCACCGGGAGGCGAACGCGACGGCCGACGACCTCTGGGGCGCGCTCGCGGAGGCGTCCGGCCAGCCGATCCTCGAGCTCGCGAACGGATGGATCCGGCAGACCGGATATCCGCTGGTGACGCTGGGGCTGCAAGAGGGGAAGATCCGGATCGCACAGAGGCGATTCTTCTCCGACCCGCAAGCGACCCCCGAACCGACGCAATGGCTGGTGCCGCTGGTCCTGAGGATCGACGGCCGCGAGCGCCGCGTCCTCCTCCAGTCGCAGGAGGAGACGCTCGACCCCGGCGGCAAGCCAGGCTGGGTGCTCGGGAATGCCGGCGCGCGCGGGTTCTACCGGACCGCGTACGACCCGGAGTTGCTGCGGCGGCTGGTGGCCGCGCTCCGGGAGCTTCGTCCGGAAGAGCGGATGGCGCTCGTCTCGGACCAGTGGGCGCTCGTGCGCGCCAACGCGGTGAAGCTCGAGGGCTTCCTGCACCTGCTCGCGGGCCTGAGGAGCGAAGAGGACCACACCGTGCTCGACGAGGTCGTCGGCCGGCTGGGATATCTCGAGCACCGCGGCGTCAGCGACGGGGACCGCCCCGCGTTCCACGCCTGGGTGCGCGGGCTCTTCGCCGGTCCAGGCGGGGAGCTCGGCTGGGACCCGGCGCCGGCCGAGGACGACGAGCGGCGGCTGCGGCGGGCAGCGGTGCTGCGCGCGCTCGCGCTGGTCGCTCGCGATCGGGCGGAGATCGCGCGCGCGAACGAACGCTTCCAGGAGCACCTGCAGCACCCGTTCGCGATCGATCCGAACCTGCTCGACATCGTGGTGGCCGCGGCGGCTCGCGATGCCGACGAGAAGGGGTTCGAAGAGCTGCGCGAGCGCGCCCGCAGCGAGCTCGATCCCGCTGCCAAGCGCCGCTACCTCCACGCGCTGGCCATGGTCGAGGAGCCGCGGCTCGTCGACCGCGCGGTGGCCCTCGCGCTGGATCCCTTCGTGCAGATGCAGGACTTCTCCAGCTACCTGGGGACCCTGCTCGGGAACCGCGCCGCGCGAGAAGCGGCCTGGCGCCTCGTGCAGACCCGGTGGGACGAGGTGCGCACGAAAGCCGACTCGCCGATGATCCTGCGCCGGCTGGTGGAAGCGCTGGGGAGCCTGCCGGAGCGCCGGCACCTGGAAGAGGTGGAGAAGTTCCTCGTCGCCCATGAGCTGCCCTCGGCGAAGCAGGCGGTGGCGCAGACGCTGGAGCGTCTGCGGGCGGACGTGGCGCTGCGCGATCGGCTGCTGCCGGAGATGGCGGCCTTCCTGCGCGGAAGTCAGAAGTTGAACGTGACGACCAGCGTGTCGGAGTAGCTGCCGACGGAGACGTCCTGCAGCGCGAACGCGCGCGCGTAGTACGGAACGGAGACGATGTTGCCGGCCGGCACCGACACGGGCGTGGAAGACCAGACCGTGTTCCGCGCCGCATCCACGAAGATGTCGTAGGACAGCCAGTCCGTGCCACCGGTGAGCGTCATGCGCCGGCGGCCGTTCGCGAACGCCTGCCCTGCGTCGATGGTCACCGTGGGTGTCGTCGGCGGCGGGCAGCTGTAGGAGATCGTCCCTGCCGAGTCCGTCGGCGTTGCGTTGTACACGTCATAGTTTCCGAACACGAGCGCGGTGACCGAGAGGTTCTTGCAGCTCGGCGCGGCCCGTGCCGAGGAGGCAGCGGCGACGGCGGCGATCGCCAGGAACCAGCGCTTCACGGTACCGATCCTGCTCCAGTCCGCGTTGCGGCTCCACAAAAAAATTGCAAATGCGTGCGTGTGGGCGAGCAGATGTATGCAAAACGTCCATGCCCCCCTCCAGATCGCCACTTATCTCTACGTTTTCTCTGTAATTTTCGATAACCAATCGCTTGACTGCAGGCTGGTGGGGCCCATAATCTGGCTACCGAAGCTTGGGGGATCGCCAATGATGGATCGACGCGGGAAATCCTGCCGCCGCACCGGGGCCGTGTGCCTTGCGGCCCTGTTCGCCATGGCCGCATGGACGCCGGATGCCGGCGCGGCGACCGCGACCTCCCCGTTCACGGTGACGGGCACGGTGACGGCCATGTGCACCATCGCCACGACGGGAATCAGCTTCACCTACGATCCGGTCGTCGCCAACGCGAGCGCGAACGCCCTCGCCATTGGCGGCACGGTGACGATCGCCTGCACCAAGGGGTCCGCGCCGAGCATCGGCCTCGACAACGGACTGCATCCGGGCGCGGCCTCGGCGGGCCCGCGCGCGATGCGACTGGGCGCCACCACCAACTACCTCGGCTACGACATCTACTGGCCGGGAACCACGACTTCCTGGACCATCGCCGCCCCGTACGTGCCTTCCGCGCCCGCCAGCAAGGCTGCGCGAACCTTCAACATGGACGGCGCCGCAATCGCGGGTCAGGACGTCGCCGTCGGCAGCTACACGGATACCGTCACTGCGACGGTGAACTTCTAAGCCCTAAAAGGAGGATTTGACATGCCTCGCCATTCTGTCCAGATGCTGGCCGCTGCAGTTGCGGCTGTCCTGCTCCTCGCCGATGCTCCAGCGCACGCGACGGCGATCAGCAAGAATTTCAATGCCACCGCGTCCGTCGCCGCGAAATGCGTGATGAGCAACGTCGGCGACCTGAACTTCGGCGCGTACGATCCCGTCGTGGCCAACGCGACCACTGGTCTGGCCGGCAACACCAGCTTCACGCTGACCTGCACGCGTGGCTCCTCGCCGATCATCTCGCTCTCCGTCGCCAACGCGAATTTCGGGCAGAACATCGCGGGCAAGCGGGCGATGAACAACACCACCTCGCCGGCTGCCGGCAACTTCCTCTCGTACGATCTGTTCGTGCCGAACGGCGTCGGAGACTCCTCCACGGCCGCCCCGAGCGTCGCGTTTTGGGGCGACAACACTTCCGGCACCTCGACCTTCTCGCCCTCCGTGCCGACCATCTCCGCGCAGACCATCACGATCTTCGGCTCGGTGCCTCCCGGGCAGGACGTGGCGGTCGGCAGCTACACCGACAGCGTGACGGCGACGGTCAACTTCTAAGTGATCCGCATCGGCAAGCGGCACATCGCGCTCGCGCTCGGCGTCCTCTGCGGGGCCGGGCGCGCGCGCGCTTCCGGTCTCAACATCTCGCCGGTCCAGGTCTGGCTGACGCCCGACGCCTCGAAATCGCTGCTCACGCTCCGCAACGAGGGGCCTGAGGACGCCCGGTACCAGGTCACCATCATGGCATGGGACGAGGACGGCCGGACCGGGATGAAGCTCGGGCCCACCGAGGACGTCCTCGTGTTTCCTACCGTCCTCGAGCTGAAGGTCGGGGAGACGCGAAGTCTGCGTCTGGGAGCCGTGATCCCCTTCGGGCCGGTGGAGAAGACCTACCGGATCTTCCTGGAGGAGCTGCCCGCCGCGGAGAAGCCGCAGACGCGCTCGACCGTACGGGTCCTGACCAGGGTGGGAATTCCGGTGTTCGTCGCACCGGTGAAGCTGCTCGAGGATCGCAAGCTCTCCACGCTCTCGATCGGCGCCGCCGGCGCCTCGCTCGACGTGCAGAACACGGGCAACGTCCACCTCCGCGTGGACACCGTGCGCCTGGAAGGCTTCGCCGAGGGGGGAGCGAAGCTGTTCGAGAAGGAGGCGCAGGGCTGGTACGTGCTGGCCGGCGGCCACAAGCGCTATGAAGTCGCGGTCCCGAAGGACGCGTGTACGAAGGTGCGCAGGCTCGTCATGTCCGTGAAGACGGACAAGGAGCAGGTGTTCCAGGAGCCGCTCGACACGCCGGGTGGGGCGTGCGGCACGTGACATATGCGGCGGGGGGTGGCAGCGCTGCTGCTCTTCTGGGCCCCGGCGCTGCTGGCGCAGCCCGGGCTCGAGCAGCGCGCCTACCTGGAGCTGTTCGTCAACGACGTCTCCAGGGACACCGTGCTGGTGTACCTGCGCGGCGCCGACACGCCCGATGACGCGCTGGTCGCGGTAGCCGACCTCGAGAACGGTGGCCTGCGCGGGCTGCGCGGCAACCGCGAGATGCACGACGGGCGCGAGTACGTCTCGCTGCGATCGCTCGCCCCGGAGGTCGAGTTCCGCTTCGATCCGCAGGCGCTTGCCATTCGCATCGTCGCCCAGCCGGCGATGCTGGAGACCACTGCGATCGACCTGCGTCCGGTGGTCCGTCCGACGGGGATGGTCCTGCACCGCGATACGAGCGGCTTCATGAATTACTCGCTCACCGCCGACGGGCGCGGCACCTTCAGCGGCTCGGGCGAGCTCGGCGCCAGCCTGCGCGGGAACCTCGCCTTCACCGGCTTCTCGGTCCTGCCCGATCACAGTTTCGTGCGCGGCCTTTCCTACCTGGTCCTGGACGATCCGTCCGAGATGCGGCGCATCCAGCTCGGCGACGCGATCGGGTTTTCTTCCGACCTGGGCGGCACCGCGCAGCTTTCCGGGATCAGCGTGACGCGCGAGTTCGCGCTGGATCCGTACTTCGTCCGGCAGCCGCTTCCGCGGCTCTCGGGAGCGATCCTCACTCCCTCGACCCTCGACGTGTACATGAACGGCACGCTGCTGCGGCACGAGCAGATCGCTCCCGGTCCGTTCGAGGTGCGCAACCTGCCCGTCGGCAGCGGCGTCGGACAGGTGAGCTACGTGGTGCGCGACGCGTTCGGCCGCACGCAGGAGTTCGCCTCGCCGTACTACGCCGCCTCCGGTGTGCTCGCCGACGGCATCAGCGAGTACGGCTATCACCTCGGGTTCCGGCGGCTTGGCTTCGGGCAGGAGTCGACCCACTATGGGTCTCCCGAGCTGCTGGCCCGTCACCGCATCGGAATCGGCGATCGGCTGACCGTCGGCTACCGGCTGGAGTCGGCGCTGCAGCGCACCGGGGGCACCTCGCTGCTGGCGAGCGGCGGTCCGAACCTCGCGCTCGCGCTTCCCGTCGGCGAGCTCGATCTGGAGGCCGCAGCCAGCACCGACGGCGCGGCGACGGGTGCTGCGGGCTCGCTTTCGTACACGGTGTTCACGCGCCGGCTCTCGGCGGGTGGTTCCATCCGGGCGATGAGCGCGAGCTACTCCAACTTGTCCTTGGCAGCCGCCGCCGACCGCCCTCTGCTGCAGCTGCGTGGGGCCGTCGGAGCGCCGGTGATGCCGCGGGTGAACGTCGCGCTGGAGGCCCAGCTCAACGCCATGCGCGACGTCGGCCTTTCCTCCGCGATCACGCTGCGGGGCGACCTGCACGTCTCGAACGACCTGGCGATCTCGCTGAGCGCCTCGCGCCAGCGCACGCCCGGAGAAGGCGCGGAGTGGCTCGCCTTTCTTACGTTGATGTACAGCTTCGGCAGCGGCGCCTCGGGCGACATCAGCGGCACGGCCGGCAGCCGTTCGGGCTCGGCGAGCGCGGGCGTGCAGAAGGCCCTGCCGCTCGGCGAGGGCTGGGGCTACCAGCTCCGCTCCACGCTCGACCGCGATCAGCCCGCGGGCGGCCTCGGGCAGGTCCAGTACCAAGGCGCGTACGGGACGTACCTGGTGAACTACGATCGCGTTGCCGGCAGCGACGGCGCGACGGCCACCGCCGCCGGCGCCCTCGTGCTGGTGGATGGAATCGTGATGGCCAGCCGGCCGGTGCGGGAAGGATACGCTCTCATCCAGGTGCCCGGCTTGGAAGGCGTGCGCGGATTCCTGAACAACCAGGAGATCGGGCGCACGAACGGGAGCGGCAATCTCCTCGTCCCGTCGCTGCAGCCGTACTACGGGAACCGACTGCGCATCGGAGACGCGGACATCCCGATCGATTACCAGATCGGGGCCGTCGAGCAGGTGGTGGCCACGACGGTGCGGGGTGGCGCCCTGGTGCCGTTCGACGTCCAGCGGGTGACCAGCGTCAAAGGGATGGTCCGCGTCGATCTGAACGGGCATCCGACGGTGCCGGCATTCGGCGAGCTGAGGCTCGATTCGAGGCTGAAAAGCCCTCTGGGCGCGGACGGGCAGTTCTGGTTCGAAGACCTGGGCGTTGGAACCCACCTGGCGGAGGTGGAGTTCCGCGAAGGGACGTGCAGGTTCGAGCTGGTGGTTCCGAAAGATCCCGGGACGTCGTTGAACCTGGGCACCGTCTCCTGCAGCGCGGGGCAGGTCGCGATCGGCGAGTAGTTCATCCGAGGTACTCGAGGATCGCGCGGATGGCCGCGAGCGCCCAGTCGTCGCGCCGGCCGAGCTCCGCTTCCAGCTCGTCGAGGGCCTTCTCGATGACGTGCGTATGCAAGAGCATCTCCAGCTCGGTGCGCGTCTCGGGGAGGAACGGAGACCCCTTGGCGGACTGCAAGTATGCCGCCAGAAATGCGGCCGGCGCCCAGGTGGACCAGAGCTTCGCCCACGGTTCCGCGCCGCCGCGCTCGCTCTCGCGCACCGTGGCGGTGTCGCGCAACGCCATGGTCGCCGCCAGGTCGAACGACCGGAGCATCGAGGCGATGTCGCGCAGGCCGCTGCGCTTGCGGCGCCGCTCGGGAAGCGGCTTGTTCGGGTTCTGCCCGAAGTCGACGATGACGAAGTCCTTGCCGGTCCAGAGCACGTTGCTCAGATGGTACTCGCCGTGGATCCGGCCCCGCTGCGCCGTCAAGCGCGCGCGCAGGAGCGGCTCGAAGCTCGCGTACAGATCGCTTTCGCGCGCGAGCAGCTGCTGCGCCAGCTCGGCGGGACGCCCTTCGAGCTTCGTCGAGCGGAGCTGCCGCAGGACTTTTCCGGTCAGGTTGCGCTTCGTCTGGTACACGGATCGCTGGTCGAGCGCGCTGTACGGTTCGGGGGCGAAGGCCGGGTCGTCGGGGATGACCAGAGCCGCGTGCAGCTGCGCGGTGCGCGCGCCGAGCAGATGTGCGGCGACCAGTGAGCTGCCGAGCATCTCGCGGGCGGCGGGCGGCACCTCTGCTTCCGCGAGATCGACCATCGACCCCGGCGGGCGGGCCGGCGGCTTCAGCTCGCGGCTGGTGGCCAGAGCGCGCTGGAAATAGCGGCGGAGCTCCTCGCGGAAGAAATGCCAGGCCGTCCCCTGGTTCTGCACCCAGCCGTGCAGCGTCGCGATGGTGATCGGTTCGCCGCGCCGGGGACGCAGCTCGATCGCTCCCCACAGCGGCGCAATGGGAGCGTTCGGAGCGCGCTCGGTGAGGGCGCGTCCGATCTCCAGCTCCGGGTTCATGCCTTCCCCGAGCCGGCGATAGAACTTGAGCAGCAGCGCGTCGCCGTACTGGACGGAAGCGGCGTGATGCTCCTGGCGGTACAGGCGCGCCTCGCCCGCCGGCAAGCCCGGACGCGCGGACGCCACCAGCAGGCCGGCGGCGGCGCGGCTGCGGGTGCCGGTGCGGACCGCGTCGAGGAGCGCGGCCGAGGCCGCCGAGTCGGAGAGCGCGTCCACCAGGTACAACTGCGAGTTGTCGCTGCGGCGCAGGACGGCGATCACCGCCTGCCCAGCAGCGGGCTTGTCGTCCGGCTGTATCGCCAAGGGAAGGACGTACTGCTCCGGCTCGCCCTGGCTGAATTCCACCTCGAGCATGGCGAAGCGCAGAGAGTCGACCGGAACGATGTCCTGGATGCGCACCTGCGAGATGTCCCTGGCTCGCCCGTGGAACCAGCGCCGGCCCTCCAGCCACGCCGGCAGCACCATCTCGAGCGACGACCGCTCGCCACCGCTGAGCGGGCCCTCCCACCCGCTCGGGACCTCGAGCAGCGGCGGCTGGTACGACGCCTCGCGCGCGTCCTGCGCGGCGGTCTTCGGCTCCTCCAGCGAGAACCAGTAGAACGCGTGCTCGCCGAGCGTGAGCAGGTAGGGCAGCTCGCCGATGGTCGGGAACCGGGTCTTTCCGATCAGCTCGATCGGGGCGTGGCCCTTGAAGGTGCGCAGATCCAGCTCGACGCATTGGGTGAAGCGCGAGAGATTCGCGACCACCAGCACGGTCTCTTCCTCGAACCGCCGGATGAACGCGAGCACCTTGGGGTTCTCCGGCGAGAGGAATTCGATGCTCCCCCGCCCGAACGCCTGGAACCGCTTGCGCAGCGCGATCAGGCGCTTCATCCACCAGAGCAGCGAGTTCGGATTGCCCTGCTGCGCCTCCACGTTCAAGGACTCGTAGTGGTATTCGGGATCGATGATCACCGGCAGCACCAGCCTCTGCGGATTGGCCCTGCTGAAGCCGGCGTTGCGGTCGGGGCTCCACTGCATCGGCGTGCGGACGCCGTTGCGATCCCCGAGGAAGACGTTGTCGCCCATGCCGATCTCGTCGCCGTAGTAGAGGACTGGCGTCCCCGGCAGCGACATGAGCAGGGCGTTCATCAGCTCCACCTGACGCCGGTCGTTGCCGACCAGCGGCGCGAGCCTCCGGCGGATGCCGAGGTTGATCCGCATGGTCGGCTCGTGCGCGAAGGCGCGGTACATGTAGTCGCGCTCCTCGTCGGTCACCATCTCCAGCGTCAGCTCGTCGTGGTTGCGCAGGAACAGCGCCCACTGGCAGTTCGCCGGGATCTGCGGCGTCTGCGCGAGGATGTCGGAGATCGGCAGCCGGTCCTCCATGTGAATGGACATGAAGATCCGCGGCATGATGGGGAAGTGGAAGTTCATCTGGCATTCGTCGCCGCGGCCGAAGTACGCGGCGGCGTCTTCCGGCCACTGGTTCGCTTCCGCCAGCAGCATCCGGTCCTTGAAGCGCGAATCGATGTGCGCGCGCAGCTTCTTCAGGAAGGTGTGCGTCTCGGCCAGGTTCTCGCAGTTGGTGCCGTCGCGCTCGTACAGGTACGGCACGGCGTCGAGCCGCAGGCCGTCCACGCCGAGGCCGCACCAGAAGTCGACCACGGAGAGCATCGCTTCGTGGACCGCCGGATTGTCGAAGTTCAGGTCGGGCTGGTGGGCGAAGAAGCGGTGCCAGAAGTACTGCTTCGCCACCGGATCCCACGACCAGTTCGACGGCTCGAAGTCCTTGAAGATGATGCGCGCGTCCTTGTATCGGTCCGGCTGATCGCTCCAGACGTAGAATTGCCGCTCGGGCGATCCGGGCGGCGCCCGCCGCGCGCGCTGGAACCACGCATGCTGGTCGCTGGTGTGGTTCATCACCAGCTCGGTGATCACCCGCAGCCCGCGCCGGTGCGCCTCATCCACGAAGAGACGGAAGTCGTCCACCGTGCCGAGGTCGGGATGCACGTCGGTGTACTCGGAGATGTCGTAGCCGTCGTCCTTGCCCGGCGAAGGGCAGATGGGCAGGAGCCAGAGGGCGTTCACCCCGAGGTCCTGCAGGTAGTCCAGCCTGGAGGTCAGGCCGGAAAAATCGCCGATCCCGTCGCCGTTCGAATCCACGAACGAGCGCACCCGCAGCTCGTAGATGATGGCGTCCTTGTACCACTGCGGATCCTCGCGCAGCTGGCCGCGGCGCATCTCCCAGGGCTTTCGTTTCACCGGGCGCTCCTCCCGTAGAGGCCCGTCATCTCGCCGAGGCGGTCGAGCACTGCCACATCCGGCAGCGCCTCCAGCCTCCATTCCCAGTTCCCCTCGGCTGTGCCGGGCAGATTCATCCGCGCTTCCGATCCGAGACCGAGCAGGTCCTGGACCGGAGCGATCGCCAGATTCGCGACCGACCCCCAGACGCCGCGGATTATGTCCCAATGGATCTCGCGGCCGCCGTCCTTCACTCCCAGATACGCGAGCGCCATCCGGCGCTCCTCCTCGCACTGCTCCTCCGAACGCTGCGGGGAGCCGCAGTCGTGGAACCAGGCGG
>Ga0209236_1000098_pt1 | contig 42207 bp, 45 predicted proteins | sample GraSoi013_1_40cm_FD_185819 | JGI IMG/M metagenome (GOLD analysis project Ga0209236, IMG submission 185819) | Grasslands soil microbial communities from the Angelo Coastal Reserve, California, USA - Sample 09_27_2013_1_40cm (SPAdes) (version 2) | ecosystem: Environmental > Terrestrial > Soil >... | reverse complement strand
CCCGCCTCGACGGCCAGGACCCCGAGTCGCGCCGCCGGGACCTGCTCGAGCGACAATCGGCGCCGCCGCAGGCGGGTGTGCGGTGGGGAGAACGGATCGAGCACGACACCTCCGCCGATGGTGGTGACCGGCGAGAACGAGCGCAGCACGAACCGGTCTCCGCCGCGCGCCACCACGGGCGTCTCGAGCATCAGACGCGCCATGCCTCGTTGCCCAGGGCCGATCGCGGGCGTCTGCACGGCGCGGGCCAGGACCTCGGCGGTGCCGAGGTGCACACGCACGCGCGTGCGGGAAGCGAGCGGTTTCCGGGCCGTGGGAAGCAGCTCCGCTGCCACGTCGATGAGCTGGGTGGCCTGCCAGCCGGGCCCGGTGACGGCGACGTGGCCGCGCGTCAGGTCGCTCCGATCCACGCCCACGAGGGCAAGCGCGGTGCGTCGGCCCGGCACCGCCCGTTCGGCCGTTTGGCCATGGACCTCGATGGACCTGACCCTTGCCTCGCGACCGAGCGGGAGCAACTGCACCGTATCGCCGACTCGGACACTGCCGCTCCAGGTCGACCCGGTCACCACGGTGCCGGCCCCTGCTACCGCGAACACACGATCGATCGGCAGCCGAAACAGGTCGTCGGCGGGGCGCTCCACCAGGTCCCCCGCGACGCGCCGCAAGGCGTCGCGCAGGTCGGCCAGCCCTTCGCCGGTGACCACCGAGGTGGCGACGCTCTCGTCCCAGCGCACGCGACTCGCCCCAAGGCGCGTGCTCACCTCGCCGCGCACCAGCTCGAGCCACTCGGCGTCCACGAGGTCACGCTTGGTGATCACCGGGATGCCCCGCCGCACGCCGAGCAGCTCCACGATCGCCAGGTGCTCCTCGGTCTGCGGCATGATGCCCTCGTCAGCCGCGATCACGAGCAGGGCGACGTCGATGCCGGTCGCGCCGGCCAGCATGTTGCGCACGAACCCTTCATGCCCCGGGACGTCGACGACGCTCGCCTGGATGGCGTCGTCCAGCGGGAGCGGCGCGAATCCGAGGTCGATGGTGATGCCTCGCCGCTTCTCCTCCTCCCAGCGGTCGGTATCGACGCCGGTGAGCGCCTTCACCAGGGCCGTCTTGCCGTGGTCGATGTGACCGGCGGTCCCGATTACGAAGCGGCGGAGGGGATCGGTATGCGAGTGGCTGGGGGAGGCACCCACGCGCGACGCTCCCAGAAGTCCAGGGCGGAAAGTGAGCCGGCCTCGGCGAGGTGATAGCGGACAAATCGAGCGACGAGGCGGCGGTGAGCCGCGGCATGCGGCGGATCGAGCGCGGGGAGTTCCACCCGGGGGTCGTTCAGAGCGAGGAGATCGCGGTACGCCCGAAGCGGCAGCCGGCTCGGCGGCTGGCGCGGGGAGGGCGCTTGCAGACAGCGCGGGCAGAGCGCGCCGCCATCGGCCACGCTGAACGACACCGGCTCGTCGCCCGCCGGCTCGATGGTCGCGCCGTCTCGCGCGCATGCGGTAAGCGACGGCTCGAAGCCCAGCACCGCCACGAGCCGCCACATCGCCCGCACGGCCGTGGCATCCACTCGTTCGGGGACCGCAGCCTCGAGCACATCGAGCGCAGCAGTGAGCGTGTCGTAAGCCACCGGGAGCGGTGCCGGGGGCGCCATCTTGAGCATCACCTCGGCGAGCGCCGCGGCGCCCGCGAACCGCCCGACGTCGTCGGCCAGGTCGCGCCGCAGGTTCACGAGGTCGAAGGCGCCGAGGGTGTGCAGCTCGCGCGCCTCGCGGAAGTAGAGCTGGGCCACGCCCTCGCTCAGCAGCTCGAGCCCCGCGCCGAACCGGCTCTTCGGTCGCAGCGCGCCCTTCGCGATGGCGCTCTGCACCCCCAAGTCCCGCGTGGCGAGCCGCACGACCTTGGACGTCTCGCTGTAGCGGTAGGTCTGGAGCACGACGGCGGGGGTGGTGACGAGAGACATGGTTACTGCGTTGCCGCCACCGCGGCGGTCGTCGGACAGATCCCGACCGTCACGGTGTGGATCTCGCGGTAATCGGGCGGCGCTGTCAGAACATGCACCATGCCGGGCCCGTTGCATCCACCGGGCCCGGTCGCGTACACGCGACCGCGGAGGTCGATCGCGAGACCGTTGATGCCGCTGCCACCTGGCTTGATGCCGTTGCCAGGCGCACGCGTCACGGCGCGGATGGACGTGTTTACCTCGAGGATGCCCTCCCTGTCCGACGCGATCAGCAGACGGCTTCCAGTGGGATGAAACACCACCGCCCCCGGTGACTCACCCAGCCCGTTGAGGACGGCGACCTCGGTGCGGCGTTTGGGATCGACAATGGAAAGCTTGCCATCCGCTGCTCCAGACCTGCCGGCGGCGACCACGTACAACAAGCTGTCATCCCCCACAACGGCGAAGCCGGCGGCCAAGCCGGTGAGCGGAATCGAATCCGGGGTCCTGACCCCGCAACACTCGAATGACGTCAGCCAGCTCGGCCCCGCCGGGACACCACCCACGAGATTGCTGTTGACGACGAACACGCGGCTGCCGACCAACACGACCGCTCGCGGGAAGACGCCGGCCGCAACGCTCGTCGTGTCGCCGGTGAAGTAGTTGAGCCGGGTAACGGAGTTGAGGGCGCGATTGGCGATCCACGCGATCGAGTCGTCCTGGATGGCGACACCGTCGGGTTCCGACCCGGCACGGAGGGGCAGCACGTAATCAGGCCGCGCACACAGCGCGACAGGATCAGGCGGGCACGTAACAAGCAGACTCACCCTTACGGCGTTGGCCTGCTCGAGGGTGACCACGAAGGTCCGGCCTCCCCCGGCGATCGCACTGGGGCCCGCTGTGGTGCCCGGCCAGGACCGCGTCGTCACGCTGAAATCCGTGGCGGAGACAAGCGACAGGTCGGACACATTGATGACGCCGATCACCTGCCCCGCCGAGCTGGTCTTCTCGAGCGCGTCGCTGCAGCCGGTCGCAAGGGTGAGCGCCAGGAAGGCGAGTCGTCTCATCGGGAAGCGGTCTCCACAAGGTCACAATATACGAAGCGGCCGTCACGCACGACGAGCCGGCCCCGCTCGTGCCGCACGGGCACGCGCAGCCCCGGCCCTGCGTACACGAAGGTGTGGAACTCGCCGTTCTCCCCGCACGGATCGACGTCGGACGGGAGCTCGTGGAGCAGGTCGGCGTCGAACTCCCGGCCCGCGAACTCGCCCGCGAGCTGTGCGGCGTCCACGCACACGAGCACGGCGCGGTACCCCAGCCGAACGAAGTCGTAGGCCAGCGCGCGGGTATCGCGCAACCAGAGCGGAAAGAGGCCCTGCATGCCGATCCGGGCCAGGGTACGCTCCCGATAGGCGCGAACGTCCGCGAGAAACAGGTCTCCGAAGACGACGCTGTCGAGCCCCGGGATCCGGGTCCGGAGCGCCGCGACCGCAGCGCCCATGTTGGTTTCGTACTCGTCGTTCGAGGCGCCCGGCGAGATCAAAACCTCCTCGAGCGGCAGGCCGAGGGACTCGGCCTGCCGCCGGAGCAGCGCGCGGCGAACCCCGTGCATGCTGATCCGGTCGTATTCGGCCGTCACCGTGGTGAGGAGCGCCGCCACTCGGTAGCGCCCGTCGCCTTGGATCTCCCGCAACGCGAGCGCACTGTCCTTGCCGCCGCTCCACGCGACGAGTACGTCCTGGGGGCGGGACACGTCACGGTCCCAGCGAGGGGGCCCGGGCGACGCTCACGGGGTGCCGAACCGCAGCTCGCCGCCGAGGAACAGGTTGCGGCGCCGCGCCGGGAAGTTCGTCACTTCCTGGTACGGGGCGTCGAACAGGTTCTCGACCTTGCCGACCACGGCTAGGCCCGGCGCTCCGGCTTGCGGCCGCCGCAGGTCGAGCTGACCGGCGAGGTCCACGCGCGTGTACGAGGGAAGCGTATCGCGCCGCAACGTGCGATAGTCGACGTCTGGCCGCCGCCCCGTGTACAGCGCCGTCAAGGTCATACTGCCGCGCCTCCCCAGCCGGTACGAGAGGGCCAGGGTCGCAGAGTGCCAGGGCCGTCGGAGGAGGGGCTGCCCCGTGAGGAACAACGCGGTCGACCCGGTGTCGGCCCCGCCCTTCGTGACCCGCGTGTCGAGAAAGGTGTACCCGGCCGAGACCCGAACCGCCCTGCCCAGTGCCGCCTCCGAGGCGATCTCGAGGCCCCGCGCGTCGGCGCCGGGAACGTTGAGGTAGTTGTACGTGACGCTGCCCGATCCGTTGTAATCGATCAGGTCGCGGAAACGTTGATTGAAGTAGGTCGCCCGCACGGTGACCGCGGTGCCGGGGATGTGGTGCTCGAGGCCCGCTTCCCAGGTGAAGGAGTGCTCCGGTTGCAGGTCGGGATTCCCTCGCACGAAGCCGGTGGCGTAGTTCTCGAAGAAGTTCGGCTCCTTGAATCCGGTCCCGATGGACGCGATGGCACGCGTGCCTCCGTGAACCCGGACGGAGAGGCCCGCCCGGTAGGTGGCGTACGTGCCGAAGCGCTGGTTGTCGTCGAGCCTCGCCCCGAGCGTCATGCTGAACGGTCGCTCCAGGTTCGTGACGAGCTGCAGATACGCGGCGCCGTCGTCGCGCGACCTCGACCCGTCCAGCGTCGTCCCCTGCATCGTCTCGTGCTCGAATGCACCCCCCACCGTCACGACGTTGCCACCCGACAGTCGCAGGTTCGCGCGACCGTCGAGCCCCGCACGCGTCACCCAGTCCGAGCTCGAGAACGGGAACGTGGTCGTGTCGCTCGGGCCGTTCGGCGCGATGGCGTACTGAGCGTTGTCGCGGTGCCAGGTGCCCGTCACGCGACCCTCGACGTCGTCCGAGAACACGTGACCCAGCTCGAGCCCGACGGACGGGCCGCGATCGACCTGGTGCTGGTTGTTGCTCACCGGGTCGCCGCTTCCGTCCGTCGGGAAGTGATAGCGGGCGTCGCCGTAACGAACGGACATGGCGGCGTCCGTGCGTGCGTCCGGCTTGAGGCGCAGGTGGCCGCTCAGCACCTCGTTCCGGTAGTCATTGTTGAACCGATAGATCCCGTCGCTCGCGAAGCGTGACAGGCCGATGGCGTAGCCCGCGCGGTCATCGCCGCCCGACGCGGTCACCTCGACGGCATTGGTGGCATAAGTCCCGCCACCGAAGGCGACGGCGGCGCGGGGCGCGCCGCGCCCATCGCGGGTGAAGATCTGCACCACCCCCGTCACCGCGTCCGAGCCGTACAGCACGCTCGTGGGGCCGCGCACGACCTCGATCCGCTCGACGTTGTCGGTCGTCAGGTTCGCGAAGTCGTAGCTGCCTCCGGGAGCGTTCTGCGGTACGCCGTCGATGAGCACCTTCACGTAGTCGCTTTCGCCACCGCGCAGGAACAGCGACGCCTGCCCGCCCCAGGGACCGGTCGTGACCACCGCCGCCCCGGGAACGATTCGCAGCGCCTCGGCGACCGTGCGGATTCCCTCCGCCCGCAGCCGGGCGCCGCTGATCACGGTGACCGAGGTGGGGAGGGCGTCGGCACGCGTAGGCAGGCGCGTCGCCGTGACCACCACCGGCGCGAGTGTGACGGTGTCGGTGCGCTGCTGCGCGGCAAGTACCATGGGGAAGACGACGGGCGGCAGCATGCCCAGCCACTGTCTCATGGATGGTTCTCCTTCTTGCGCAGGGGGATCATCTGGGGTCGTCCGTCGAATGCCGAAATCACTACCGGCCACTGAAACACGGCGGCCGCGGTCTCCCGCGTCAGGACGTCAACCGGGGCACCCCGCGCCACGGCGTGTCCCTCGGCGAGGATCAACACCTGGTCAACGAAGCGGGCCGCGAGGTTGACGTGGTGGGTGATCATGAGCGCGGCAAGCCCGTGCCGGTCCACGAGGGCGCGCACCAGCTCGAACAGCTCCATCTCGTGCCGCAGGTCGAGCGATGCCGTAGGCTCGTCGAGCACGAGCAGCCTGGGCTCCTGCGCGAGAGCGCGCGCGAGCCGAACCCGCTGGTACTCACCGCCGGAGAGCGTCCACAGCCAGCGGTCAGCCAGGTCCACCGCATCGCACGCGACCAGCGCCCGCTCGACCGCCGCGCGGTCCGCCGCCCGTACGCCGCCGAAGAGCGACAGGTGCGGGTATCGGCCCAGGAGGACCGTCTCGTGCACCCGCTGTGGGAACAGGTTTTCCTCACGCTGTGGTACCACGCCCACCACGCGCGCGAGATCGCGGCGCGACCAGACGCTGGCCGGGCGGCCGAGGATCTCGGCACGGCCGCGTGCGGGTCGGACGAGGCCTAGGGCTGCCCGCAGCAGCGTGGTCTTGCCGCTGCCGTTGGGCCCGAGCAGGGCGTGAAATTCGCCCGAGCGCACATCGAGTGAGACGCCCACGAGCGCGTCCCGCGGGGCGCCCGGATAGCGGCACGTGAGATCGCCGACGGCGACGATCAGCTCACGGTCCATCGGCGGAGCAGGAAGGCGAACAATGGGACGCCCAGCAGCGCGGTCACGATGCCCACCGGCAGCTCGCGCGGCGCCACGACGGTGCGCGCCAGCGTGTCCGCCGCGGCCAGGAGGACTCCGCCGGCGAGGAACGCGGTCGGGAACAGGGTGCGATGCAGCCGGCCCCAGAGGAGACGACAGACGTGCGGCACGATCAGCCCGACAAAGCCGATCACGCCCGCCACGGCGACCGCCGCGGCGGTCAAAAGCGATGCGGACAGGTAGACGAGCCGCTTGAGACGCCGCACGTCCGCGCCGAGGTACTGCGCGGGCTCGTCGCCGAGCGCCAGCAGGTCGAGTGGCCGCGCGGCCGCGAACAGGACGACGAGCGGCAGCGGTGCGTAGACCAGAATCACCAGCACCGTTGTCCACGACGCCCCCGAGAACCCGCCCCAGAGCCACAGGAACGCGTTGCGCAGCTCTGTCGCTTCGGCGAGCGAGACGAGCGCCGTGGTGATCGCCGCGGCGAAGGCGCCCACGGCCACGCCGCCCAGGAGCAAGATCCGCGGGTCCAGCTCGGCCCCACTCATCAGCCCGAGTCGATACACCAACGCCATCGCACCTACCGCCCCGACGAATGCCGCGAGCGGCAGGGCCCAGGGGCCCGGGAGATGGAAGGCGATGGCGACCACCGCGCCCAGCCCGGCGCCACCCGAGAGCCCGAGCAGGAATGGGTCCGCGAGTGGATTCCTGACCAGCGCCTGGAGTCCGACGCCCGAGACCCCAAGCGCGCCGCCCACCAGAAAAGCGAGCACCGCACGCGGCAACCTGAGCTGCCAGACGATCGGCGAAGCCAACAGGTCGCCAAACGGCACGTTGGCGGGCCCGAGTAGCAGCGCCGCCGCGAGCGTCGTAAGGACCGCCGCCGCGAGCAGGACGTACCTCACCGCGCGGCCTCGAGACGCCGCCGCAGCTCGCGGATCGCCTCCGCGGCGCGGGGCCCGGGTCGCCCGAACAGTTGGCCCGGGAGAAAGAGGAACCGGGCATCGCGCACCGCGCGCACGACGCGCCATTCGGGACGCATGGCGTACCGGGGCGGCACAGCGCTGTCCGACAGCAGAGCCACGAAATCGGGGTCGCGCGCGGCGATCGTTTCGATCGAGACCTGCGCCGATGGCGCGCCGACGTCGTGAAACACGTTGCGGGCCCCCGCCAGCGCCGCGAGGCGGTCGAGGTAGCTCCCCGCACCGATGACGATCGGCGGGTTGTCCCAGACGATAAAGGCGAGGGATCGGGTGCTCGGGGCTGCAGGCTGGGAGGCGAGGTTGTCCAGGACGTGCACCAGTGAATCAGCGGCGCGGGAATGGCCGGTGAGCACCCCGAGGCGCCGGGCCGCCGGACCCAGCTGCTCGAGCAGGTTGAGGTCGAGCAGCACCGTCCGGATGCCGAGCCGCTCGAGCTGTGCGGCGGCGGTCACGTTCGGACCGGCCCGGTAGAGCACGACGAGATCCGGCCGCCGGGCCGCGACCGCCTCGACGCTCGGCGGCATGCCGTCGCCGACGCTCGGCACGGCGAGCGCCTCGGGTGGATAGTCGCACCAGGTGGTGCGACCCACGAGCCGGTCGCCCGCGCCGATCGCGAAGAGGATCTCGGTGAACGAGGGAAGGAGCGACACGATGCGCCGGGCGGGCGCGGCGAGCGTCACCCGTCGACCCGCGTCGTCGGTGACGGCGATGCCGCCCCTGACCGGGACGTGTTCTCCCCGCGCGCAGGCCGTGATGGTCAGCGCGACAAAACCCGCGAGGTGGGTCCGCTGCATCCAGCGGCGCATAACGAAAACGCCCACCCCCGACGGAGCGGAGATGGGCTAGCGCCTGCGCGGTGTGCGCAGCGCCACCATCCCTCCCGCGAGGGATCTGCAGGTGGCGCGAACGGAAGACGTCTCCTGGCTTCGGGCGGACGGCTCGCCTTCCCGAGTGAACGACACCCAGTGGCGTGTGAGCCGCGGGCGCAGCGTGCTGCGCCCCTACATGCCCGTCACAGTGGCGGGGCCGCGCCGGACTTGCACCGGCTTCCGTGAATCCCGGTTCGCTTGTAACGACAACAGCTAGTCTATCGCGGTTTCCTACGCAGCGCAACCACGAAGGCTACGGCGAGCACCACGCCTGCGAGCCCGACGATGAAGGGCACGAGCGACTCGGGCGCGAGCCGCCGGTCGCTGAAGGCGATCGTGAGCCCGGCACCGGGCGCGAGCGCCAGTGTGCGGTAACGCGCGAAGCGACGCCCCCCGATGTCCTCCGGACCGAGGGAGTCGAGCTTCGCTGCGGTCACGACGGCGGTCGTGTCCTCGAGCAGCAGGTCCACTTCGTCGGTCGCCTGGTCGATGGGCACGCTCACGCGACGCGCCGTGGCCGACAAGACGTACGTGTAGCTCAACTGCTTGCGCTCGCGGGGCGGCAGCGGACCGTACACGGCGACGGAGTCGCCGCGCCGCGTCACGACCTGGGAGGACACGTCCCCTTGCCCGACTTGGAACTGGATCGCTACCGGCGGTATGGCGCCCGCCCACGTGGGAAGCAGTGTGTCCCGGGCCACGCGCGTCGCGACGCCGGGGTTCTCGAGCTCCACCAGCTCGAGCACGTCACGCGAGCCATCCCGCTTCTCCCGGGCGACCGTGATCAGGCGACGCGTCACCCGCACAGGCGGCCCGGTGGAGCTGGTGTCGTACACGGAGAGGGGGCGGAGGCTGGAGCTCGACCGGCCGGGTGTAATCGGCTCCGAGAAGTAGGCGATCCCGGCGTACCAGGTCGAGACCACGTAGATCGTGGCCGAGTCGGGACGCCGGATGGTCAGCGCGTACGCGCCGCGAGCGTCGGTGCGAGTGGAGTCGATCGGCTGGCCGCCGCCACCCATGGACACCTGATGCAACACCACCCAGGTGCGCACGGCAGGCCGCCCGGTCGGCCCGTACAGGACCCGACCCGTGACCACCGCTTGTTGTGCCCGAAGCGCGCCAGCGAGGCACAACAGCAACGCCGTGCTACGGAATGAACTTCCCGAAATCTTCAGGATCGAGGTTCTGGAGGTAGGTCTTCAGCGCGTCGGGATCGAGCGGCGCCGTGCCCGACTCGCCGCCGGCCTCTCCGGTCTCGACCGACGTGAGCGCGAGCAGGCTCTCGCTCGTGAAAATCGGCGCCTTGAGCCGCAGCGCGACCGCGATCGAATCGGACGGCCGGGCGTCGATCTGGATCACCGCGTCGCCGCGGTAGATGTGCAGCTCGGCGTAATATGTGTTGTCCTTCACCTGAGTGATGATGACTTTCCGCAGGTCCGCGCCCAGGCCGAGGATCACCTGCTTCAGGAGATCGTGGGTGAGCGGCCGCGCGAACTTCACGCCCGCGAGCTCCATGGCGATGGCGCTCGCCTCGGCGGGGCCGATCCAAATCGGCAGCACCCGCTCCCCTTCCTGCTCCTGGAGGATGACCACCGGCGTGTTGGTCGTGCGATCGAGTCCCAGATGCGCGACCCGAACCTGAATCTGGTTCGCGCTCAGGTCCCCATCTCCCACGACGCCAGGTACTTCTGCTGCTCGGGCGTCAGCGTATCGATCGCCACCCCCATCGCGGCGAGCTTCAGCCGGGCGATGTCCGCGTCCAGCTCGCGCGGGATCCGGTGCACATCCTTCGTGAGCTCCCGGGCGTGCCGCACGACGTGCTCGGCAGCCAGCGCCTGATTCGCAAACGACATGTCCATCACGCTCGCGGGGTGGCCTTCCGCCGCCGCCAGGTTGATGAGCCGGCCGTCGGCGAGCACGAAGACGCGCTTCCCGCCCAGCCGCCATTCATCCACAAACTCGCGGACCCGGGTGGGACCCTGCGCCACCTGTTTCAGGCCGTCCAGATCGATCTCGACATTGAAGTGGCCCGAGTTGGCGAGCAGCGCACCGTCTTTCATCGCGCGCATGTGCTCCACGCGAAGCACGTGCGTGTTCCCCGTCAGCGTCACGAAGACATCGCCGACCGCTGCGGCCTCCGCCATCGGCATCACGCGATAGCCGTCCATCTGCGCTTCGAGTGCCTTGAGGGGGTCGATTTCCGTGACGATCACGTTCGCGCCCGCCCCACGCGCCCGCAGCGCGAAGCCGCGGCCGCACCAGCCGTACCCCGCCACCACGATGGTGCTCCCGGCCACGAGCAGGTTCGTGGCCCGCAGAATGCCGTCGAGCGTCGACTGGCCTGTCCCGTAGCGGTTGTCGAACATGTGCTTCGTGTCGGAATCGTTCACGGCAATGACCGGGAACTGCAGCACGCCGTCGCGCGCCATCGCCTTGAGCCGGATGACGCCCGTTGTGGTTTCCTCAGTAGAGCCTGCCACGCCGGCGACGAGCGCCTTGCGGTCGGCCCCCGACAACGTCTCCACCCAGCGCCGGACCGGGGGTGCCAGGTCGTCCAGCCGGTTGAGTGCGATCATATGGAGCGCACCGACCAGGTCCGCGCCATCGTCCATCGTGATGTCGGGGCGATGCGCCAGCGCCGCGCGAATGTGCTCGTAGTAGGTGGCGTGGTCCTCACCCTTGATCGCGAACACCTTGATCCCGTGGTCCTTGACGAGATGCGCGGCGACGTCGTCCTGCGTCGACAAGGGGTTCGACGCGCACAGCGCCACGTCCGCGCCGCCCGCCTGGAGGGTGACCGCGAGGTTGGCCGTCTCCGTGGTGACGTGCAAACAAGCGGAAAGGCGCCGTCCTGCCAGCGGTCGTTCCCGGGTGAAGCGTTCCCGCAGGAGGCGCAGCACCGGCATGGAGCGCTCCGCCCACTCGGTGCGGCGGCGTCCTTCGGCGGCCAAGCTCAGGTCCTTGACGTCGGAAGGGGCGGTGCGGGCCGTCGTAGTCATGCATTCACTTTCTTGGAGGAGTAGTGCTTGGAGCGTTGCACCGCGAGCCGGAGGTCTTCCACGCGGTTCGCGCGCTCCCAGGTGAACAGCTCGACCTCGCGATCCACGTCCTTGTCCACGTAGCGCCGGCGCTCCGGCGTGCGACCGAAGTGGCCGTAGGCAGCGGTGGCGCGGTAGATCGGATGGCGCAGGTTCAATGCCTTGTTGATGCCGAGCGGCGTGAGGTCGAATACGTCGCGGACCGCGTCCTCGATGGCCTCGTCGGGCACGACGCCGGTGCGGAACGTGTCGATCATCACGGACACGGGCTGTGCCACGCCGATGGCGTACGCGACCTGCGCCTCGCACCGGGAGGCGAGCTTCGCGGCCACCACGTTCTTTGCGACCCAGCGCATCGCATAGCAGGCCGAGCGGTCGACCTTCGACGGATCTTTGCCGCTGAAGGCCCCCCCGCCGTGACGCGCCATGCCGCCGTAGGTGTCCACGATGATCTTGCGGCCGGTCAGGCCGGCGTCGCCCTGCGGGCCCCCGACCACGAAACGACCGGTCGGGTTGATGAGGACATCCGCATCGGCGACCTCGAAGCCCGCGTCCGCGAGCACCGGCCGGACCACGAGCGCGATCACACCCTCGCGCAGCTCCACGTTGTCGATCTTGTCCGAGTGCTGGGTGGACACTACCACCTTACTGATCCCGACCGGCCGCATACCTTCGTACACGACGCTGACCTGGGTCTTGCCGTCGGGGCGGAGCCACGAGAGATCCCCTGCCTTGCGCACCGCGGCGAGCCGCTCCGCGAAGCGGTGGGCCAGCACGATCGGGAGCGGCATGAGCGACGGCGTCTCATCCGACGCGTAACCGAACATCATCCCTTGGTCGCCCGCGCCCCCTCTGTCCACGCCCAGGGCGATGTCGCCCGACTGGCGGTCGATGGTGGTGAGGATGGCGCAGGTTTGGGCGTCGAAGCCGAAGCTCGCGTCCGTGTAGCCGATCGCGCTGATCGTCCCCCGCACGATGTCGGGAATGTGGACGTACGTGGAGGTGGTGATCTCCCCGGCGACGACGGCCATGCCCGTGGTGACGAGCGTCTCGCAGGCCACGCGGGCGGCGGGGTCCTTGGCGATGATCGCGTCGAGGACCGCGTCCGAGATCTGGTCGGCGATCTTGTCGGGATGACCTTCCGTCACCGACTCGGAGGTGAAGACGTGGCGCTGCGCGGGCATGTGCCTGTCCGACCTAGGGTTAGACGTTCAAGCTAGCGGCGCGCCGTCCGGTGGGCAACCGGCCGTCGGGGTCGAGCAGCTTCAAATCGACGGCTTCGGCAAGCGCGAGTCGCAGCAGGTCGAGCACGTCGGCCGCGGTGCGCGCGGCGAGCGCCTGCTCGGCCGCCACGCGCGCGCGCGCCGCGCTCACCTGACGGACGGTCCATTTGATGTAGGGCAGCGCGGGCGGTGCGACCGACAGCGTCTCGAAGCCGAGCCCGATCAGCAGGAACGCCAATAGCGGCTCCGAGGCCATCTCGCCACACACACTCGCGGGCTTCCCCGCCGTGCGCGCCGCATCGGCCACCATCTTGAGCAGCCGCAGCACGCTGGGATCGTGCGGCGTGAAGCGCTCAGCGAGCCGCGCGTTACCGCGGTCCACGGCCAGCGTGTACTGCGTGAGGTCGTTCGTGCCGACGGAGAGAAAGTCCGCCTCCGCCGCGAGGCGGTCGGCCATGACCGCGGCGGCCGGCGTCTCGACCATGACCCCCAGCGGCAGCGACGTCGCGGCCGCGATGCCCTCGCGCGCGAGCTGCGCCGCCTCCTCGGTCACGAGCGCGCGGGTCCGCTCCAGCTCGTCGAGGCGGGTGACGAGGGGGATCATCAACCACACGTCGCCGTGCTTCGCGGCCCGCAGCGCCGCCCGCACCTGAGTGCGGAAGATGTCGGGCCGATCGAGACATACCCGGATGGCCCGCCACCCCAGTTGCGGATTCATTTCCGTCGGCGCCCGGAACGGCGCCGGGAGCTTGTCGCCACCCAGGTCGTACGTGCGGACGACGACAGGGTGGCCCGGGAAGGCCTGCGCCACGCGCCGAAAGTACTCGGCCTGCTCGTCCTCCGTAGGTAAATCGGCGTGTCCGGTGATGAGGAATTCCGTGCGCAACAGCCCCACGCCTTCCGCCCTGTGGTCCCGCGCGGGCTTGATCTCGTCGGGCAGGTCCACGTTCCCCCGCAGCACGATGCGGACACCGTCCGTGGTGACGGATGCCTGATCCACGACCTCCTCAAGCTGCAACCCGAGCTCGCGCCGCCCCAGCTCCCGCGCCTGCGCCTCAGCGATTTCGTGGGGCGTCGGCTGGAGCAGCACCGTGCCCCGCTCGCCGTCCATCACCACCATCGTGCCCGGCTCGATGCGGTCGATGGCGCCGGTGACGCCGAACACCGCCGGGATTCCGATCGAGTGGGCGAGAATCGCGGCATGCGACGTGCGCGTCCCTTCCTCACTCACCAGCCCGACCACATGCTCGCGATCGAGCTGCACGGTGAGTCCCGGCGAGAGCTCTTTGGCCACGACGACGGACGGTTGGCTGATGCTCTCCCACAGCTCGTCCGAGCCGCGGTGCATGAGGTGCTCGATCACGCGGACCGCGACGCCCGAAAGGTCCGCCAGCCGATCCTTGAGACGCGGGCTCCCGGTCGCGGCCCACATATCGCGGACCTCGAGCGCCTTGAATTCGTACGCCTTCTCGGCGGCGAGGTGGTTCTCCCGAATCAGGTCCGCGACGCCGGAGAGAAACTCCTTGTCCTCGAGCATCAGGATCTGGGCGTCGAAAATGCGCGCCTCGTCCACCCCGGCGCGGTCCTCGGCTTTCGCCCTCATATCCTGGAGATAGCGCTTCACGTCCTTCACCGCCGCCCGCAGGCGGCGCACCTCCTTCTCGACCTGTGAGCGCGGCACGACGCGGTGCGGGACCTCGGGCATGGTCCAGCGCACCACGATCGCCGCGCCCACGCCGATTCCGGGGGACACACCGATCCCCTTGAGCTGCCGGTCGCTCATTCGCGCCCCTCGTTTTCGCGCTGCTCCGCGTCCCGCAGCTCGGCCTCGCGCAGCTCTTCCGTCAGGTGCATCTCATGGAACCCGTCGGCGACGAGAGCCAGCAGCGCCGCCATCGCCGATTCCGCATCCTCGCCGTCGGTCTTGATGGTCAGCGACGATCCGCACTCCGCCGCGAGCATCATCACGCCCATGATGCTCTTCCCGTTCACGGCGAGATCGTCCTTGCGGACCTCGACCGCCGACTTGAAGCGGCTGGCGAGCTTCACGAACTCCGCCGCCGGGCGCGCGTGCATGCCGAGCGGATTCACGATCTTGGCGTCGCGCTCGATCACAGCCATAACCAACCTGCCAGCGCCGCGACGGCGAGCAGGGCGAGGCCGAGCCGCAGCCCGGTGAGGCGCGCCCGCTGCCACCACAACAGCGCAAACCCGCCCGCGACCACGCCCGCCAGGGCCACGCGCGCCCAGCCGAAAAACGCGCCGCTCAGGTACTGCGCCACCAGCGGCAGGGCCGCCCCAATGACGAGCGCCATCGCCGGCCCGGACAACGCCGTGGCACGCTGCAGCAGGGGCTCGCGCAGCGCCTGCGCCACCCGCGCTCCATAGGTCCAGCCGGCGCGCAGGGCCCACCAGCGCAGCGCCACGTGCCCGACGTTGTAGACGACGACGAAGCCCAAGATGGCCGGGAGTCCGAGACCGAGGGCCACGCCAATGAGCGCCAGCCCTGAGGTGAACGGCAGCCACCCCGCCCACACGAGCCGGTCGCCGAGCGAGCCGAGCGGCCCGCACAATGCCGTGCGTAAGCGCTCGACCTGCTCGGGCGGGACACCGTCGTGCTCCGCCCGCGCCGCGGCGCCGACCGCGAGGCCGCACAGGTACGGGTGCGCGTTGAAGAAGCGCGCCCCCCGCGCCACGGCGGCGCGGTACGCCACGCCGTCCGCTCCGCCTTCGGTCCGCAGGTCCCGTAGCAGCGCCTCCTCGGCGACGCCGATGCCGATGCCCTGCATCCGCTCGTAGTTCCAGGACCCCTGCACCGTGAACAGACGGAGCAGGCTGCGGACGAGCCTGGGGCGCGCGCGAGTGGGGGACGGGAGGGAACTCATCGCAACCACGCGACGACCGTGCCGCCCACGACCCCGGCCGCGAACCAGCGCAGACCGGGACCGCGGCCCACGAGGCGCAGGGTGCCCGCCGTCCCCGCCGCGAGCGCCGCGCCCACCGCCGCGACGTTGAGGAGCGCGACCCCGTGCGGCGGCAGCGCGCCGGCAAGATAGGCCCGAGCCACCTGCGCGAGGACCAGGCCCAGCGCGGTTACGACGGCCGCTCGTACCGCGTCGCGCAGGATCCCCGCCGCGTGCACCCGCTCCAGCACGCGCGGGTCCCCGGCTTCGAGCGCGGCCGCGGCGCGCCGCACGGCCCGGGTGTTCAGCTGTCGCAGCCCATGCAGGCTGAGTCCGCCGACCATTCCCGTGATGAGTCCGACCAACGCGCCGAGCCCGAGCCCCAGCGTCCCGGTCGCCGCATGCGCCGCACTGACGGCCGCGACGGTGGCGGGTCCGTACTCGGGGTAGCGGGTCGCCCCCATCGGCAGGATGTCGTACTGGAACAGCTCGAACAACACGCCGAGCTGGAGTCCCGTCGCGACGTCGCCCAGCATCGCGCCCGCGATCGACCCGGCGACGAGCGGCCGCGCGATCATCATCTGCGGCACACTCACGAGATCCAGTCCCACGAGCGTGCCCCACGCGAGCAACAGGAGCTGCACCTCGAGACTCATGTGAAGTCCTCGAGCGGCACCGGGGCAGCCGTCGGGACGTCCTGAGCCGTCACCTCGACCCCCCGCGCGGCGAGCGTCTTGAGCTGCGCGGCCTCCGCGTCGCTCAGGTAGACGTAACGCAACCGCTCCGACCGTCCGGGGCGGTGGTGCAGGCCGCCGACGTTGACACGGCTCACGCGGTGCCTGTTGGCGGTGAGCGCCGCGAGTGTGCCGATGTCGCCGGCCACGAGGATGCCGACGCGGGGGTCGCGTTCCCACTCGGGCAGGCGCTCCAAGGCTTCCTCGGTCGACGCGAATACCACCTCGATGTCGGGCGGCACGCCCATGCGGTAGAGCTCCTGCTCCCAGGCGCTGGCCCGCACGGCGTCGTCCACCAGCACGATGAACCCCACGTTGAGCGGTTTCCCCCACCCCACAACCACCTGCCCGTGGATCAGTCGATCGTCGATGCGATACAGGGCGATGCTCATGCGGCGGGCGTGCGGATCGCGCGGCTCCCCGCCTCGGCCGCGCGTCGCGCCGCGTCGCCAGGCGGGAGATCACGATGGAATACGAAATCGAGCAGCATCGCGAGGTTCACGCCCGTGACCACCGCCACGTCGGTCTTGCCGCGCGCGAGCCGCACCGAGCTCGTCAGGCACGAGCCGCCGGGCAGGTCGACGAACAGGACGGCCGGCTTGTTGTCGATCGCCTGGTTGAGGCGGTCGGCGAGGGCTCCCGTGTCGCAGCCGTCATTCGACACCGGGACGAGCGCGTCGCGCACGCCGGTGATCGCGGCGACCGCCGCGAGCAGGGCCTGCGCGACAGCCGCGTGGGAGACGATCACTCCGCGCAGTGGCTCACTCATTGTCTTCCTCGAGATACTCCTGGAGCTGACGGCGCTCGGCGAGCCGCTTGAGCAGCCGATCGTTGAATGCCCGCGCCGAATCCACGCCGCTGTAGCGCAACAGGTGATTCATCGCGACGACCTCACACACCACCGTGAGGTTCTTCCCCGGGTTGAGCGGCACGGTGACGAGCGGCAGCGTGACCTCGAGCACCTGGGTGGTCTGGCCGTCGATCCCGGTGCGATCGTACTCGCGCGTCGCATCCCAGTCCTCGAGCTGGACGACCACCTCGATACGCTTCTGCTGCCGCACGGCGCGGACGCCGAACAGCGCGCGGATGTCGATCAGCCCCACGCCCCGGATTTCCATATAGTGCTGGGAGAGCTCGTGCCCCCGACCGATCAGCACGTCGTTCCCCCGGCGCGTGATGTGGACGACGTCGTCCGCGACCAGCCGATGGCCGCGCTCCACGAGATCGAGCACGCACTCGCTCTTCCCGATCCCCGAGCGGCCGAGGAACAGCAGGCCCACGCCGAACACGTCGGCGAGCGACGCGTGCACCGTGGTGGCCGGCGCGAACGCGTCGTCCAGGAACGGCCTGAGGCGGCGGTAGAACTCCGCGGTCTTGAGTCGGGTGCGGATCACCGCCACACCCTTGGCGCGCGCCAGGTCGACGAGCTCGGGCGGCGGCTCCTGCCCCTTCGAGATGACGACGCACGGGAGCTCGAACTGCAGCAGCGTCTCGAGCGTGCGACGACGCGCGGCGGCGTCCAGGGACGCGAGGTAGGTGACCTCGGTTTCGCCGAGGATATGGATGCGGTGCGCGGCGAACCGCTTGGTGTACCCGGCGAGCACGAGCCCCGGGCTCGACGCCTCGGGGGTGGGAATCTCGCGATCGAGCCCCACGTCTCCCGTGAGCGCCTCGAGCTGCAACAGATCGCCTTTGCGGTCGAGCAGGTCGCGTACCTTGGGCTTCGTCACCGGGGCTCGCGCTCCAGGGCGCGGCGGCGCGGGGCGGCACGCCGCCGGGTCGGGTCTTTATCGAGTTGTCGGCGGACCTTGGCCACCGCGAGGTCCAGCGCGGTACGGTGGTCCGCCCCGCGCGCCGTACCCACGTGCACCGCACCGCGCCCGGTGTGCAGCCGCACTTCCACGGTCGGGCGCCCGTGATCGGCCACGAACACGACTCGCCCATCATGCGGCCGGGGCGCGATCCGCGCGAGGCGCTCGAGCCGCTCCCGTGCCCGCGCGCGCAGCTCGTCGGGAATCTCGCAGTGGCGTGCCGTGATGGTGATCCGCATCGGTCAGCCTCCCTGAGCGATGACCCGCTGGAGATGCGCTTCCGTGGCCCGGGCCGCCCGCTCCCAGGAGAACTGCTCCGCGAACCTGCGGGCAGCGCTACCCAGCCGCGCCACGAGCGTCGGATCGGCGGCGAGCGCAAGCATCCGGTCCGCGAGCGCGCGCGCATCGCCGTGCGGCACCAGAAAGCCGGTCTCGGCGTGCCGCACCGACTCCCGGAGGCCGGGACTGTCGGACGCGAGCGCGGGGGTACCGCACGCCGCCGCCTCCACGTTCGAGATGCCCCAACCCTCCTTCGGGCTCGCCAGCACGGCCGCCCACGCACGACGCAGCAGGCGACGCTTATCCGTCTCGGACACGAACCCGAGGAACCGCGCAGCCTCGCCCAGGCCCAGCGTCCCCGCCAGGCGCTCGAGGCGCGCGCGGTCGTCGCCCCCTCCGGCGATTTCGAGGACCAGGTCGGGACGCGCCTGGCGCGCGAGTGCCAGGGCCCGGAGGGCGATCTCCACTCCTTTATAACGCTTGAGGCGCCCCACGTACAAGAACGTCGGCTCGCGGGCTCGCGGTTCGGCGGCATCGGGGGCGTACCAGGTCGCATCAACGCCCGGATAAATGACTTCGATCCGCTCCCGGCGCACCCCCCGGCGCACCAGGTCGTCGCGCGTGCTCTCCGAGATAGCGTGAAACCACGCGCGGCGATACGCCCAGGGGATGGGCCGCTCGGCCGCCCACACGACACTGGCGATCGGCCAGCTCGCTTCCCGAAACGCAGTCGCGCCGAAGAGGTGTGGCACGAGGGCGCAGAATGGCCGGTCGGTGAGCGTCGGGAGGAACAACGGGAGCTTGTTGATGTCTTCGACCACGACGTCATAGGAGTTCGCCCGCAGCAACCGGCGCACCACGCCGCGCGCGCGCAGCGCGAAGGTGTGTCGCCCGCCCGAGCGATGCACCTGCAGGCCATCGAGGTGCGCCTCGCGCGGCGCCCCCGGCCAACCGCTCGCCACCAGATCGATCGCGTGGCCACCGCGCGCCAGGCGGCCGAAGATCTCGTGCAGGTGCGTCTCGGCACCCCCGGCGTGTGGGTTCTCGCGGTCGTTCCAGTTGACGAGCAGGATTCTCACAGCGCGCCGGATTCCCGCGCCACCGCGTCGAGCACGCCGTTCACGAACCCCGGTGCCTTGGCGCCCGCGAACCAATGCGCGAGCTTCACGGCTTCATCGATGACGACGCGTGGCGGCGTGGAGCCCTCGGCGAGCTCCGCCAGCGCGAGCCGGAGGATGTTGCGCTCGATCACGCCGACGCGATCCAGCCGCCAGTGTTCGGCGGCGTCCGCGACTCGGGCGTCGAATTCGGGGAGGCCGGCGATCGCTTGGGCCGCGAGGTCGGCACCGCGGTCATAGCCCTCGGGGAGGCGGCCGTAGGCCGCCGCGACCCGGCTCACGACCGTTTCGATCGACGGCCGGCCGGAGAGGTCCCAAGCGTAGAGGAGCTGCAGCGCGCGGGCGCGGGCCTTAGTCTCGGGGCGCTGCACGCGTGAGCTGGCCCAGGACGTCGGCCGTGGAGAGGGCCGCGTCGACCGCCTCGTACCCCTTGTTGCCGGCGGCTCCGCCGGCCCGGGCCAGCGCCTGCTCCAGCGTGTCGGTGGTGAGCACCCCGAAGCCGACTGGGAGTCGGTGCGCCAGCGCGACGTTGCCGAGCCCGCGCGTGGCTTCGCCCGCGACGTACTCGAAATGGGGCGTCTCGCCCCGGACCACGCACCCCAGCGCGACCAGCGCCGCATACCGCCCGCTCGCGGCAGCCGCTTCGGCCGCGACCGGCAGCTCGAACGCGCCCGGCACCCAGATCACGTCCACCCGCGCCTCCGGCACTCCCTTGTCGCGGAAGCACTCGCGCGCGCCCTCCAAGAGGCGTGCGGTGACGAGCTCATTGTAGCGGCTGACGAGGACGGCCACGCGACCTTCTCGCGGCGCGCGCGGCGAACCCTGAATCTCGGCCACAGTCAGTGGGTGAGCAGGTGGCCGAGCTTGTCCCGCTTGACGTCCAGGTAGGAGCGGTTCTCGTCGGAGGGTGTCATCACGATCGGCACGCGCTCGACGATCTCCAGGCCGTAGCCCTCGAGCCCGACGAGCTTCATCGGGTTGTTGGTGAGCACGCGGATCGCGGAGAGGCCCAGGTCCAGGAGGATCTGCGCCCCGATGCCATAGTTGCGCAGGTCGGGCTTGAAGCCGAGCTCGCGGTTCGCTTCGACGGTGTCGTGACCCGCGTCCTGAAGCTCGTACGCCTTCAGCTTGTTGAGAAGCCCGATGCCCCGCCCCTCTTGATCGAGGTACACCACCACGCCGCGGCCCTCCGCGGCAATCATGCGCATCGCCGAGTGCAGCTGCCACCCGCAGTCGCACCGCCCCGAGCCGAACACGTCGCCGGTGAGGCATTTGGAGTGCATCCGCACCAGGACGTTCTTGCGGTCCTGCACGTCCCCGTAGATCAGCGCCACGTGCTCGGCCGCGTCCACGTCGTTGCGGTAGCCCACGATGCGGAACTCGCCGAACGGCGTCGGCAGGCGCGCCTGAGCCACGGCGTGTACCAACCGCTCGTGCGCCAGCCGGTACGCCACGAGCTCGGCGACCGTGATGAAGGTCAGCTCGTGCTGCGCGGCGAACCGCTCCAAATCCTCCTGCCGCGCCATGGAGCCGTCCGGGTTCAGGATCTCGCAGATCACTCCCGCCGGATACAGTCCCGCGAGGCGCGCGAGATCCATGCTCGCTTCCGTCTGGCCGACCCGCTGCAGCACCCCGCCCGGACGCGCCCGCAGCGGGAACACGTGCCCGGGGCGCCGCAGGTCGGAAGGCACGCTGGCCGGATCGACGGCCACCCGGATGGTGGCGGCGCGGTCCGCCGCCGAGATGCCGGTGGTGACGCCGAACCGAGTGGCGGCGTCGATCGACACGGTGAAGGCGGTCTCGTGCGCCTCGGTGTTGTGCTCGGCCATCTGGGTCAGGCCCAGGGCCTGACAGCGCTCGGGCAGGAGGGTGAGGCAGATCAACCCGCGCGCGTGTGTCGCCATGAAATTGACCATCGCGGGGGTGACCTTCTCGGCGGCGCCGACCAGGTCTCCCTCGTTTTCACGATTCTCGTCGTCGGCCACAATCACCAGCTTGCCGGCGCAGATGTCCGCGATCGCCTGTTTTATGTTGCGATGCTGCATAGTTGCCTCACGTACTTCCCGAGCACGTCTCCCTCGACATGAACGCGGTCGCCGACGCCGAGCGTGCCGAGCGTCGTGTGCTCGCGCGTGAACGGGATCAGCGAGATCTGCACGAGATCCTTCCCCGGCAGGTCGTTGATCGTGAGACTCACGCCGTCCACCGTGATCGCGCCGTGCGGAATCGAAACCTCCCGCACCGCATCGGGCACATGCAGGTCGTACACCCATGCGTCGACACGCCGCTCGACTCGCCGTACCACCGCGACCCCGTCCACGTGCCCCTGGACGATGTGGCCGCCCAGCCGGTCCCTCGCGCGCAGTGCACGCTCCAGATTCACGGGGCGCCCCACCGCGTACTCGCCGAACAACGTACGCCCCTCCGTCGTCTCCACCACGTGCACCGTGAATCCACCCGGCAAGGCCCGCTCGACGGTGAGACAGGCGCCGTTCACCGCGATGCTCTCGCCCTTCTTCAGACCCTTGTAGGGGGCCTGGATCGTGAGCGTGAGCCCCGTTTCTCGTTTGCCGTTTCCCGCTTCCCGCGTCGCCTTCGCGATTCGGCCCACGGCACTTACGATCCCGGTAAACATAGCCGCCTATCCAATACCAATAATGTATCAGAGCCCAGAGCCCTTCGCTCAACCGGCGTCCAGCGCGGCGCGGCCGCGAGGGGGTGCGCTGGCACTCCGGGAAAGGCCGGAACGGCGCCCTCTCCGAGCCACACCGGCGCCTGCACCCAATAGAGCCGGTCTACCAGACCGTCGGCGAGGAGGCGCGCGCCCAGCGCCCCTCCCCCCTCGCACAAGAGCGACTGGATCCCGGCGTCGCGCAACATGCGGAGTCCGTCCCACAACGTCGTGGGGCGGAACACGCGCACGCCGCTGTTCTCGAGCTGTGTGACGCTCGACGACGGCGCATCGAGCGACGACATGACCCACGTCGGCACCTCGCGCGCCGTGCTCACGAGCTGCACGCCCAGGTTGAGCATCGCGCGCCGGTCGAACACGACGCGCACCGGCGGCCGGCGCGGCGTGACCACTCCGCGCACCGTGAGCTGCGGGTTGTCACGGAGCGCGGTCGTGCCGCCGACCGCGATCGCGTCGAACCCGGCGCGCACCCAGTGTACGTGCTCGCGCGCCGCTTCACCGGAGACCCACTGCGAGCTGCCGGCGGCGTCGGCAATGCGGCCGTCGATCGACGTGGCGAGCTTGAGGGCGACGAACGGTCGCTCCGCCTGCTCCCGCGCGAACAGGAAGGGCGCGTTGAGCGCCGCAGCCGCCTCCGCGAGCAGGCCGATCGAGACCGCCACGCCCTTGGCGCGCAGCGCGGCCGCGCCGCCCCGCGCCTGCGGGTCCGGGTCGGGCAGCGCCGCGACGACGCCGGCCACACCGGCGGCCACGATCGCGTCGGTGCACGGTGGTGTCTTGCCGTGGTGCGCGCACGGCTCGAGGTTCACCACCAGGGTGGCGCCGCGCGCACGCGCGCCCGCGGCCTCGAGCGCGACGACCTCCGCATGCGGTCCGCCGTACTCGGCGTGGTAACCCTCGGCCACCACCCTGTCTCCCGCGAGCACGACGGCGCCGACCAGGGGATTAGGAGCAACGCGCCCCCAACCCCGGCGTGCGAGGTCGAGGGCGCGTTCCATGGCCGCCCGCTCGGCGGGCGGTCGCTCAGAATCCGAAGCGAATGCCGATACCTCCGAAGGCATGTGCCGCCTTGGGATCGAAGTCCTGGAACTGCGTGACGTACTCCTGGTCCTTCCCCGCTTGCAAGCCAATCTCGCCTACAAGCTTCACGGCCGCGAGGGACAGGCCACCGTTGACGAATACCAGGGCGCGCGTGTTGGTCGGGTTGATCACCACCGTGTCCACGCTCGTCGGGGTGACCGCATTGTGGAACCGGATGTTGGTATCGCGCGACCTGTAGCGGTCCACCCCGATTCCCGCCGCCAGATCCACGGCCGCGAGCTTCCATCCCGCGATCGCGCGGTAGCTGTCGCCCGTCAGATCCATGGTGAACTCGAACTCGTCCCCCGTGCCGATGATGGGACCAATCGTGCCGTAGCGGAGCCGCGGGACCGTGCGGTGCATCCAGCTGACGGAGACCGCGGGGACCGGAAAGGCACCGTTGAGCACGCCCACTCGGAGGCCGTACCCGATCCCCAACGCCGCATCGAGGAACTTGGTGGCATTCGCGTCTACGGTGAGATTGTCGATTCCCGTCGGCAGGATCAGCGCGGAGCCGAGCACGTCCACGGCGAGCAGGCCGCCCGCCAGACCCTTCGTCAGCCCGACAGCCCCTTCAATGACCGGCGCGGGAAGCGCCCCGTTGAAGCTCGTCGGCACCGGCGTCTGGTTGGTAGCCGTGGGATCGGGGAGCGCCGCCTTGATCGCGTTCACCCGCGCGGTGAGCGCAAAGTGCCCGAGCCCGCCAAGCGAGCGGGCGGTGCCGATCACCGGATTGCCGCCGGTGACGACCATGCCCGCGAGGGGATAAAACGCCCGTATCCCGTCCACGGCGGCTTGGCAGGACGCCTGGACGAAGTTGTTGGTCGATGCGCACTGCGGCTCCTGCGCTGCGAGGGGAGCCGCACCGACGATCATTACGAGTACCATCACGATCCGACGCATGTGGCCTCCTACCGTTCTGCGAATTTCACGCCCTGGGTCCCCGCCCGAACCTCCCCGATGATCCATGCTGCAATTCCCGCGCGTTTGGCCGCCGCAATCACCGCCTCGGTGTCGTCCCGGGCAGCGACGGCGATCATCCCGATGCCCAGGTTGAATACGCGGCGCATCTCCCCGAGCGACACTTCGCCCGCGCGCATCAGCGCCCGAAACACCGGCGGCCACGACCACCCCCGCGCATCGACTACGGCCTCACATCCCGCCGGCAGCACGCGCACCAGGTTGCCGGGGATGCCACCGCCCGTGATGTGCGCGAGCGCGTGCAGGCGCGCCAAGACGGGCGTGACGGCGGTCGAGTAGCTCGTGTGCACGTCCAGCAACACCTGGGCCACCGTGCGGCCGGTGTCGGGAAACGGGTCCTGCACATCGAGCCGCAGGCGATCGAATACGATGCGCCGTGCCAGAGTGTACCCGTTGGTGTGCAGTCCGTTCGACGCGTAGCCGATCAACACGTCGCCGGTGCGCACCAGGTCCCCGTGCAACGCGGCGGATTCCTCCACCACGCCCAAGATCGTCCCCGCCAGGTCGTAGTGCCCCGGCAGGTACAGGTCGGGAAGCTGGGCGGTCTCGCCGCCGGCGAGGATCATGTCGTGGGCGCGGCAGCCGCGCGCCACGCCCGCGACGATCGCGGCGGCGGTCTCGGGCTCGAGCTCGGCGCTCGCGAGGTAGTCGAGGAATGCGAGGGGACGGGCGCCGTGCACCAGGATGTCGTTTACACAGTGGTTCACGAGGTCCTCGCCCACGGTGTCGTGGATCCCGGCGCGCGCGGCGACCAGCATCTTGGTGCCGACCCCGTCGGTCGAGAGCACCAGCACCGGGCGTTCGTAGCCGGGCGGCACACGCACCATCCCGCCGAAGGCGCCGATCTCGCCGAGCGCGAGCGGCGTGCGCGTGGTCCGCACCAGCGCGGCGATCCGGCGCTTTGCTTCGTCGGCGGTGTCGAGCCGCACGCCGGCGGCGGCGTAGCGGTCGGTCATCCGGCGCCGGCCTCGTCCATATCGAAGTGAACGAGCTCCTTGAACGCGCGCACCCGAGCCCGCACGGCGGCGCGGGTCACATGCTCGAGCCCCTGCACGCCGAACGCCTCCACCGCGAACGACCCCAGCGCCGCGCCGTACACCATCGCGCGCCGCAGGTTCGGCGGCGTGACGTCATCGCTCGCGGCGAGGTAGGCCATGAAGCCGCCCGCGAACGCGTCGCCCGCACCCGTGGGATCGAACACTTCCTGGAGCGGGTAGGCCGGGACCTTGAACACTGCGTCGTGGTTCACGAGCAGGGCGCCGTGCTCGCCCTGCTTGATGACGGTCATCTTGGGACCGCGCTCGAGCACCCAGCGCGCCGCACGGTAGATGTTCCAGTCGCCCGACAGCTCACGCGCCTCGGAGTCGTTCACCATCAGGATGTCGATGTGGCGCAGCAGCTCGAGCAGCAGATCGCGCTTGGAGTGAATCCAGTAGTTCATCGTATCGCAAGCCACCAACGCCGGCTGCTTCACCTGGTCGAGTACGCCGAGCTGCAGCTCGGGATCGATGTTGCCGAGGAACAGATAGCGCGCGTCACGAAACTTCGGCGGCAGCTTGGGGCGGAAGTCGGCGAAGACGCCGAGCCGGGTCTCGAGCGTCTCGCGGCTGGCGAGGTCGTAGGAATACTTCGCCTTCCAGCGGAACGATTCGCCCGGGGCCTGCTCGACGCCCGCGAGGTCTACGCCGCGCGCCTCGAGCGCCTTGAGCGCGCCGAGCGGATAGTCCGTCCCCACCACCCCCACCACCTGGACCGGGTGCAGGATCGCGCCGGCGGCGCTGAAGAACACGGCCGACCCGCCGGGCGCGTCCGCGGTTTCGCCGAACGGCGTGTACACCGAGTCCAGCGCGATCGAGCCCACCACGAGCAGACTCACGTCACATCCGATCCGGGGCGTTGATCCCCAGGAGGTGGAGGCCGTTGCCGAGCACCTGGCGCACCGCCGCCGCCAGCACCAGGCGCGCCGCCTCCTGGGGCTCGCCGAGCACGCGGTACTTGTGGTACCAGGCGTGCGCCAGGCGGGCGAGCCCTTCAAGGTAGCCGGTGACGCGGTGCGGCTCGAGCGCCTCAGCCGCGCGTGCGACGATGCCCGGGAACGCGGCGACCTCTTTCAACAAGTCGGCTTCCTCCGGCTCGACCAGGACGTTCAGGTCCACCCCGGCGGCCTCGATCGAACTCGGCTCCCGCGCCGCCACCCGGAAGATGCCGCTCATCCGCGCGTGCGCCATCTGGACGTAGAACACCGGGTTCTCGTCGGTCTGGCTCTTGGCAAGATCCACGTCGAACACGAACTGAGAGTCCCCGCGGCGCATCAGGAAGAAATACCGCGCCGCGTCCACACCGGTCTCCAGGAACAGGTCGCGCAGGGTGACGAACTCGCCGGAGCGCTTCGAGAATCGCACCTCTTCCCCGCCCCGCATCACCCGCACCAGCTGCACCAGCACCGCGTGGTAGAAGTCCTTGGGATATCCCAGCGCCTGCATCGCGGCCTGCATCCGCCCGACGTAGCCATGGTGATCGGCCCCCAGCACATCGATCGCCCGAGCGAAGCCGCGCTCGTGCTTCTGCCGGTGATACGCGATGTCGGGCAGCAAATAGGTGTACGTGCCATCTGACTTGCGGAGCACCCGGTCCTTGTCGTCGCCGAACGCCGTGGTCCGGAGCCACAGCGCGCCGTCCTGCTCGTAGGTGTAGCCCCGTGTCGCGAGATCGTTGAGGGTCTGCTGCAGCAGCCCGTCGCGGTACAGCGACGACTCGCAGGAGATCACGTCGAACTTGACGCCGAACTCCCGCAGATCCGCGTCCTGCTCGGCGCGCTGCGACTCTACACCGATCTCCCGGCAGCGACGCACACCTTCGTCCTCCGGGAGGTCCGCGAAGCGACGTCCCTCGCGCGCGAGAATCGTCGCCGCGAGCTCGACCAGATACTCGCCATGATAGCCTCCTTCCGGGATCGCCGCCGGGCGCCCGACCGCCTGTTGCACGCGGGCCCACAGGGAGCGCGCGAGCTTGTCGATCTGGGTCCCCGCATCGTTCACGTAGAACTCGCGCGTCACGGCGTTACCCGTCCACTCGAGCAGCGCCGCAATGCCGTCACCCAGTGCCGCACCGCGCCCGTGCCCCACGTGCAGCGGCCCGGTCGGGTTGGCGGAGACGAACTCCACGTTCACAGACCGACCCTGCCCCACGTCGCTGCGGCCATAGCGGTCGCCCGCCGCCAGCACCGCCTGGAGGACGCTCGCGAGCTGGGCTTCAGCCAGAAAGAAGTTGATGAACCCCGGGCCCGCGATCTCGATCTTGCGGACCAGACCCTGTGGCAGCTGGAGCGTCGCGACCAGCCGCTCGGCGACCGCCCGGGGCTTTTGCTTGAGCGACTTGGCGAGCGTGAGCGCGAGGTTCGTGGCCACGTCCCCGTGCGCGGGGTCGCGCGGTCGCTCGAGCTCGACCGCGGACGGAGACAGGGACACCCCCAGCCGCGCCGCGGCATCCGCCAGGGCCGCGCGGATCACCTCGTGCGCCTTCACTTGTCGCCGGAGTCTTTTTTCTTCTTGGTGCGCTCGGCGGGCTTCGGCTCGGCGCCGGATTTCGACTCGGCGCCGGATTTCGACTCGGCGCCGGCCTTGGACACGGCCGCGGGCTTGGTCTCCTCCCCACCCTGCTTTTCGCCCGCCCGCTTGTAGTCGGTGATGTAAAAGCCCGAGCCCTTGAACACCAGCCCGGTACCACCCGAGATCTGCCGCTCCGCCATTTTACCGCAGGTAGGACACTTCACGCGGCGACTGCTGTTCATCGTCGAGTAGAACTTCTCGAACCCATGCCCGGCCGGGCACTTATACTCGTAGGTCGGCATCGCACAACAACTTAGCCGAGCAATGCCGACAGGTCAACTCACACGAGCGCGAGCCACGCCGCGAGTGTCGCCGCCTTCTCGTCGGCGCGCCACGGCCCTCCAAGCGAGCCACCCAGGTCCGTCACGGCACGGCGGAGCGCGTCCGGCGACCGCTTGAGGCGTATGGCCGCGGTCTCGTATAGGGAGCGCTCCACCAGCGTGGTGCACGGCAACCGCGCGGCGCGCGCCGCGCGCTCGAGCGCGGTCCGGAACAGTTGTCCTTCGAGGGCGTGGGCCCGGATGTGATCGTTACCGATCCTCGCGGGATCGATGAGACTCCCCACCACCAGCGCGACACGCCGGACCAGGCGTCCCTGCCGGCGATACTCCTTCAGGAGCACGCCGAGCGATCGCTGGGTGACTCGTTCGACCAGCCCGCGGAGGCGTCGCTCCAGCTTGGCGGCCTGGCCGGGAGGCGCGTCCCTCACGGCGTGGTAGGGCTGGCGCGATGTGGGCACCTGCGCGTCGCTCAACTCGATCGCCCGTCGATCGATCACGCGGGGCGAGCGCGCCGGGCCCTCCACGAGCACCGCCGTGGCCCAGCCGGATTTGACGCGGCAGCCGAGAGCGGTGCGGCTCACCTGGGGCGTTTTCGTTTCGGCCGCTTTCGTTCAGCTGCGGCGACTGCTTGCACGGCCCAGGGCCGCAGCGCCTCGACGTCCTCCAGGAGATCCGCCGGCACCTGGTAGTACTGCATCGCCTCGCCGTCCTCACCGAACGGCCGAAACGGACTCATGCCCCGCGCCTCGAAATCCGGTCGGCTGGCGTCGTCCCCCTTGAGGTACAGCGCGTCGTCGGCGACCAGCGCGAAGAAGAGATCCCCGGAGTAAATCCCCACGCCGCCGAACATGCTCCTGGCCCTCACGCGCGGCACCGCCCGGCCGAGCTGCTCGAGCACGAAGGTCTTGAAGCTGGGAGTAACCGTACTAGAACTCGCGCTTCTTCATCTCCGAGAAAAAGTCGCGCAGCTCGACATCTTCTTCTCGTTCCGGAGGAAGCGTGTCGTCGTATTGCCGGCGCTTGTTGGGTTTCACCTTCGCGGCCTTGGCCGCATTCTTTTTAGCCAACGCGGCCAACCTGCGCTCCTCGCCTTTGGGCATAGATCGAGCTCCTGACGGAAGTAGTCGAAGGTTAAAGCTGCGCCGACGGACGCGCCCCGCGCAACGCCTCCGTTGCAGTCCGGGCCAAGTCGAGGAGAACCCAATACGGGGGCGGGTATCCCTGCTGGCGGGTCCAGCGCGTCGCCGCCTCGCTGACGCGAGCCGCCACCCACCGTTGGCGGGCCGAGAACGCGCGGTTGCGGAGGGCCGCCCGGGCGGACATTCCCTGGGGAACGGGACCCTGCCCCCCGAAGCCACCCACGAACCAGCTGTACGCCTTGGCCAACCGTGCCACCGACAGCTGGTACCAGGGGTAGGAGAGCGCATCCCCCGCCTCCGCTCCTTCGAGCATGGCGTCGATGGCGGCGTTGTCGATGTGGTCCTGCATGAGCGCGCCGGCATCGCGCCATTCCGCCACGACGACGAGCTGGGGATCGTACTCCAGATCCGACGGTTCCTGCGTCTCGAAGTGGCGTACGCCGAACGCCGACAGCCAGCGACGCAGGCCGGGCGCAGAGATCGTGGAGAGCCCGGTCCACAGCCTCACCCCCAGCTCGCCGTAGACCGACGAGGCCACTTCCGAGCAGAAGAGCCGCGAGGGGTCCGTGTAATCCATGTCGAAGTCATACGCGATGTGTCCCGACCGCGCACGCTCGAGCGCCAACGACGCGGCCCGGTGAGGCAGCAGTGGGTCCGCGATCAGGGCCGGCAGGTCCGCCCGCAGGCGCAGCACCATGATCCGCAGCTTCTTGTCCCGGAGGTACCCGTCCGCGGTCGAGACGGCCACACCGCGCTCGATGTGAGCCTCGATCACGGAGGCCGCGTGCGAAATGCTGTCGACGTGCACCAGGCCGACGTGCGAGAAGTTGCCAGGGTAGTCGTTCCCGCGGGCGATGAGCGCCGACGTCGGATAGCCGCCCCGCGACACGAGGATGTCGCCGGAGCGGATCTCCACGCCGTGTACGCTCGCCGCCGGTGTGGCCGAGGGCTCGCCGCGACCCTCGAGGAGGGAAAAGCCGCTGTCGGGATGTTGCAGCATCGCCTCTTCCACCGCGCCCCGGAACCCATAGAGGGAGCGGTACAGACGCGCACGCGCGCCGGCGCTCGCGACGTGCCAGCCACGCGACTGCCACTTGATCGCCTCCCGCAGGCGTCCGGAGAGCCGCACGTAGTCCCGGAGGTGGCGCGGGCACGCGGCGACGAGCGGCGCCAGCGCAAAGAACCGGCGCTCGACCGAATCCAGGACCACAGCGTCGGAAGACACGGACACGCGCCGCAGCCGCTCGGCGGTGGCGGCGAGGCCCGAGAGCCCATCTGCAGCAGCCCGGTCCGCTGTCCCACACCCGGCGACGCGCGCCTTCACATAGGTCGTTTCGAGGGAGCGCCACAGAGTATCCTGGTTCCACGCGAAGGCACGGCCGCGCTCGGGCGCGGGCGCCACCGGCGGCTCCGCACCCGGAATGGACAACAGCGACCACAGGCCCACGAGCGACCCGGCGACGGCGCCGGCAGTCGTCAGGCGGCGATTCACCGCCACTCGCCCACGATCCTCGCAGTCCGGATCTGGTCGAGCTTGGGATACGCGCGCTTGAGGTACGCGTCGCCTTGCAGGCGAATCGAGTCCTGCGACGGGCGCTCGCCGTACTGCCCGTACAGACCGTCGGCGACCTCCGACCCCTCCACCACCTGTCCGATGGGAGCGAAGCCGAGCGCGTCCAGCCGCAGGTTATCGGCCAGGTTCACGAACAGCTGCGTCGTGCGGGTATTCGGTCCCGCGCTCGCGAAGGTGACGGTCCCGCGTCGATTGGGATGGCGCACCGGATCATCCGGAATGAGCTGTGACGACCAGGACCGACCGAGCTGCGGGTCGGCCGGTAGTCCGAACTGAGCGACAAAGCCTCGGACTACCCGGAAGAAGCGCGCGCCATCGTAAAAGCCAGCGTGGACGAGGGCGTAGAGTCGATCGACGCCGTGGGGTGCCCAGGAGCGGTGCACGACCACCGCCACGGGCCCGCGACTGGTCGTGAGAGCCACGAGAAAACTGTCGGGGGCCGCGACGGGCGGGGTGGACACCGCCGTCTCACGCTGCGGCTCACGGGGAGGCGCGTCACGCCGCGTGCAGGCCAGCGTCGAGACGGTGCATACGAGCAGGAGAGCGGCGGCCGCCGCTCGGGTCGGAGGCATGTTCATTGGGGGCATGCCTAAATGTACGCGCGAGGCGGTGCCGGTGGACTAGTGAGGACCGATTCGCAGATTCGCCGTCGCGATGAAGGTCGGGTTCGTCACGGGTGCGGAGTCCGCGGGTCGTCTGTTGCGTTGACGTAGGTGATGGTCCAGGGCCCCTGACCGTGCAGCTGGAGAATCGTCTCGCCCTCGGCCCAAGCGAAATGCTTCGTCCCCGCGGGCCAGTAGCCGAACGAGCCGGTGACCAAGGTTCGCGTAGACGCACGATCGAACCGCTCCCCCATCCCCAGGTGGAGCGTGCCGGCCACGATCGTCACGTGCTCGGTCTGCGTGTGCCAATGCGGAAACACCTGGAAGCCGTCCGGGAATCGCAGGCGCATGGTGAACATGCCGGGCTGCGTCGGATCGCCCTCCAGGACGACCATCTTGGCGCCCTTGGGTAAAGAGGGAGGACCGTCTTTCCACTCGATCTCCGTCGCGGGAAAGAGGGCCATCGGGCTCTTGGTCTGGCCGGTTGCGGCGGTCGAGATCGTCAACAGGAGCAGACTGAGGACACAGAGGAGTCTCATCGGCGTGGTCTCCTCACGTGCGGACCCAACGCACCTCGACTCCCTCCTCGGATCCGAGGATGCGCTTGAGCAGAGTGAGTAACGATGCGGGAGCACCATCGGCCTCGAGCATGTCGATGGTGTCGGAGCTGATGTAGTAATCGCGATCCGTGGTCGATTCCTCTTCGAGCTCATCGACCAGGAAGCGCAGCTCCTCGTCACTGATGGTGCCGAGGGGCTCGTTGGTGAGCTTGTCGCGAAGCTCGATCATGGTCGCCTTTGATACTGCGCGCCGGTTCTGGCCTCCGCCAGTATCCACGCCGCGAGGTCAGTCCGGCAACTCCCCTAACCGTCGCTCGAGAAACCGCCGCTCCGGGTCCTGCTGTGTAAGGCGGAGGGCCCGCTCGTAAGACGCCCGGGCCTCGGTCGTTCGCCCCAGGCGCCGGCACAGATCCGCCCGTGCCGAGTGCGCCAGGTAGTAGTCTGCGAGATCGCCGCGTGCCAGGATAGCGTCGATCAGGGTAAGGCCCGCGAGGGGACCATCGCGCATCGCCACCGCCGCGGCGCGGTTCAACTCGACCACGGGCGAGGGGTCCGCTCGCGCCAGCACGTCGTATAGCCCGACGATCTGGGCCCAGTCCGTGGTGCCGGCGGCGGGCGCTTCGGCATGGACCGCGGCGATGGCCGCCTGGAGCGTGTAGGGCCCGAAGCGGCGCGACGACAGCGCCCGTTGCACCAGGGCGCTCCCCTCCGCAATCAGCTCACGGTTCCAGAGCGAGCGGTCCTGGTCGCCCAGCAGGACGAGCTCTCCCGCTGGCGAGGTGCGCGCGGCGCGCCGCGATTCGTGCAGCAGCATCAGCGCCAACAGTCCCAGCGCCTCGGGCTCCGCCAGCAGGTCGAGGAGCAGGCGGCCCAGGCGGATCGCCTCGCCCGAGAGGTCGGGCCGCGTCAGCGAGCTCCCCGCCGACGCGGAATACCCCTCGTTGAACACGAGGTAGATCACGTGCAACACCGTGTCGAGCCGCCCCGGCAGATCGCCCCGCACCGGCACCTCATAGGGAATGCGCGCGTCCCGAATCTTTGCCTTGGCGCGCACGATGCGCTGGGCCACTGTGGGAGGACCGGTGAGAAAGGCGCGGGCGATCTCCTCGGTCGTGAGGCCGCAGACCTCGCGCAAGGTCAGCGCGATCTGGGCGTCCGGCGGCAGAGCCGGATGGCAGCAGGTGAAGATCAACCGCAACCGATCGTCTTCGACACTCTCCCCGTCCCGTGCGACGGGGTCGCTCGTCTCAACGTCAAATCGGCGGGCGATCTCCTCGAGCGACGCGTCGAACCGGGCGCGCCGGCGCATTGCGTCGATGGCCTTGAAGCGGCCGGCCGACACGAGCCACGCCCGGGGATTGGCGGGTACGCCATCACGCGGCCACCGCTCTACTGCTGCGGTAAAGGCATCGTGCAGCGCTTCTTCGGCGAGGTCGAAGTCGCCGAGCAGGCGGATCAGGGTGGCGAGGACGCGACGTGAGTCGGAGCGATAGACGGCGTCTACCATGTCGCGTACCGCCGTCTCGTTGGCCGCGTCCCCGCTCACGGGCTACTGGTGGTCGAACACCATGATCGGCCGCACCTCGACGCTCCCCAGGCGCGCCGACGGGATCTTCGAGGCCACCTGGATGGCATCGTTCAGGTCCCTGGCATTGATGAGGTAGAACCCGCCTAACTGCTCCTTGGTCTCGGCGAAGGGACCGTCGGTGGTGGACAGCTTGCCGTTCCGGATCCGAACGGTCGTGGCCGTATGAATCGGCTGCAGCGCCTCCCCGGCGACGTAATGGCCGCTCTTTTGGATTCCCTCGGTGAAGGCGTAGTACTCGCCCATGAACGCGTCCGACTCGCTCTTGGACATGGAGCCGACCTTCTTCTCCTCATCGTAAATCAGGCAGAGGTACTTCATAACGTCCTCCCGAATCGTGGTGGAACAGTTTGTGGACACCAGATAGTCGTTCGGGGGAGTCGGTAATCGACACCGGGGAAGCATCAAATCTAGCGCCCGCACGGGCGCGAGGCTCGGGGCGCCTTGCGCCGCACCGTGGTCCCCGCGATCATGCGACACGATCACCGCCATGACCACCTCCCACGTCGCCGCGACCGTTCCGCTTCCGCCGCCGGTAGCTCGGCCTCAAGACGCGCAGCTGCGCCAGGACGTGCGTTGGCTCGCGGCGACGCTCGGTCGCGTCGTCGGCCGGCTGGCGGGTGACGACACATTCCGCGCGGTCGAGGAGCTGCGTCGGGCGTGCCGCGCCCGACGGCTCGGCGTCCCGGGGGCACCGGACCTGGACGCGCTGCTCGCGCGCACCCGCGCCCTGCCACCGGAAACGGCGCGCCTCACGGCCCGTGCGTTCACGGTGTTCTTCATTCTCATCAACGCCGCGGAACAGGCCCATCGGGTCCGACGGTCGCGCCAGGACGACCTGGCCGCAGCGCAGCGCGGATCGGTGCGCTGGTCGCTGCGCCGCCTGCGTGAGGCCGGCCATGGAGCCGAGGAGGTCGCGCGTGCCCTGCTCACGCTCGACGTCCGGCCGGTCCTCACCGCGCACCCCACCGAGTCCGCCCGACGCACGATCCTCGATCTCCAGGCACGGCTGGCGGAGGGTCTCCTGGCGCGGGACGGCGCGCCCGAGCCCCAGCGCCGCGCCATCGAGGGGCGTCTCGAGGGCGAGGTCGAGCTCCTCTGGCTCACCGAGGAGGTGCGGCGCGACCGCCCGTCCGTCATGGACGAGGTGTCGAATGCCCTCTGGTATCTGGAGGATCGCCTGCTCGAGGCCGAGTGGCGCGTGCGCGAGCGGCTGATCCAGGCGTTCGAAGACGAGTTCGGCTGCGCGCTCGCCGCGGTGACCCCCCTGACCATGGGGAGCTGGGTCGGGGGCGATCGAGACGGCAACCCGTTCGTCACCGCGGAGATTACGCTCGCCGCAGCGCGCAGCGCCCGCCGCGCGGTGCTCGGCCACTACGGGCGGGCGCTGGCTGACCTCACGGCGCGGCTCTCCGTATCCGAGCGGCTCGCCGCGATGTCGCCCGAGCTGCGCGCCTCGCTCGAGCGGGACCGCCAGGAGCTGCCGGGCGTGTGGGAGCAGAATCGTCGCCGCAACGCCGACGAGCCGCTCCGCCTGAAAGTCAGCTTCATGCGAGCCCGGGTCGAAGCCGACCCCCCCGGGTACGCCTCGCCCGACGAGCTCGAGCGTGACCTCAAGCTGGTTGCCGACAGCCTGGATGCCGTCGGTGCGGCGCACGCGCGGCGTGCCCTGGTGGAGCCGCTGCTGGCTCAGGTGCGCGCCCACGGCTTCCACGGTTACCGCCTGGACGTGCGGGAGGACGCCGCCGTCCACACCCGGGCGTTGCTCGACCTCACGACGGCGGTCGGACTGGGCGAGCTGGACGGCGAGGCCATCCGGCGGGAGCTGGGCGGCCGACGCCCGTTGCACGCGCCCCACGTCGCCCTCACGGGGCCCACCGACGGGACCCTGCAGGTGTTTCGGGTCATACGCGCGATCCAGGACGAGATCGGCGTGGCCGCGGCCTCGACCTACATTGTCTCGCGCACGCGGTCCGCCGACGACCTGCTGCGCGTGCTGCTCTTGGCGCGGGAAGGAGGGCTCGTGGACCTGTCCCGCGAGCCTGCGCTGTCCCGCATCGACATCGTGCCGCTGTTCGAGACCCTGGAGGATCTCGAGCAGGCCCCGCTCGTGGTGCGTTCACTGCTCGGCGATCCGATCTGGCAGCGACACCTCGCCGCCCGCGGGCGGCACCAGGAGGTGATGCTGGGCTACTCCGACTCCGCGAAAGACGCAGGACTCTTCCCTTCGGCATGGGCCCTGTACCGCGTGCAGGAGGACGTGGCGCGGGCCTGCGCCGACGCGGGCGTGTCATGGACACTGTTCCACGGCCGCGGCGGTACGGTGGGGCGCGGGGGAGGCTCGCCGGTAGCGCGGGCGCTCACCGCGCTTCCCCCGGGGACGGTGCACGGCGGGATCAAGATCACCGAGCAGGGAGAAATCGTCTCCCAGAACTTTGGCCTCTTATCCGTGGCCGAGCGGAGCCTCGAGCTGATGCTCAGCGGCGTCCTGTTACATCGGTTCGAGGATTGGCGCACCGGTCTCGAGCCCGGCGAGGAAGCGCGGTTCCGGGAGGTCATGGACCGACTGGCCGCGGAGGCGCTGCCCGGCTACCGCACGCTCGTGTACGGGAGTGGGGACCTCTTCAAGCTGTTCGTCCAGACGACTCCCGTCCGGGAGCTCGCCGACGTGCGCTTCGGGTCGCGGCCGGCCTACCGGGCACCGGGCGAAGAAACGATCGCGGGGATCCGCGCGATCCCGTGGGTCTTCGGGTGGACCCAGACGCGGCTCATGCTACCGGGATGGTTGGGTGTGGGTACCGCGCTCGAGGCGGTAGGCAGCGAGCCCGGCGGGCTCGCGGTGTTGCGACGCATGGCGCACGCGTGGCCCTTCTTCGACGATCTCCTCGCCAAAGTGGAGATGGTCTGTGCCAAAGCCGACCTCGCCATCGCTCGGATGTATGTGCGGGAGCTCGGCGGCGACCTCGCGCTCTTCGACCACCTGGAGAACGAGTTCCGCCGGACCATCGCCGCGCTGCTTCGCATCCGGGAGAGCGACTACTTGATGCGCGACAATCCTATGCTCCAGACGGCGATCGGGCTTCGGAACCCGTACGTGGACCCGCTCTCGCTGCTCCAGGTGACGTTGTTGCAGCGCAAGCGTGACGGCGACCCCGCGCCAGGGCCGGTCAGCGCCGGGCTCGCGTCCACCCTCAACGGCATTGCTCAGGGACTGCGGAACACCGGCTAGTCTTGCGACGCTCCCAATCTCGCGACAGCTTGGGGCATGCAGCGGCGAACATTCGTCCATGCCCTTGGCGCCTCCCTCGCGACCGGACCGTGGGCGTCCCGCGTCATAGGCTCTCCTCGCCGTCTCAACCGGATCGGGCTCGAGCTCTATTCGGTGCGCGACGCGATGGGGCGCGACCCCGACGGCACACTGGCGGCCGTGCGGGCCATGGGGTACACCGACGTCGAGCTGCTCTGGTCATTCGGTAATTTCGGCCGGACCACCGAGCAAGTCCGGGCCGCCCTCGATCACGAAGGGCTGCGCGCGCCCTCGGCGCACGTCTCGCCCACCGTCGTGCTCGTCGGGTGGGAGCGGAGTCTCGCTATCGCCCACCGGCTCGGCCATGAGTACTTGATCGTGCCGAGCTTCACACCGGACACGACCCGCTCGCTCGACGACTGGCGGGAGTGGGCCGACCGCTTCAACGCCGCCGGCGCCGCGGCCCGGCGCGCGGGCATCTGGCTCGCCTTCCACAACGAGGCGGACCACATGACGCCCATCGACGGCACCGTACCGTACGACGTGTTCGTGCAGCGAACCGACCCGACGGTCGTCCGCCACCAGCTCGACGTCGGCAACATGATCATGGGTGGTGGCGACCCGTTCGCCTATCTCGAGCGGTACCGCGATCGCTACTGGAGCTTCCACCTGAAGGACGTCGTGAAGGATCGCTCGCGCGACACGGAGCTCGGCACCGGAACGGTCGATTTCCGACGCCTGCTGGCCAGCATTCCGGACATCGATAACAAACCCTGTTACGTCGAGCAGGAGGGCGTCGAGCATCCCCTCGACAACGCGCGACGCAACTGTGCGTTTCTGAAGACGCTGGAATTCTAGCCCAGAACCCCGCTGACGGTCACTTCGGAAGCTGATAGGAGCCGGTACACTCCCATGCGCTGACGCCGTTGCCGATCGACTTCGCCCGGCACGACCCGCTTCCCCTGAGTCCCCGCAACGTCCCGGTCCCACCAACGAACAGCCAGTTCCAGATCGCGCCCTGGGGCGCTCCATCCTTCAGCGTGGTCGTCCCCACGTAGCGATAGTGAGCCTGGTTCCCGTCGGACATGGTGTCCAGGAAGTAACCGTGGAACTGCGAAGTGCTGTCGCTCACCTCGTCGGATTGCACGCCCGTGCCGCCCTTGGATCGGAGCCCACCGATCGCAAACGGCTTGGTCCATCGGCACTTGGTTTGGCTGATCGTGAACGCGTGGTTGGGGCGATCTCCGATCGCGATCGTGTGCGTGACGTCGGGCTTGCCGCATGTGCCAGCCCCGGACAGCTTGGTCTGCGCCCCGAGCACCTGCGCGCCCAGGAACGTCAGCCCGAGCGCGAGGAAACGTGTACGCATCTCATCCTCCTGGTCGTGGTCGCCCTTACTTCGCGTCGTACCCGGCGAATTCCCCGCGCTGGTACACGTTCCCCTTGTATTCCTGATCGAGGTGGATGCCGATCTTGGAGGTATAGTATCCCCGCGCGGTCCACCCCTTGAGCTCTCCGAAGAAGCGCTCGGGGGCCGTCTTGGGGTCCGCCTCGCCCGCCGCCATTCGCGTGAGGACCGCGACCCGCTGGTCCGGCGTGGCCTCGAGGAACGGCTTCGCGTTGAGCTCACGAGACAAGCCATCCACGGCCTGGAGGCCGGAGCGCCACCTGGCCTGCCAGTCGGGCTCGAGCGATTCCGCCAGCCGGCCGTCGATGTAGGCCGCCACGGCGGCGACGCGCGCCCCGGGAGAGTGGTCATCGGCGGGGATGATGAGCTCGGTGAGCTCATCCAGCAGCGCGTACTCCGCCGCCGTCAGGAATTTACCCGGGACACCAGCAACGGGCTGCATGCTGACCGCCCCCCCCTGCAGCAACGGAGTGACCAGCGCCGCCGCCGTGGCGGCGATCATGTCTCGGCGCGAGAGTGACTCCGGGTGTTTGGGCGCGTCCGTCATACGTTCCCCTTCCTGAATTCGTCCGCCAGATGATCACACGAGCGCCACGCCAGCGCCATGATGGTCCACGTGGGATTCTGACACGACGCGCTGACGTGGCTCGAGCCGTCGACGACAAACAGGTTCCGGACGTCGTGCGACTGTTGAAACTGGTTCAGCACCGAGGTCTTGGGATCGTTGCCCATGCGCGCCGTGCCCAGCTCGTGGATCGACCACCCCTCCGTGAGCACTTTCTCGTCCGTCCCCACAACCTCGATCCCGGCCGCCTCGAGCATTTCGCGGCCCGTCGCGACCATGTCCTCGGCCATCTTGCGCTCGTTGTCCGAGAAGTGATAGTGGAAGCGCAGCACCGGGATCCCCCAGGCGTCCTTCGTCTCGGGATCCAAATCGACGTAGCTCTCGTAGCGAGGCAGGACTTCGCCGAAGGCCCCCATACTGACGAATGCCCCGGCGTGATCGCGCACGCTCCTTTTGAACTGGCCGCCGAAGCCCGGCGTGTCCATGACGTGCGCCGGGAACATGGAATGGCCGCTGTTCCCCTCGTAGCCGTAGCCTCGGATGAACCCGGGCTGGCGGTCTTTCAGGTTCCGGAAGCGGGGGATGTAGAACCCTCCCGGCCGGCCGTCATCGAGGGTGTGCGGCTTGCCCACGAGCTCCTTGATCAGCCCGGTAACGCCCGGGCCCATCACGTGCTCGCAGAAGTTGTGACCGACGTGCCCGCTCGAGTTACCGAGGCCGTTGGGATGCTGGGGGGACCGCGACAGCAGGAGCAGGCGAGCCGATTCGAGCGTGGACGCGGCCAGGATCACGACCTTCCCCTTGGCCTCGTAGCTCTTGCGCGTCACGCTGTCGAGGAACGCCACGCCGCGCGCCCGCCCGGTGTTTTTGTCGACCAGCACCTCATGGGCCGTGGAGTTGGGCCGCACCGTCAGATGTCCCGTGTCCATCGCGGGATAGATGAGCCCGGTGGGCGAATCGAACACCGCATGGATGTCGCACCCGCCGGGTCGCCGATCGCACGCGCCCCGACCATAGCACTTGCTCCGATACTTATTGTGCTTCAACCCATCGGTGGTGACGCCGGCGCGATACGGGGTCAGGACCTGCCCCGCTTTCTTCAGACTCTCGCGCAGCTTCACTTCACCCCAGTTGAGCTTCGAGGGACGCTGGAACTGGCTGTCCGGCAGGTGCGGCAGGTTCTCCTTGACGCCGGAGATGCCGAGGTAGAGGTCGACCTTGTCGTAGTACGGCTCCAGGTCCGCGTAGGCGATGGGCCAGTCTTCGCCGTAGCCGTCGTGGGTCTTGGCCTTGAAGTCGTAGTCGGACAAGCGGAGGGCCAGGCGGCCCCAGATGTTGGTCTTGCCCCCCAGGCAGCGCGCCCGCACCCAGGCGTAGTTGGATCCGGTGTAGGGGTGATCTTTCTCGTCCACCAGGATGTTCTTGACGTAGTCCGAGCCCCCCCATCCGCCGACGTACGAGTAGACGTGCTTGAACGCCGCGCCCTTGGCGTAGGGCGGCTTGCGGATCGTGTACTCGTTGAAGGAGAGGTGATGCGATCCGGGCGGTGCATCGCCGCGGCGCGGGTGATCGTACGGCCACTGCATGGAGCGGAGTTCCTGGTTGATATCGAGTTTCTTTCCGGCTTCCAGCATCAGGACCTTCATGCCGCGTGACGTCAGGACGTGCGCCGCCATGCCGCCGGCGGCGCCCGAGCCCACGATCACCGCATCGTAGGTCTGCGTGAGGTCGACGTCCTGCTCGATCGGCGGGGCGACCTTGACGAGCGTCATCGGTGCATTCCTCCCTACTTCGGCTGTTGCACGGTACGCAAATAGGGCTTGTGGGTCTTGAAGCCCTGCGGGTATTTCTTACGCGCGTCGTCGTCCGAGACGGACGTCGGGATGATCACGTCCTGGCCAGGCTTCCAGTTGACCGGCGTCGCCACCGTGTGCTTCGCCGTGAGCTGCACCGAATCGAGCAGCCGCAGCACTTCGTCGAAGTTGCGGCCCGTGCTCATGGGATAGGCGATCATGGCTTTGACCTTCTTGTCCGGGCCGATCACAAACACGGAACGGACCGTCGCGTTCTCCACCGCCGTGCGCTTGCCGCCGGTCGCATTCGGGTGGATCATGTCGTACAGCTTCGCGACGGTCAGATCGGCGTCGCCGATCAGCGGGTAGTTCACGGCGTGGCCCTGGGTCTCTTTGATATCGTTGAGCCAACGCGCGTGGTCGCTCACCGGGTCGACGCTCAAGCCGACGACCTTGGCGTTGCGCCGGTCGAAGTCCGGCTTGAGTCCCGCCATATAGCCCAACTCCGTCGTGCACACGGGCGTGAAGTCCTTCGGGTGCGAGAACAGGATCGCCCATTTGTCGCCGATCCACTCGTGAAAATGGATCGTGCCCTCGGTCGTCTCGGCGGTGAAATCGGGGGCTTCGTCACCGATGCGGATCGCCATACTCGGACCTCCTTCCCTGCATGAGCGGATGCCAACAGACGGCGCCTAAACTACGCGCGCGCCACCGGGTCGGCGAGGGTCTTCACGGCCGGCGCGGCTTCGGGTCCCAGACCGCTACGCCGACCCGCGAGTCCGCCGTGCCGTAATACAGGTACCAGCGGCCGCGGAGCGGCACCAACCCTTCCACGAACGTCGTGCCCTGCGGGTACTGTCCCGTCCGCTCGTAGTCCTCCGTGGGCTTGATGAATGGCACGTCCGAGCGGGCCACCAGCTTGAGGGGATTGCCGCGATCGAACAGGGCCTGCCCGCCCGTGTAGACGCGCGGGGGGAGGTCCGGCACACCGTCGCGATCGCTGTTTCCTGCGTTATACAGGACAAGAATGCCGTGCTCCGTGATCAGGGCCGGCGGGCCCGCCTCGACCAGCCAGGAGTCGAAATGCCCCGGCCGGGGTGACAGGACCTTCAGGAGCGTGCCGTTCATGTCCTCGAGCGGCGTCCACGCGATGAGATTGTCGGATGTCGCGATGAGAATGTCGGGGACGTTGAAGTACATCCAGTACATCCCACCCACTTTGGTCGCGATGACGCGACTCCCCTCGACGCGGGCGAGGATCGCACCGGACTTCGATTCCAGATCCAGGTACTTGCCGCCATACGCCTGGGCGAAGGCGGGACCCTGCTTGGTCCAGTGGACGAGGTCCCGGGAGGTCGCGACGGCGAGTCGGGGGATGCGGCGGTTCCACTGCGTGTACGTGAGGACGTAGGAACCGTCCTCCGCCTCGACGATACGGGGGTCCTCCACGCCACCGGGCCATTCGTACGGCCGCTGCGCGTCCGTGTCGGGATAGAGCACGGGCGCGCTGCGGCGGGTGAAGTGGAGTCCGTCCTGGCTCTCCGCCAACCCGATGCGCGAGGTGTGACCACCGATCATGCGCTCACCACTCGCGTCTTCGGCGCGGTACAACACAAACACACGCCCGTCCTTCACCACCGCGGCCGGATTGAAGGTGGCATGCTCTTCCCACCGC
>Ga0209236_1000097_pt1 | contig 42488 bp, 36 predicted proteins | sample GraSoi013_1_40cm_FD_185819 | JGI IMG/M metagenome (GOLD analysis project Ga0209236, IMG submission 185819) | Grasslands soil microbial communities from the Angelo Coastal Reserve, California, USA - Sample 09_27_2013_1_40cm (SPAdes) (version 2) | ecosystem: Environmental > Terrestrial > Soil >... | reverse complement strand
CCCACGGCGATCGGCTGGCACCCGCGCGAGCGGCAGCAGCACGGCGCCCAGCAGCTCGATGCCTGGCGCACGATCCAGCGTTCTCACGCGATCGCGAACGGTCTCTTCGTCGCCGCGGTGAACCGCGTCGGGCACGAGCGGCCCGCGGAGGGCGGCGGTGATCGCGCGGACGGCATCGAGTTCTGGGGTTCGTCGTTCCTCGCCGACCCGTTCGGCGTCGTGGTGATGGAGGCGCCGCGCGACCGCGAAGCGGTCCTCGTCGCCGAGGTGGACCTCGCGCGTATCGAGGAGGTTCGCCGCAGCTGGCCGTTCCTGCGCGACCGCCGGATCGACGCGTACGCGGGGATCGGCGAGCGCTTCCTGGATAACGCGCCGCCGCTGATCGCTGACAGCTGATGGCTGACCGCGCCGCACCGGCCGCACTCGGCTTCTCTATGCCCGCCGAGTGGGAGCCGCACGCGACCACCTGGATCGGCTGGCCGCACAACGCGAGCGACTGGCCGGGGAAGCTCGCCGCGATCCAGTGGGTGTACGGGGAGATCGTGCGCAAGCTTGCCCCAGGCGAGACGGTGCGGATCCTCGTGCAGTCGGGAGAGCACGAGCGCCAAGCGCGCCGCGTACTGGAGCGGACCGGCGTGGACCGAGCTCGCGTGGAGTTCCTGCGGGTCCCGACGAACCGCGGGTGGACGCGCGACTTCGGGCCCATGTTCGTGCGACGTGTCCGGCCCCCTGCGGAGGTCGCGATCGTGCGGTTCCGCTTCAATGCCTGGGCCAAATACCCCGACTGGAAGAAAGACGATCAGGTCCCCGAGCGCGTCGCGCGCCGGCGCAAGCTGCGGTTGTTCCCAGCGCAGTGCGCCGGCCGCGACGTGGTCCTCGAGGGTGGGAGCATCGACGTGAACGGCCGCGGTACGCTGCTCACAACCGAGGAGTGCCTGCTCGATCGGGAGGTGCAGGCCCGCAATCCCGGGCTGTCTCGCGCCGACCTCGAGGCGGCGTTGCGCGACTCCCTGGGGGTCACCAACGTGCTCTGGCTCGGCAAGGGGATCGCAGGCGACGACACGCACGGGCACGTGGACGACGTGTGTCGGTTCGTCGATCCCCGCACCGTCGTCCTGTGCCGGGAGCACGACCCGGGAGACGTGAACCACCGGCCGCTCGAGGAGAATCGCGAGCGGCTCGCGGGGATGCGACTCGAAGACGGCGCGAAGATCGAGGTGGTCGATCTCCCCATGCCGGCGCCGCTCCACTTCGACGGCCAGCGACTCCCCGCGAGCTACGCGAACTTCTACGTGGGCAATGCGGCGGTGCTCGTGCCCACGTTCAACGACCCGAACGACCGCGCCGCCCTGGGCGTGTTGGCCGAGCTGTTCACGGACCGGGCGGTCGTGGGAATCCACGCCGCGGATCTCGTGTGGGGATTGGGCACGATACACTGTTTGACACAGCAGGAACCCGCGGTCTAGGCCAAGTACCCAGCAACAAGTCGGACGTGACGTTCCAAGACGCCAAGACGCCAAGTGGTTGCAAGCGTGCAGCTGCAAGAATCGGCACCGGCCTGCGCAAGAACCTCAAGGCTTGGCAGCACGCGCGGAGGCTCGCCGTGCTCTCGAGGGCCGCTATCAACCGACTCCCTCCCGGTGACCACGATGAGCTAGCAGCGCAGTGGAGGCGAGCGTCCTACAGCGTCGTCCTCAACATCGCCGAGGGTGCCAGCCGCCGAGGACGTCGTGAATTCCGCAGATATCTGGACATGGCTCGCGCGTCTCTTGACGAGATAGAAGCGATCATCGACCTGGCGCTCGCGCTCGAATTCGTGCAGGCAAGCGACATCGTGGAACTTCAAGCGGCACGGGACGAATGCGCTAGAACGGTGTTCGGGCTGCTCCGAAAGATGGCCGACCCAGCGGAGCCACCTCGTCGCTAACCGACTGGCAACCACTTGGCGTCATGGCGTCTGGCAACTCTACTTGAGACTTGCGCCTTGATGCTGCTCTTGCGCAGTAGCCCCCGCATACGTCCAGATCACCCCGCCCACCAGCGTCGCGACCGGCAGAATCAATACCGCCTCCCCGAGCGACCGCGCGTCCGAGATCATTCCCACGAGCGCCGGCGACGGGACGTCCCCGAGCGTGTGAATCGTGAAGATGCTCAGGGCGACGGCGGTGGCCCGGATCGCGGGCGACACGACGTTGACGATGGTCGAGTTGATCGGGCCGGTGGAAATGAACATCAGCACCTCGGCCGCGACCATCGCGGCCCAAAAGAGGCCGGGTCGGGTCGCGACGAGCGCGAGCAGAAACAGCGGCGCGGCGAGCAGGGTCGCGAGCCCGGAGACCCAGAGGTAGGCCTGGCGCGAGAATCGCAGGCAGTAGTCGCCGAGCCAGCCGCCGCCATACGTGCCAACGAACCCCGTCACGACGACGATTGCCCCGAACTGCACCGTGGCCTGCGCCCGGGGAATCGCGCGTACGCGTTCCAGGAACGACGGCATCCAGAAGGCGATGCCGCCCAGCGCGAATGTGTAGGCCGCGTAGCCGAGGACCGTGAGCGCGTACGTCCGGTTGCGCAGCAGCGCCGCCAGCGCGGCGCGAGCGCCCGGGGATGGGAGGGGCACCGCCTCGTCCTGCGCGCCGCGGGGCGGCTCCCACAGCCGCAACGTGAGTGCGGCGAGCAGGAGACCAGGGACGCCCGCGACGAAGAACGCGCCGCGCCAGCCAACGATGTGATCCGCGAGCCCTCCCACGACGTAGCCGAGGGCCGAGCCGATGGGAATCGCGGCGAAGAACACGGCGAACGCGCGCCCACGCCGCTCCCGCGGGAAGTAGTCCGCGAGCAGGCTGGGTGCGATCGTGCCGTAGGCCGCCTCGCCGATGCCCACGGTCGCGCGCGCCAGGAACAGTGAGGCGAAGCCGCGCGCGAATCCGGCGAGCGCCGTGGCCACGCTCCACACTGCCACGCCCAGCGCGATAAGCGCGCGCCGCGACCGCGTGTCGCCGAGCCGGCCGAAGACCGGCGCCGTGAGGGTGTAGACGATGATGAAACCTGTCATCAAGGCGCCGAGCTCGGTGTCGGAGAGCCGGAGCTCGGACCGCTTGATGCTCTCGGCGACCGCGGCGACCACCCAGCGATCGAGGTAATTGAACAGGTTGATCAGCGTCAGGACGGCGAGCCCGGCGCGCGCCAGGCGCACCTGGTCACGGGGGGGGAGGGCGGGGCCCGGACCGTCGCTCACAGCCACGGGATCAACTTACCAGCCGCCGAGCGTCGTGCGAAGGCGCGTTCCGCTGTATCATTTCGCATTGATGACGCCCCGCACGCTGCGCGACCAGGCCGAGCTGTTCCGCCGCCTCCACCAGGGTCCGGCCATCCTGGTGCTCCCCAACGCGTGGGACGTGGCGAGCGCCCGCGTGCTGGAGCAGGCGGGCTTCCCCGCCCTCGCCACGTCGAGCGCCGGCGTGGCGTGGGCGCTCGGCTACGCGGACGGCGAACGCATCACCCGGGGGGAGATGCTGGAGATGGTGGCGCGCATCGCGGCGCGCGTGCGCGTCCCCCTGACCGCCGACATGGAGGCGGGCTACGGGCCCGGTCCCGAAGCGGCGGCCGAAACGGCGCGCGGAGTGATCGCGGCGGGGGCCGTCGGGTTGAACCTCGAGGACGGGACGAACGAGGGCCGGCTCGTGGACGTGGCGCTGCACGTGGAGCGGATCCACGCGGTACGCGAGGCCGGCCGCGCGGCGGGCGTGCCCCTCGTGATCAACGCCCGCACCGACGCCTTCGAGCTCCCGGCGCTCCCGCCGGCGCAGCGCTTCGCCGAGGCCGTGCGGCGCGCCAACGCCTACCGCGCGGCCGGCGCCGATTGCCTGTTCGTGCCCCACGTCGGCGACGCCGAGACCATCGGGCGACTTGCCCGGGAGATTGCGGGCCCGCTCAACGTGATCGCCGGGCCGGGCGCGCCGTCGATCCCCGAGCTCGAGCGTCTCGGCGTGCGACGCGCGAGCCTCGGCCCGCGACTGATACAGGGGACGCTCGGGCTGCTGGCCCGCGCCGCCCGCGAGCTGCGCGAGCAGGGCACCTACGCCACGCTCGCCGATCTCGTCGTGCCGTTCGCCGAGCTGCAGCGCTTGCTCGGGCCGACCCCTTGACACGTCGCGTAGCACGGTATATTTATACTGCAGGTTGCATAATTAATACTTTCGGGTTAGTCCATTGGGGTGGCCTCCGGTGCGCATGAACGCTCGGCTGATCGTCGCGACTATCGTCGTCAATCCGGCTTGTCCCGCGAGAGGGAGCGACCGGGCGGCATAGCGTGAGAGCACCACCACCTGACCCGGCCCGCTCCCCACGGAGCGGGCCTTTCTGTTTGCGTCACGCACGAGGAGAGGCGATGCCGGACGGCGACCGATCACTCTGGGTGCACCGCCGCGCCCCGGACCTCGACCCCTGGCGGGAGCACGACGCCTGTGGGGTCGGGTTCGTGGCGCGGGCTTCCGGTGAGCAGTCGCACGACATCCTGACCCGGGCGCTGCAGGCCGTGGCCCGCGTGGCGCACCGCGGCGCCGCATCGACCGACAACTCGGGCGACGGCGCGGGACTGCTGACCCAGATCCCTCGGCGACTCCTGGCCGAGGAGGCCGCGCGACTCGGCCTGCCGCTCGGGGCCGGCCAGCGCTTCGCGCTGGGCGTCTTCTTTCTCCCCCCCGAGCCGGCCGCGCTCGAGCGGGCCACGGCCGTGATCGAGGCCGTGCTCCGCGAGGAGGGCTTGCCGGTGCTTGGCTGGCGCGACGTGCCGACCGACGCCACCCTGCTCGGAGCCTCGGCGCGCGCCACCTGTCCCGCGATCCGGCAGGCCTTCGTCGCCGCGCCCGTGGACGGCGGCCGCGCGGATGAGGACGCCTGGGAGCGCGCACTCTACCTCGCGCGGCGCACCATCGAGCGCCGCGTAGCGGACGAGGGCCTCGACCCCTTCTTCGCCTGCTCGCTGTCATGCCGCACCGTCGTCTACAAGGCACTGCTCACCGGGACCCAGCTCCCCCGGTTCTTCCGCGACTTCCGATCGCCCGCGTTCGAGACGGCGATCGCGGTGTTCCACCAGCGTTACTCGACCAACACGCTCCCCAGCTGGCCGCTGGCCCAGCCGTTCCGCGTGCTGGCGCACAACGGCGAGATCAACACGCTGTGGGGAAACCGCAACGCCATGCGCGCGCGCGAGCCCATCCTCGCCTCGCCCGTGTGGCGCGAAGCGGTCGACCGCCTGAAACCCGTGATCTGGGCCGAGGGAAGCGACTCGGCGAGTCTCGACAACGCGCTCGAGCTGCTGGTGCGGTCCGGTCGCGACCCGGTGCACGCGCTCATGATGCTCCTGCCAGAGGCGCACGAGGGCGCCGTGGAGCTGCCGGCGGCGCTGCGTGGATTCTACGAGTTCCACGAGTGCCTGGTGGAGCCCTGGGACGGGCCCGCCGCGCTGGCGTTCACGGATGGCGTGCTCGCGGGATCGGCGCTCGATCGCAACGGGCTGCGCCCCTGCCGGTATAAGATCACCCGGGACGGGTTGGTGATCGCCGGCTCCGAGGTGGGCCTCGTCGACCTCGACCCGGCGGAGGTCGTGGAGAGCGGCAGCCTCGGCCCGGGCGAGCTGCTCGTCGTGGACACGCGTCGCAAGGCCGTGATCCGGAACGCCGCTGCGAAGCACGACGTGGCGCGGCGGCGGCCATACGCGAGCTGGGGGGCGCGGGCAGTCCGGCCGCTGCGACCCGCGGTCACGCCGGATACGGCGCCGCTCGGCCGGGCGGAGCTCGCGCAGCGCCAGCTCGCCTTCGGCTTCGGGTTCGAGGATCTGCGCTTCGTGCTCGAGCCGATGGGGAACGCAGGGCAGGATGCGGTCTGGAGCATGGGGGACGACACCCCGATTCCCCCGCTGTCGCACCTGCCCCAGAGCGTGTACGCCTTCCTACGCCAGCGCTTCGCGCAGGTGACGAACCCGCCGATCGATCCGCTGCGCGAGGGACTGGTGATGTCGCTGCGCATGCACCTCGGCCGGCGCGGCTCCCTGCTCGTCGACCGTCCAACGGGATTGCGGCTGGTGCGCCTCGAGCATCCGGTCCTCCTGGAAGCGGAGATGGCCGCGCTCTGGAACGTGGCCGGTGTGCAGGCGGTGACGCTCCCGGCCCTGTGGAACCCGGACGGCGGGCCGGAGGCGCTCCGCATCGCCCTCGACCAGTTGTGCCGCGCGGCCGGGCGGGCCGCCGGCCACGGCGCGTGCATCCTCGTCCTCAGCGACCACCACGCGGATCGCGACCACCCGCCCATCCCGATGGCGCTCGCTGTCGGCGCCGTGCATCAGCACCTGCTCCGCAAGGGGTTGCGCACCCGGGTCGGGCTCGTGGCCGCAGCGGGGGACGCGTGGGACGTACATCACTTCGCGGCGTTGATCGGCTACGGCGCCGAGGCGGTGCACCCGTGGCTCGCGCTCGTGTCGGTGCAGGCACTGTGCCCCGGGGGCGAGGGACAGATGAAGTTCCGCGCGGCCGCCGAAAAGGGGCTGCTCAAGGTCCTCTCGAAGATGGGGATCTCGACCCTGTCCTCATACTGCGGGGCCCAGATCTTCGAGGCGTTGGGGCTCGGGGCCGAAGTGGTGGATCGCTGTTTCACGGGCACCGTCTCGACCATCGGCGGCATCGGGTTCGCGGAGATCGCGGAGGACATTCTCGCGCGGCAGCGCGCGGCGTACCCCTCCGAGCCCGCCGCCGCGGAGCCGGCGCCGCTGCCCGACCATGGGCGCGTGCGCTACCGGCGGGACGGGGAAGACCACGGGTGGTCGCCTCCACTCGTGCGCTCGATGCAGGAGGCGATCACGCAGGGGACCGCGCAGGCGTACGGTGCGTTCCTGGCGCGAGTCCTGGCCCGCCCGCCCGCGAGCCCCCGGGATCTGCTCACCATCCGGGCCGGAACGCCGGTGCCGCTCGATGAGGTCGAGCCGGCCGAGGCGATTCGCCGCCGCTTCGTCTCGACCGCGATGTCGCTCGGCGCGCTGTCGCCCGAGGCGCACCGTACGCTCGCTATCGGCATGAACCGGATGGGCGCGCGCTCCAACTGCGGCGAGGGTGGGGAGGACCCGGACAGCTACGCCCCGCTGCCGCACGGCGACCGCGCCGACAATCGGATCAAGCAGGTCGCCTCGGGGCGCTTCGGCGTGACGACGCACTACCTCGTGCGTGCGGACGAGCTCGAGATCAAGATGGCCCAGGGGTCCAAGCCCGGGGAAGGCGGGCAGCTGCCGGGGCACAAAGTGACGGCGCTGATCGCGCGCCTGCGTCATTCGGTGCCGGGCGTGCCGCTGATCTCGCCGCCGCCGCATCACGACATCTATTCGATCGAGGATCTGGCGCAGCTGATCCACGATCTCAAGCAGGTGAACCCGCGCGCCAGGATCGGCGTGAAGCTCGTCGCCGAGGCGGGGGTGGGGCGCGTGGCCGCGGGGGTCGCGAAGGCGTACGCCGACTATGTCCTGATCTCGGGGCACAACGGCGGCACGGGCGCCTCGCCGCTTTCCTCGATCAAGCACGCCGGCTCGCCGTGGGAGCTGGGCCTCGCGGAGACCCAGGCGATCCTGATCGAGAACGGGCTGCGCCATCGCATCGAGGTGCGCACCGACGGGGGCCTGCGTACCGGGCGCGACGTCGTGGTCGCGGCGCTGCTCGGCGCCGAGGTGTACGGCTTCGGGACCGCCGCGCTGGTGGCGATCGGCTGCGCCATGGCCCGGCAGTGCCACCTCAATAGCTGCCCGACGGGCATCGCGACGCAGCGGCCTGAGCTGCGGGCGAAGTTCCGCGGCACGCCGGAGCAGGTGGTCGCCTACTTCACCTGGATCGCGGAAGACGTGCGGCGCATCCTCGCGGAGCTCGGTGCGCGGAGCCTGGACGAGATCATCGGCCGCGTGGACCTGTTGGAGCGCGTGGACCGGCCCGAAGTCCCGCGCGCACAGATGCTCGATCTTTCGGCCCTGCTCGCCCTCCCCCCTTCCCCACCTGGCGGCGAGCCACGCCGGCGCACGATCGAGCGCAACGACCGGCCGGGTGTGGAGTCGCTCGACGAGGAGATCCTGCGCGTGCTCGGGCCCCGGTTGGAGAACGGGCGACCGTTCGCGGGGGTGTACGACATCGGGAACCACCACCTCACCGCCGGGGCGCGCATCGCCGGGCGCATCGCCCAGCGGCACGGTAGCACGGGGCTGCCGGAGGGGAGCGTACGGCTGCGGTTCCGCGGCAGCGCGGGCCAGAGCTTCGGCGCGTTCCTGGTCCGGGGCGTGCACCTCGCGCTCGAAGGCGAGGCGAACGACTACGTCGGCAAAGGCCTGAGCGGCGGCGAGATCGTGATCCGGCCGTTCCGCGACGCGCTCTACGCCGGCGCGACCCACGAGCACGTGATCCTCGGCAACACCGCGCTCTACGGCGCGACGGCCGGCATGCTGTTCGCCGCCGGACGCGCCGGCGACCGCTTCGCCGTCCGCAACGCGGGAGCCCTGGCCGTCATCGAGGGCGCCGGGCACCATTGCTGTGAGTACATGACCGCCGGCGTCGTCCTCGTGCTGGGCGCGGTGGGCCGGAACTTCGGCGCCGGCATGTCCAACGGGGTGGCATACGTGCTCGACGAGACGGAGACCTTCTCGGCGCGCTGCAACTTCGACATGGTGAGAGTGGAGCCCCTCGCCGAGGCGGACGAACGCGCCGTGCTCGAGCTCGTCCACCAGCATCTCGCCAAGACCGGCAGCCCGCGGGCCCGCGAGGTGCTCGGCGCGTGGGACCGCTACCGCCTCGTAGTTCGCAAGGTGGTCCCGCACGCGGCGCCGGCGCCCGCACCGGAGCCCGCGGAGGCGGTCGCGCCCGCCGGCGGCGGCCCTTGACCTAGTCCGTCGCCGCCCGTCGAGCCACGACGCAGATGTGGCGGGACCCGCGGCGACCGAACAACCGCGCCACGCGACCGAGGAGGCGCGCCACGGGCACGCTCCCGAACAGCCGCCCGACCCACCGCCAGTCGCGCACGGCCTTGAACCACGACTCGATACGATACCAGAGGCGGTCGTGCAGGTATTCCACCCCGACCACCTGGAACGGGCCCGCCCGCACTTCGGAGACGAACTCGGCGAACGCGCGTGGCTGCAGGTACTCGGTGAGTACCGCGTGGCCTCCCGCCCGCACGACGTAACCGGCCTGGGCGAGCGCGACCCGGCGCTCGGCGGCGGGCAGCTGCCAGCTGTGCAGTCCGTCCGACATCACCACGACGTCGAACCGGCCCGCGCCGAACGGCAGCGCCGTCGCGTCCGCAACCACGAACCGGGCCCCGGCTCCCCCGCTCCGCAGACGCTCCCGCGCCGCCCGGACCGCGGCACGCGAGAGGTCCACTGCGACGACGATCTCCGGCATCGCGGCGAGGTGCAGGGTCAGCTGGCCCTCGCTGCACCCCACATCGAGCAGGCGGGCCGGCCGGGGGGCGAGCGCCCGCACGAGGTCGGAGATGAACCGGTGGCGGAGAACCTCGGCGGCGCGGCGGCTGTACTCGAACGGCTCGCCCCCCCGGTGCATGTCCTCGAACAGCCGGGCACGGGCCGTCCGGGAAGCGTGCTGGGGAGGCACGCTCAGCCGTAGCCCGTGAAGGGCTCCGTGAGCAGCCGCAGCCGGAGCGGCTTGTAGGTGAAGACGTGCGTGAGCCGCACTTTGTCGCCCACGCGCTCCACCCGCGTCTCCACGAGCTCGAACTCCTTCGCGTCGCCCAGGCCCATCTCGTTGAGCCGCTCCGCCTCCGCCTTGCACACGTCGCCCGGCGTGGGCCGGCTCGCGGGATAGGCGTCCTCGTGATGGTCCCGCAGCGCCTTCCAGTGCTCATCGCCGGCGCGCTCCACCGACTCCCGGATGACTTCGCGGGTGAACGGCACAGGCGGAACCTACAGCGCCGCTGCGAATGCGCGAACCGGTAGTTCGACGTGCAGATGATCTGCCGTACCGACGTGTCGCAGCGTGACGAACCCCATGATCCAGAAGTAGAGCTGTACCAGCCGGTTCCTAACCTCACCCCTTCCCGCGGTGCGAAGGTCCGCCGCGTGCCCGTAGCCGTCCCGCTGTCTGTAGTGCGGCGATGCGTGGTTCGTCGCCAGCCCCATGTCCGAGTAGTCCGCGGGCCCGCGGGCGAGATCGGTGATCACGATGTCCCGGTCCGCGAGGATGAGGGTGCTGAGCGCGAGCCGCAGCAGCGGGTGAAGCGAGGTGTAGTAGGCCCGCACGCGTTCCGATTTGGCGTTCGCGGCCGAGAGGTAGGCGAGTGCGTAGCCGCAGTAGGCCAGCACGAGTGGCAGGGCCACAGCGCGCGCCATGGCCCAGAAACGCAGGCTGCCCGTCAGCTTGTGGGCGAGCCACGAGGCGTACAGCGTGACGAGGACGAGGGTCGCCCCGACGCCGCCGACGATAGCCAGCCAAGGAGCGTAGCGCTGCTCTGCGTAAAGAAAGACAGCAACCCGGATGAGGATGACGAACGGTAGCACGGCGAGTAGCAGCAGCTTCGCGGCGAGCGCGAGGGTCGCAGCGACAAGAGACGGTCGGTGGCGGGCGCGGGTGCGGGCGAGCGCGCGCGGCGCCCGCGCCTCCAGCCGCGCCCACTCGCGCAGCGCCTCGAGCTCCAGCTCCCTCGCCGCCACCAGCGTCCGTACGGGTCGGCGGCCCGCGGCGGTTTCGTCTATCTCAGCGCGACCGGCTTCACCTCGAGCGGCGCGCCCGCCACGAGCGTCGGCGCCTCGGCGCCGAGGGCCGCCTTGTTGAACGCCGCGACGTCCGTGCGCAGCAGCTCGTTGAAGCGCGCCAGGTAGCCGTCCAGCTGGGCGCGCAGGTCCTTCAAACGCTGGGCGACGACCTCGCTCGGCGGCTGAGCGTAGGCGAACGCCATCCCGAAACCGAGCCCCTGCAGCCGCTCCTGGAAGCGGTTGAGGTAATGGATGTCGTCCTGGCCCGCGTCGCGCTGCACGTCGGCATTGTAGAGGCTGTCCTTCAGCTCCTTGAGCTTCCGGCCGAGGTCACGTCCCGCACGCGTCACCGGAGCCGTGCGGCTACTGTCGCCTTTGACGTTGTCGCGTACGGCCTGCTGCACGTTCTTGAGCTGGGTCTCGAGACTCACGAGGCGATTGAGCATCTCGTTCAGCGCCGACACCGCGTTACGCCACTCGAGCCCGCTGCGGAGCTGGGCGGCGAACCGGGCCGGGTCGCCCCCGAGGAACGGGTCGGGCTCCACGGTCACGGTGGCGGTCTGCGTCCTGCCGCCGGCGCTCAACGTCGCGGCGTAGGTCCCCGGGACCGCGCGCGGCCCGCCGGCCTGTCGGAACGGGTTCTCCTCTTCCTCCGCGCCGGTCGGCTTCTCGAAGGCCAGCCGCGTGGGTCCCGCGTAGCGCAGGTTCCAGACGTAGCGGTTCACGCCCTGCTTCCCCGGCCCACCCGAGTCCACCACGACGGTGTCGCCCTTCGCATCCGTGACGGTGACGATCACGCGGCCACGCCGCGGCCTCCCGCCAGCCTCGCCCCCCTCGGCCTGGGCGGCGCTCGTATCGAGCGCCGTCTTCAGGTAGTAGTCGATCACGGCGCCGGCGGGCGCGTTGGGGGTCGAGAACCGCGACGGCGCGACGCCCAGGCGCCGCGGGCGCACGCGGATCTGCGCCGGCAGGGTGCCGAAGACGTGGAAGTCCGACGCCGCGATTTCGGGAGTCAGCTGCTCGAGCGCCGCGATGTTGTCGAGCACGAACAGCCCGCGACCGTGGGTCGCCACGACCAGGTCGTGCGAGCGCTTGATGAACTTGAGGTCATAGACCGGAACCGTCGGGAAGCCGGCCTTCAGGGGCTTCCAGGTCGCGCCGCCGTCCCGCGAGTACCACAGCGCGGCGTCGGTGCCAAGCACCAGGAAGCCCCGCAGGTTGGGATTCTCGCGCACCACGCGCGCCGGCACGTCCTGGGGCAGGCCGCGCGCGACGTCGGTCCACGTCTTCCCGTAGTCCGTCGTCTTGTACACGTACGGCCGCCGATCGTCGAGCTGGTGGCGGTCCACGGCGAGATAGGCCGTGCCGGCGTCGAACGGCGACACACCGATCTGGTACACGCGCCCCTCCGCATTGGGCGCGAGACCCGGAAACCGGCCGGCGACATTGGTCCACGTCTTCCCGCCGTCGCGCGTCACGTGCACGAGACCGTCGTCGGAGCCCGCCCACATGACGTTCCCGTCGGTGGGCGCGAAGTTGATGGTGAGGATCGTGTTGTACGTCTCGGCACCCGAGATGTCGTAATTGATCGGGCCACCGCTCGTCACTTGCTTCGCTTTGTCGTTGCGCGTGAGGTCGGGGCTGATCGCCGCCCATCGCTCGCCACCATCGGTCGTCTTGAACACGACGTTGCCGCCCAAGAGGACGACGTTCGCATCGGTGGGTGAGACGTCGATCGGCGTGGTCCAGTTGAAGCGGTACTGCAGGTCCGCGGGCTTCCTCTCCTGCACGCCCGAGAGGTACGGCCGGATGGAGCGCGTCACACCGGTCTTCAGATCGACGCGGGTGACGTTGCCGTTCTGCGAATCGACGTAGAGCACGGTGGAGTCGCTCGGCGCGGGCACGGCGTACTCGCCGTCTCCCCCGGCGACCGTGAACCACTCGGCCCCGGTGAGCGCGCCTCCGAGGCCCGCCCCACCGCCGCCCCCTCCCCCCCCTCCCGGCCCGCTCGACATCCCGCACCAGGCATTGTTGTCCTGCAACCCGCCGCACAGCATGTACGGGATGTTGTTGTCCGCGGCGACCATGTAGAACTGCTCGATCGGCAAGTTGTTGAGAGAGCGCCAGCTCTTCGCCCCGTCCTGCGTCACGTACACGCCCCCGTCGTTCCCCTGGATCATGCGGTCGGGGTTCTGCGGGTCGATCCACAGCGCATGGTGATCCACGTGCACGCCGCGGTCGATCGGCGTCGTCGTCTTGCCGCCGTCGTCGGAGCGAAGCAGCAGGTAGGACGAGAAGAACACCTTCCGGTCGTCCACCGGCGAGACGTGCATCAGCGAGAAGTAGAACGGTCGCGCCGAAAGGCCGTGGAAGTCGGACACCTTGGCCCAGTGGTCCCCCTGGTCCTTCGAGTCCCACAGCATCCCCTGCTTCGACTCGATCAGCGCATACACGTGGCCCGGATTCGTCGGGCCCACAGCCAGCGCGACCCGCCCGATGAGGCCCGGCGGCAGGCCCTCCTTGAGCTTGTCCCACGTGAGGCCGCCGTCCTTGGAGCGGTAGATCCCGCTCCCCGGGCCGCCGGAGACGAGCTCCCAGGGATGGCGCACCGCCTGCCACATCGCGGCGAACAGCACCCGGGGGTTGCCGGGCACCATGACCAGATCAGACACCCCGGTCGTGTCGTTCGCGAACAGCACTTTCTGCCAGGTCTTGCCGCCGTCCGCGGTGCGGAACACGCCGCGCTCCGGGTTCGGCGCCCAGGCGTGGCCGATCGCGGCGACGAGCACGATGTCGGGGTTCGTGGGATCGACCACGATGCGGGAGATCTGACCCACGTCGCTCAGGCCCTTGAACTGCCAGGTCTTGCCGGCGTCGGGCGAGAAGAACACGCCGCGACCGTCCACCAGGTCGTTACGGAGGTTCGCCTCGCCGCTCCCGACCCACACGAGGTTCGGGTTCGAGGGCGCGAGTGCGACGGCGCCGATCGAAGCCGTCGGCTGGTCCGCGAACACCGCGTCCCACGAGTTCCCACCGTCCGTCGTCTTCCACACGCCGCCGGCCGCCGCACCCACGTAGTAGGTGTTCGGGTCTCCCGGGATGCCGGCCACGGCTGTCACCCGCCCGCCCCCTACTGACGGGCCGAGGTTGCGGAACTTGAGGTTGTTGAGCGAGTCGGCGCTCGGGGCGGCGGCCGTCGCTTCGGGCTTCGCGGACTCGGGCCGCGCGCCGCCCCGGCGGCGTCCTTGGGCGGCCGCGGGGAGCGCGACGCAAAGGGCGAGCATCACGGCCAGGAACGCGACCAGAGGGCGGGAGAAACGGGGCATTGCGGCCTCCTGTAGCAAGCGGGCAGCGGGGGAACGGGGGATAACGGGCTCTATCTTACACGGGCACGACACGTCCACTAGAGCGAGTCGCGCCGGCGACCCTTCCTGTTACGAACGGGAGCGGGCGCGCGTTGGACGGGACTCGGGTGATGCGGGGAGGCCACATAAGGCCCGCAATTCAAGGCAGTTGCCCGGGCTTGCGTTCCTGCCACCGTCGCGGACAATCAAGGAGGTCGTGGGACCTCAAGGAGGCAGCATGCCCGACATGATCCGGCAGGTGGACTACTACTACACGATGGCGCCCGACAAAGCCGGCGAAGGCGCGCGGCTGCTCGCCGTCCTGCGCAACGCCGGTGTCAACCTCCTGGCCTTCTCCGCGTTCCCAAGCGCGAGGAAGTCCCAGGCCGACTTCGTGCCGGCAGACGGGGCCGCCTTCGTCGCGGCGGCGAAGCAGGCGAAGATCAAGCTCAAGGGGCCGAAGAAGTGCTTCCTGATCGAGGGAGACGACCGCGTCGGCGCCCTGTACCACACGATGACGCGGCTCGGCGACGCGAAGATCAACGTCACGGCCGTGGACGCCGTGACGAGCGGGATGGGGCGATGGGCCGCAATCCTGTGGGTGAAGCAGCGCGACCTCAAGAAGGCGGCGCAGATCCTGGGAGCGATGTAGAAACAGGGCGGTGAACAGCGGGGGAAGGGGGAAGGGGCCCTTCCCTCTTCCCCCTTCCCCGGCCTCTCACCGGCCTCCTTACGCGTTTTCCCGCGTCCCTCCCCGGCCCAGGGCGTCCGGCCCGAACTTCTGTCGCACCTGGTCGATCACGCGCGCGAGCTGCCGGTCGCGCTCGGTCTCGCGCGCGGGCTCGGGCGACTCGAACAGCGACGGCTGCGTGGCGACCTCCAGCCGGACCAGCTGTGACAACCCGACACCGAGCAGTCGAGCCGGCACGCGCCGTGCCTGCCGCAGCCGCGCGAGCAGCTCACGTGCCACCGCGTAGACCACGCGATCCGAGCTTACGGGCTCCGGGAGGGTGCGGCTCGCCTGCCGCGTGGTGAAGTCGGCGTCGCGGATCTTGACGGTCACCGTGCGCGCCAAGAGCCCCGCGTCGCGCAGGTCGGCCGCGGCACGATCCGACAGCGCGAGCAGTTTCGCCCCGAGCGCGTCGTCTCGGTCGAGATCCCGAGGGAACGTCTCGTCCCGGCTGATGGACTTGGGCTCACGATCGGGCTCCACCAGCGAGCGATCGACGCCGCGCACCCGCTCGTACAGCCACTGCCCTTCCCGCTCGCCCAGCCAGCGGACGAGGGTCGGGCGATCGTGCCGCAGTACGTCCTCCACCGTGCGCAGCCCGAACCGCGCCAGGCGCGCCTGTGACTTGGGGCCGACGAGGGGGATGTCGGCGAGCGCGAAGCGACGCATGAACTCGCCCTCGGCGCCCGGCGCTACCACGTGGACGCCCGCGCCGGGCGCACCCGGGCGCGGCTTGGCGAGCCCCGCGGCAAGCTTGGCCACGAGCTTCGAAGTCCCCGCCCCGATGGAGAGGGAGAGCGCCGTTTCCCCAATCACGGCCTCGCGCATGCGCCGGGCGGTGTCCGCAAGCGACTCGTCCCGATACAGCCGGTCGGTCCCCGTGAGGTCGAGGTAGAACTCATCGCTCGACGCCTGTTCGACCGCGGGCGCGAACCGAAGCAGCACCTCCCGAACCTGACGACCCTTGGCCGCGCACGCCTCCCATGGCACCGGCACAACCGTCGCTCCCGGGCACAGCCGGACCGCCCGAGCCATGGGCATCGCCGAGTGAACGCCGTAGGCCCGTGCCTCGTAGGACGCGGACGTTACGACGCCGCGCCGCTCAGCCGAACCACCGACGATCAGGAGGGGCGCCTTGCCGGCCCCTTCCGGATCGACGAGGCGGGCGACGGAGACGTAGAACGCGTCGGCGTCGGCGAGGAGAATCCGGCGGTCCGCTACCGTTGCTCCGTGGGCGGGTGAGCGCGCAGGATCTGCTGCAGGACCTGGCGGCGCTCGTTCAGGTCGAACAGCGTCAGGCGATACACTTCGTCGTCCGCGCCGTCGAGGACGCCGCCGTAGCGGCCCGCCTCCGGCGTGATCGAGCGGGTCGCCTTCCGCACAAGCCGCAGCTCGTCCACGCGCATCAGCGGGAAGCGCAGGATGGAGTCGTTGCCCCGAAACACGAGCGTGTCCCCGTTGAGGGTCACGAGGCGCAGATCCCACAGGGTCGACCCGTCCCGGAGCATGATCTGCCAGCGGTCGGCGGGCTCGGCGGCCGCGCGGTCTTGCGCGGCGGCCGGAGCGGCCGCGCCGAGGCCGAACACGAGGGCCAGCAGGCTGCACGCGGGCCCGGAGTGAGCGCGTCGAGAGCTCAACCCGCCGCTCCCGGGGCTTGCGGTTCCGCGGATCGCGCCTGCCTCCGCTTCTTTCTCGCCTTTTCCTTCTTGCGGCTGCGCGTATTGCCGTGGGTGCCGCGATAGATCTTGCCGCGCTTGCTGCGGCGATCACCCTTGCCCATGCGAAGGCCTCCTGTCGAGGGAAACCTACAGCCGGGCGTGGAGGCGCTCCAGGGCCGCGACCAGGTCGGGCCTGGCGTCGAGCACCGGCAGCAAGGGATCATCCCGCAGCTTTTGCATGCGGGCGGGCACGCTGCGGATCGTGAAGCGGCGGATGTCGAGCTTCGGGCCCACCTCCCGCCACAGCAGGGGCGTGGAAACAGGGGCGCCCGGGAGCGGCCGCACGCTGAAAGGAGCCACCAGCAGCCGCCCGTGACCGTTCTGCACGTAGTCGAGGTAGACGCGGGCGCCCCGCTTCCCGACCTGCCGCGTGATGGTCGCGATCTCGGGCAGCTGAGTCGCGATGACTCGCGCGAGTAGCCCCCCGAGCTGCCGGCATTGCTCGTAGGTGCACTGTCTCCCGAGGGGCAGCAGCACGTGCAAGCCGGTCGAGCCGCTCGTCTTGATGAAGCAGGGTAGCTCGATCTCGTCGCACAGCCGCTTCACGGCCTTCGCGACGGTGACGACGTGGGTGAAGGGCGCCTCCTTGGGATCGAGATCGAGGATGCACCAGTCGGGCTGCTCGAGGCTCGTGGTGCGGCTGCCCCACACGTGCAGCGGGATGGTGCCCAGGTTGGCGAGGTACAGGAGCGATTCGAGATCGTCGCATACGAAGTAGTCGATCTCGCGCTGCGTGTCCTCGCTCCACATCCGCTCGGTGCGCAGCCAGTCGGGAGCGAACGCCGGGGCGTCTTTCTGAAAGAAGGACTTGCCCGTGATGCCGTCGGGGTAGCGGGTCATCACCACGGGCCGGTCCTTGAGATACGGCAACAGCCAGGGGGAAATGGCGCGGTAGTAGTCGATCAGATCGCCTTTCGTGTACCCGTCGTCCGGCCAGAAGACTTTGTCGAGGTTGGAGAACTTCACTTCTTTCGGGAGCGGGGCGCGGGGAGCGGTACTCTCCGCGGGCAGCTCGAGGTCCCGCTCCCCGCCCCCCGCTCCCAGTATCGCGACCTCCGTGACCGGCTTGTCATCCCGGAATCGCATGAACACCGGCTGCCGGAGCAGACCCTCGTCGGTCCATTCCTTATACCGCACTTCCGCCACGAGCGTCGGCTCGACCCAGCTATGACCGGGGTCCTGTGGCGCGGGCCCGGCGAACGCGGGCCTGGGGCGAATTCCCTGCTCCAGCGCCGCGCTCACGTCGTTGAGTTGCGCCGCGGTGAAGCCGCTGCCCACGCGGCCCGCGTACACGAGCTTGCCGTCCCGATAGGCGCCCAGGTCCAGCGCGCCGAACCCCGAGCGCGAGCCCTTGGGGCGGGTGAAGCCCACCACCGCGAAGTCGTCGGTGCGATCGGCGCGGATCTTGAGCCAGTTGGGGGAGCGGCCGGCGCGATACGGGGCGTCCGCCTTCTTCGCGACGATCCCCTCGAGACCGAGCGTCACCACCTGGGCGTACAGCGCCTCGCCGTCGGTCGCGAAGTGCTCGAGGTACTTGATGGGTCCCACCGCGGGCACGATGGGCTCGAGCACGGCCTTGCGGCGCTCGAGCGGGAGCGGCCGCAGATCGTAACCCGCGAACGCCAGCAGGTCGAACGCGTACAGCAGGGCCGGCGTCTCGACGGCGGCCCGGCGCACGTCGAGCGCGCGGCTTACCCGCGCGCGGTTCTGGAGCCGCTGGAAGCTGGGCCGGCCCGCGTCGTCGGGCACGACCAGCTCGCCATCGAGAATCACGTCGTCGTAGGGAAGGGCCGCGAGGGCGCGCGCGATCTCCGGGAAGGTCTCCGCGATGTCGTGCCCGTTGCGGGTGATGAGCTGCGCCTCCCCGCCGTGGCGCGCCGCCCGGACGCGGTAGCCGTCGAGCTTGAGCTCGAACAGCCACCCGGGCTTCGTGAACGGCCGCTCGCGCGTCTCGGCGAGCATCGGCTCGGCCTCCTCGGGGCGCACCGCGCGGCGCGGCGCCTTGAGCCGGGCGAGCAGCTCGAGCGCCGGAGCCGCGCGGTTCGCCCCCGCCTTGAGCTCTTCCACGGTCAGGCCCGACAGCACCGACTGCGGCGGGAGCGCCCCGTCGTCCGCGACGTAGCCGTCCTTCTCCTTGATGAGGAGCCACTCTTTCTCGCCCTTCTTGAGCTTCACCAGGGTCCACTTGCCGTGGAGCTTGTAGCCCCGCAGCTCGAACAGCAGCTTCCCCTTCTTCAACCCTTCGTGCGGATCCTCGAGCGGTACCCAGCGCCCCCGGTCCCACACGATCACCGCCCCCGCGCCGTAATTCCCTTCCGGGATGATCCCCTCGAAGTCGCCGTACTCGAGGGGGTGGTCCTCGACGAGTACGGCGAGCCGCTTGTCGGCCCGGTTGGGGGACGGCCCCTTGGGAACGGCCCACGACCTGAGCACGCCGTCCATCTCGAGCCGCAGGTCCCAGTGCAGCCGGCGCGCCGCGTGCATGTGGACCACGAACAGGCCCCCGGCGGAGGGGGTCGCGACGGGGGCGGCCGCACCGGGCTCCGGCGTGCGGTCCAGCGACCGCTTGGCGCGGTAGGTCCCGAGCGGATCAGGACCGGGCTTCCGTTTTACGGCCATAGAGGTGCAATCTTATCATCGGACCCTCACGAGCGCACTCCAAGACCATGAGCGCACATCCCATCGGATCGGCGACCCTGTCGTTCGGCCTGGTTTCAGTGCCGGTGAAGATGTTCTCCACCGGCGAGCCGTCGGCGGCTATCTCCTTCAACATGCTCCACGGGAAAGACGGGTCTCGCTTGAAGCAGCAGTACATCTGCTCCAAGGACGGCGAGATCGTCGAACGGGAAGAGACGGTGAAGGGGTACAAGCTGACGGACGGACGTTACGTCACCTTCACCAAAGAAGAGCTCAAGAAGCTCGAAGAGCCAAAGGGCACCGGCGCCATCGAGATCGCCGAGTTCGTGCCGGCTCCCCAGATCGCCCGCGTGTACGTCGAGAAGTCGTATTTCCTCGGACCGGACAAGGGCGGTGAGCGCGCCTACCGGTTGCTGGCGGAGGCGCTCAAGCAGACGGACCGCGCAGCGGTTGGGCAGTATGCGGCGCGCGGCAAGCAGTACCTCGTGTCGGTGCGACCAGAGGCGAACGGCCTGGTGATGGAGCAGCTGCACTACGGCGACGAAGTGCGCAGCATCGCGGAGGTCCCGATCCCGAAGATTGAAGTGAAGAAGCCCGAGCTCCAGATGGCCGTGCAGCTCGTCGAGCAGACGTCCTCTGACGCGTTCCAACCGGCGAAGTACGAGGACAACGTGCGCAAGCGAATCCTCGAGCAAATCGAGCGGAAGGTGCAGGGCGAGGAGATCACCGAGGAGCCGACCGAGGCGCCGAAGACCAAGATCATCGACCTGATGGAGGCGCTCAAGGCGAGTCTCAAAGCGAAGGGGACGGCGGGCGAGCGTAAGCCGGCGAGGCGGGTCGAGAAGAAGCCCGCGGCGAAGGCGGCGCCGGTCGCCAAGCGCAAGGTGGGAGGTGCGCGAGGCTAGCGCTCGCGGATGAAGGGATACTCCTCCCAGGACGTCGCCAGACTGCTGGGGTTGACCGTCGCGCAGGTGCGGGCGTTCGCGCGCGACGGTTTTTTGACGCCTGCCCCCGGTCGCGGCGCGCGGCGCAAGCTGCAGTTCTCGTTCCAGGACCTGGTCATCCTGCGGACCGCCAAGGCGCTGGTGGCGGCCCGCATCCCCGCCCGCCGCATCCGCGGCGCGCTGAAAAACCTACGCCACCAGCTGCCGCGTGGCCGCTCGCTCGCCGAGCTGCGCATCGTCGCCGAGGGCGACCGCATCGTGGTGAGCGACGGAACCACGGCGTGGAATCCCGAATCGGGGCAGACACACCTCGACTTCGCAGTCTCGGACCTGGCGACCCGCGCGGCGCCGATCGCGCGGCGCACCGCGCAGGCGGCGCGCGCGGCCGAAAGCGACCTGGACGGCGAGGACTGGTACGAGCTCGGCCTCGAGCTCGAGGCGGTCGAGCCCGGGGAGGCACGGGACGCGTACCGGCGTGCCCTGGAGCTCGACGCGCACCATGCGGATGCCCACGTCAACCTGGGCCGGCTGCTCCACGAGCAAGGGCTCGTCGAGGAGGCCGAGCGCCACTACCGGCTCGCGCTGCGGGAGCGTCCCGAGCATGCGACCGCGGCGTTCAACCTCGGGATCGCGCTCGAGGACCTGAACCGGCCGACCGACGCGATCGAAGCTTACCGCGCGGCGCTGGCGGTGGAACCCCGCCTCGCGGACGCCCACTACAACGTGGCGCGGCTGTACGAGCGCCTCGGCAAGAAGGCGGCGGCGCTGCGACACCTCTCCAGCTACGAGCGGCTGACCGCCGGCCCGTAGGGCCCGGGGCCGCACCACCCGATCAGGCCCACCCGATCGGGGCGTTGACCGGCCGGACCTGGGCTGGGTATGGTCCATCCATGAAGCAGTCTGCTCTACCCGCTCGAGCGCGAATGAACCGCGGCCCCATCGTCGGGGTACGCCAAGGAGTGTGTATGCGCGCGTCGCGTGATCGAATGCGTGGTAGCTAGGCTGTAGCAGCTGATCGGTTTCGGCTGACACAACGCCCCCCCGCCCCCACCGTCGATCCCAAAAAACGGTGGGGGCGTTCTCGTTCAGGACATCATGCAGGAGACAGGGCACATGGCCGCGTTGGTGGTGACGGGAAAACTTCTCCTCGGGCTGGCGAGCGCGGGCTTCGGCGCCAGCCTCGGATTCGTCGTGAAGCAGTTGCTGGAGCGGCGCGAGGGGCTCAGCGAGGACTCGGATTAAGATGAGAGGGTGGGCCAGCACCCCGCTTCGCGACAAGCACACAGTCGCTTCGCGGGGCGCCGGCCCACCCTCTCACTGCCCGAGCAGCTGCTGGAACTGCTGCGCCAGTTTGGGGCCGATGCCCGACTCCTCGTGCTTGAAGAACACGTAGGCGTCCTGCCAGGCGGCGCCGAGCCGCCGTACGGTCTCGACCCAGCGCGCCAGATCGTCCGGCGCATAGCCCTCATCGCGTAGCCGGAAGTACCCCCAGCTCGCCGTCGCCACGAGCGGCGTGGTGCCGTTCTCCGTGTCGGCGACGCACAGCGCCGCGTTACTCTTCCGCAGCGCGTCGTACACGTCATCGGAGAACCAGGACTCGTGGCGGAACTCCCAGGCGCAGCGCAGGTCGGGCGGGAACTGCGTCAGGAGGTCGCCCAGCCGGGGCAGGTCCATCTTGAAGTTGGGGGGCAGCTGGAACAGGACGGGACCGAGCTTCGTGCCGAGCTTGCGGGCCAGCTCCAGGAAATAGCGTAACGGATCGTCGATGTCCCGGAGGCGCGCGATGTGGGTGATCCGCTGCGGCGCCTTGAGGACGAACGTGAAGCCCGGGGGCGTGGCAGCGTCCCAGCCCGCGATCGTCTTCGGGCTCGGCATCCGATAGAAGGTGTAGTTGATCTCCACCGTCGCGAGGCGCTCGGCGTAGTAGGAGAGCATCTGCGCCGCGGGCAGTTTCTCCGGGTAGAAGCTGCCCTTCCATTCGGCGAAGTTGTAGCCGGACGTGCCGACGTGGAGCCTCACGGTTCCCTGGTCACCAGCTCGGGCCGGTCCCGCACGCGATCCACGATGCAGAGAAACCCCAGTGGCTCTCCGGCCGACGCCTCGAACTGGTGGACTGCGCCGGGCGCCACATAGACGCAGTCGAACGGGGCGAGGTCGTAGGTACGCTCGCCCAGCGCGACCCGCCCGCGGCCCCGGATGACCACTACCGCGTGGGGGTGCCGGTGCCGCTCCAGCGTCGAGTACCCTCCCGGCTGGATCTCGAAATAGCGCGTGAGGAAGGTGAGGTCCGCCTCGCCCTCCCCGTCACCGAGCACCGTCTGCCGCGTCACGTCCTTGTACGGGGCGCCGTCGGCCTTGTACTCCCGCACTTCGACCCCCTGCCAGCGGAACGCCTGCGCCTTGAGCACCTTCGACCGATCACGCATCGCACACCCGCCTGATGGTGTCGACGAGCCGCCTGCTCGCTCGGGTCAGGTCACCTTGAGCGTAGAGGCTGCCCCCGATGAGCAAGATGGTGTCCACGCCGTAACGCTCGACCCAATGGGGGGCACGCGCCACGTCCACGCCGCCGCCGGGCACGGGGAAGGCCGGTCGCAGCGAACCGAGCGGCTTGCGCAGATTGGCGTTGATCGCGTCGCAGGTGGCTTGGGAGAAGTCGAACCGTCCCCCGGCGTTCGTGTAGATCACCCCGTCCGACCCGACGATCCGGTACAGCTCACCGTACAGGATCTCCGGGAGGATGCCGTGGCCCGGCTGAAAGAACACGCCGGACATGGAGGGGTGCGCGAACACCGCCATCCCCGAAGCCGCGGCCAGCCAGCGGACCGTGTCGAGCCCCACGATGACGGGGCTCACCATCACGCCGCGGCACCCCGCCTCGCGGGCGAGAGCGAGATCTTCCTGGATCGCTGGGGAGCCCCGCGCGAGCTGGGGGAAGTAGACGCTATGGCCGCCGGTCTCCCCGTTCGCCTGCGACACCGCTTCCTGGCAGCGCGCCACCCGCTCGCGGAACGGGGCCGTCGGCTGGTCGGCCAGGTTGTGGTCGTCCTTGATGATGTCGATCCCGCCGAGCGCGAACCGATAACACAGCTCCGCGAGCTGCTGGGCGGAGAGCCCCACCGGCTTGAGGGCCGTGCACAGGAGGGGGCGCCGCTCCGATACGCGGCACAGCGCGCGGATGCCCGCGATGCCGAGCCGCGGCCCGCCGAGCGCTCCGAGCAGGGGGTCCGGCCATTCGATCCCGGTCACGAGAATCGCGGGCTTCATCGAGATGTTGCCGAACAGCAGGTTCAGGAGCTGCGGGACCTCGCTCCCGACCGTGGCCGGATCGTAGGAGATCGCGACGCGCCAGCGCCGCTCTGCGAGCGGCGCGAGCGCCTCCACGCGGCCGACCATGCGCGCGGCGACGTCGGGCGGCACGCACTCGAGGGGCAGCTCGACCGTTTGCTCGAGCGCGATGTCCCGCGCCCGGGCTGCGGGATCCTCGCCGGGCGCGCAACCGAGCTCGTACGTGATCCGCAGGCGCTCGCCCGATGTCACGTCAGGGCCTGCCGCCCATCTTGAGGAGCTTCGCCCACTGCGCCGCCGTCAGCGGCACCACCGAGAGGCGCCCCACCCGCACGAGGGGATGGTCCTTGAACGCCGGGTCCGCCTTGATGTCCGCGAGCGGGACGGGCCGGGGCAGCCTGCCCTTGGGCTTCAGGTCAACGACCACGAGCTTCGGGTCCCGCGCCTTGGGATCGGCGTAGGCGGCGGTCACGATCTCGGCGACGCCGACCGCAGCCTTTTCGTCGCCCGTGTGGTAGATCAGCGCAGCGTCGCCCGGCTGCATGGCGCGCAGATTCTTGAGGGCGACGGGGTTCTTCACGCCGTCCCACACCGCGCCTGCGTCGCGCTCCAGGCGGTCGTAGCTGTAGGCGGAGGGTTCGGTCTTGAGGAGCCAGTAGTTGGGCATCGCGTCTCCCGTGTTCAGCCTACGTGGACGACATCCCGGGCCCAGTTTGCCACGGCGTCCCCGAGCTCCGCAACGACCTCCTCGTCGCTCCGGCCCGAGCGCTTCAGCACTCTGAACGAGTGATCCGCTCCCTCGACGACGTGCAGCGTCGCGCGGTCGCCAAGGCGGCGACACACCGGCTCGAGCAGCCGGAGCTCGGCGAGATCGTCGCGGGTCCCCTGAAGGAACAGCATCGGCACCTGGACGGCGCTCAGGTGCTCGGCACGGGCGTCGCCGGGGCGCTTGGGGGGATGAAGCGGAAAGCCGAGGAAGACGAGCCCGCGCACGCCGGGCAGCGGCTGCTTCGCCTGCGCGTTGGAGGTCATCCGCCCGCCCAGGGATTTTCCCCCCGCCACGAGCGGCAGCCCCGGCGCCGCGCTGGCCGCCGCGGCGACGGCCGTGCGGACGGTGGCTTCGAGCACGCCCGGAGGATCGGGGCGGCGCGCCTGCGCCTCCACGTACGGAAACTGGTACCGCAAGGTGGCGATCCCTCGCCCGGCCAGGGCGCGTGCGACGGATGCGAGGAAGGGATGACGCATGCCCGCCCCCGCGCCGTGGGCCAGCACGTACAGGAGCCGGGCGTCCGGCGGGCGTTGCAGCAGCGCCGACACCCGACCCACGCGCTCCCCGACGACGAACTCGAGCTGCTCCGCTTCGAGCGCTATTTCGCCCGCTCCAGGTACTTGCCTTCCCGTGGATCGACGCGCACGCGCTGACCCTCGCTGATGAAATCGGGCACCTGTACGGTGACGCCGTTCGAGAGCTTGGCGGGCTTCGTGCTGGCCGTCTTCGTCGCGCTGCGCATCACCGGTGACGTCTCGACCACGTCGAGCTCGATCACGGTGGGAAGATCGATCGCGATGGGGCGGCCGTTCAGCCATTCGACCTGGACGACCATCTCCGGCTGCAGCCAGGGCCCCGCGTCGCCCACGATCTCTTCGTCGAGGGAGTACTGCTCGTAGGTGCGCGTATCCATCACGTGCACGCCGGACTGGTCGCGATACAGGACCTGGAGCTCCTTGGTGTCGAGCCGGGCCTCGTCGAGGAAGTCGGTGGCGCTGACCCGCGTATCGAAGGTGTTCCCCGTGACCAGATTGCGGAGCCGCAGCTGGACGAACGCCCGCAGGTTGCCGGGCGTGCGGTGGGTGAATTCCATCACGCGGCAGGGCTGGCCGTCGATGAGGACGACGTGGCCGCGGCGAATGTCGGTTGCCTTCACAACACGCTGCTCCCGGAGATGAAAATGGCGCGGGCCGTACCCGCCGGCGCGCGCGCCTGGGGCTGCCATGGACTGTCGGCGAAGATAAACCCCGGGAGACGAAGGTCAACCGGGCCGCTAGATTCCCCGCCCATGACCGACCGCTGCGGCTGGGCCGAATCGAGCGACCTGATGATCGCCTACCACGACCGCGAGTGGGGCGTCCCGCTGCACGACGACCGCCGCCACTTCGAGTTCCTGCTGCTGGATGGGTTCCAGGCCGGGCTCTCCTGGGCCGTGATCCTGAACAAGCGCGAGGGCTTCCGCCGCGCCTTCGACGGGTTCGATCCGGAGAAGATCGCGCGCTATCGGGCGGGCACGATCGGCCGGCTCCTCAAGGACCCCGGGATCGTGCGCAACCGGCAGAAGATCGACGCGGCCGTGCGCAATGCGCGGGTCTTCCTCGAGCTGCGGGAGTCGGCCGGCTCCTTCGATGCGTTCGTGTGGGAATTCGTCGGCGGGGCGACCAAGCACAACGCCTGGAAGACGCTGCGCCAGATCCCCGCGCGCACCAAGGAGTCGGACCGGCTGAGCCGCGCGTTGCAGGAGCGGGGGTTCAAGTTCGTGGGCTCGACGATCTGCTACGCGTACATGCAGGCGGCGGGCCTCGTGAACGACCACCTGGTGAGCTGCTTCCGGCGCGCGGACCTGCGAGCGCCCTAGCCCGCCTGAATCGTCGTGACCGGAATACCGCGGCCGCGGGCGTACGCCTGCAGCCCCCGCACCCCGCCCTTGAACGAATAGGCCTCGTATCCCGCCCGCTGCATCGCCTCGGCCAGATATCCGGAGTGCAGGCCAAGCGAGCAGTACAGGATGTAGCGTCGCGTCTTGTCGAGCGCGGGGAAGCGCTCGGCGAGGTCGACCGGATCCCAGCGCTCCGCCCCCGGCCAGCGCCAGGCCTCGTACTGCTGCGGCTCCCGGCAGTCGAGCACGACGGCGCCGTCCGGGATGTCGGCCGCGAACAGGTACGGCTGGACGAGGTCCGTCGCGGTGAGCGCCCGCAGGTCGAGGGGCTTGCGCGCGGCCACGGCTTCGTCGAGCACGGCGAGGTTCACGCGCGACTCCTCGTCCGCCGCGGCTTGCGGGCTCGCGTGCGTAACGGGGCGGCCCTGCTCGATCGCGCAATACTCGCGCACGTGGGCGCTCACCGCGGCGGTGCCGATGGCGCGGGCACGCGCGATGATTTCGATCTTGTCGAAGCCGATGAGCGGCCGGAGCACCGGCAGGGTCGTCGCCTCGCCGATCGCCCGAAGGTTGTCGAGGGTCTGCGAGGACACCTGGCCCACGGACTCTCCGGTGACGATCGCGGTGGCCCGCAGCTCGCGCGCCACCGCCTCGGCCGCGCGGTACATCAGCCGCTTGAGCACGACCTGCCGGTAGCGCGGCTCAACGGCGCGCCGCAGCTCCTCCAGCGGCCGCGTAAAATCGATCGCGTGGAGCACCGGGCGGTAGCCGTGGCTCCAGCGGTCCGCCAAGATCTTCGCCACCGAAACGACGGACCGCTCGTACGCCTCGCCGCCCAGGTTGCAGAAGACGTAGTCGAGCGCCACACCGCGCTTGAGGAGGAGCCACGCAGCGACCGGTGAGTCGAACCCGCCCGAGAAGAGGCAGACGGCCCGCCCTTCCGCACCGAGCGGCAGGCCGCCCGCGCCCGCCACGTGGTCGCTGAAGAACAACGCCTCTCCGTCCCGCGCTTCCACGAACACCGTGACGTCGGGGTGGTCGAGGTTCACGTCGCCGTAGCGGTCCAACGCGGCGCCGAGCTGCACCATGACGTCCCGGGTGCGGAACGCCTCACGACCGCTGCGGCGCGCCCGCACCGCGAACGTCCGTCCGCGCACGCGCTCGGCGTACACCTGCTCGCCCACGCGCACGATCTCGTCGAGCGTGGCGGGGCAGCGCGCTTCCACCAGCGACAGGGACGCCGCGCCGAAGACGGTGGCGATCACCCCGGCCGCCGACGCGTCACCGGCATCGACGAACAGACGACCCCAGCGGTCGCGCACGCTGGCGGCGCACCCCGCCGTGCGCAGCGCGTCGCGCAGGTTCTCCGTGAGGCGCTGCTGGAAGCGCCGGCGCGTGCGTCGGGCCTTGGTCGCCACCTCGGGCGCCACCCGCACCAGCAGCAGCAGCCGATCCTGTCCGGTTCCGCTCATACCGCATAAGAAACACGATTGGCGCCCGTCACTCAACCTTGGGTCAGGCGCCGGGAAACGTCCGGCGCGCCGTGGGGTACGAGAGCGGCTTCCCGGGGCGCGGCGAGCGCCGACCGTGCCCCCAGCCGGGTGACCCCCGTCACACCGGCCTTGGCAACTGCCGCTCCAACTTGATGGGACGAGGAATGGATCGCTCGTCGAGTCGCATCGTCCTCCTCAAGAGCGTCACGGCACTCGGCGGGTTAGAGTTCGAACCGCATAAGAGGGCAACAGGGTGCCCCTCTCCGTCCGTCAAGCACCCCACAGCTTCGCGCGCCGTGCGCGCGAGGGGGTAGACATGTTCCACACCAGCCGTTCCGCGGCGCGCCGGGCGTGGCTGCCTATGGCACTCGCCGCCGCGGTCGCTTGCAAACAAGGTCCCGCGCCCGAGGTCCAGGCCAGGCTCGACTCGCTGAACCTCGTCGCTCAGCAACGAGAGCGGATGGTCCAGGAGCTCGCCGACCAGTCGCGGTTCTTGAGCGAGATCAGCGCCGAGCTCGCCAAGGTGCGCGCACCCATCAAGCAGCTGCGGGTGTCGCGCGAGTCGCCGCTGCGCGCGTCGCGCGACAGCCTGATCCAGAGGGTCCGCTTCATCACCGAGAAGGTGAACGCGAGCGACGCCAAGCTGAAGGCGAGCGAGCAGCGGATCAGCGAGCTCAGCACGCTCTCGGACAGCCTGCGCGCCACGCTCGGGGAGACCGTCACGAATTACCAGACGGTGATCGCCTCCCAGAAGGAGACGATCGACCAGCTGACCGAGCAGATCAACCAGTTCTCGGCCGACAAGGTCGCGCTGGTGGACTCGGTGAACCAGCTGCAGGACAAGCTGAACACCGTCTACTACGTGATCGGCACCAAGGACGACTTGCTGAAGAGCGGCATCATCGTGAAGGAAGGGGGCAGCCGCTTCCTCTTCGTCCTGTGGAAGTCGGGCCAGACACTCCAGCCGGCGCGGGAGCTCGACCCCGCCGCATTCCACGCGATCGACAAGACCAAGGTGACCGAGATCCCCTTCCCGGACGATAAGCCGTACCGCATCGCGTCGCGGCAGGACGTGCGGGGTCTCGCCACCCCGCCCGGCGACCACGGCGAGATCACGGGCGACCGCCTCAAGATCGCCGACCCCGACGAGTTCTGGAAAACGTCGAAGTTCCTGATCATCGTCGAGAGCTGAGGGCCGCCTGTTCGAGCGGCAAGCCCCACATCACCTGCGGTGATGTGGGGCTTCGTATTCGCCGTTAGCTTATTCGCCATGAGCGGGAAACTGCGCAGCCGCACCATCACGGAAGGAGTGCAGCGCTCCCCCAACCGCGCGATGCTCCGCGCCGTGGGGTTCGGGGATCGCGACTTCGAGAAGCCCATCGTGGGCGTCGCCAACGCCCACAGCACCATCACGCCGTGCAACGTGGGGCTGGACCGGCTGGCCCGGCGCGCCGAGGCGGCGCTCAAGGCCGCCGGGGCGATGCCGCAGACCTTCGGCACGATCACGGTCAGCGACGGCATCTCCATGGGCACGGAGGGAATGAAGTACTCGCTCGTCTCGCGCGAGGTCATCGCCGACTCGATCGAGACCGCCTGCAACGCCCAGTGCATGGACGGCCTCCTGGCCGTAGGCGGGTGCGACAAGAACATGCCCGGTGCGATGATCGCGATGGCCCGCATGAACATCCCGGCCGTGTTCGTGTACGGCGGCACCATCAAGCCGGGCCATTACAAGGACCGCGACCTCACCGTGGTGAGCGTGTTCGAAGCGGTGGGCGAGTACAGCGCCCGGAAAATCGACGCCGCCGAGCTGCTCGAGGTGGAGCGGCGCGCCTGTCCGGGCGCCGGCTCGTGCGGAGGGATGTTCACGGCCAACACGATGTCCTCCGTCTTCGAAGCGATGGGGATGAGTCTCCCCTATTCCTCCACAATGGCGGCCGAGGACGCCGAGAAGGCGGACAGCGCCGCGCGCTCGGCGGAGGTCCTGGTCCGGGCCATCCGCAACGACCTCCGGCCGCGGCACATCCTCACGCGCCAGGCGTTCGACAACGCGATCGCGGTGACGCTGGCGATCGGCGGGTCGACCAATGCCGTGCTCCACCTGCTCGCCATCGCCCACGCGGCACAGGTGCCGCTCACCCTGGACGACTTCGAAGCGATGCGCGCCCGCGTGCCGGTGCTGTGCGACCTGAAGCCGTCCGGGCGCTTCGTCACTACGGACCTGCACCGGGCGGGGGGCGTTCCCCAGGTCATGCGGCTGCTGCTCGCCCACGGCGTGCTGCACGGCGAGGCGCGCTCGATCACCGGCCAGACCCTGACGGAGATCCTGAAGGACGTTCCGGCGGAGCCGCGGCGCGACCAGGAGGTGATCCGCCCCTGGGACCGGCCCGTCTATGCTCGGGGCCACCTCACGATCCTGCGGGGCAATCTCGCGACCGAAGGGGCCGTCGCGAAGATGAGCGGCGCCAAGCGGCTCGCGATGACGGGACCCGCGCGGGTGTTCGACTCGGAGGAAGCCTGCCTCGACGCCATCCTCGCGGGGAGGATCCGGGCGGGGGATGTGGTCGTGATCCGCTACGAAGGCCCGAAAGGGGGGCCGGGAATGCGGGAGATGCTCTCCCCGACGTCCGCGATCATCGGCGCCGGGCTGGGCGACGCGGTGGGTCTGATCACCGACGGGCGATTTTCGGGCGGCACCTATGGCCTCGTGGTGGGCCACGTGGCGCCGGAAGCGGCGACGGGCGGGACGCTGGCGCTGGTGGAAGAGGGCGACGCGATCACGATCGACGCCGAGCGGCGACTGCTGCAGCTCGACGTGCCGGATGAGCTCCTGGCGCGGCGCCGCGGCCGCTGGCAGCCCCCCGCGCCGAAGTACACGTCAGGGGTGCTCGCGAAGTACGCGAAGCTCGTGTCGAGTGCGAGTCGGGGGGCGGTGACGGACGGGCCCTGAGATCCTTCGCGTCCTTTTCTTGCTTTCGCGGAGCGAGCGAGCCTGTCATCCTGAGCGCCGAAGGCGCGAAGGATCTGCTGTTTTCGTAAACCGCAATCAGATCCTTCGCGTCGCGCGCGTTCCGCGCGCTCGCTCAGGATGACAAGCCGCGGGGCGCCTTTGGGAAAAAAAGGGGGGGAGGTCATTGTGGACGCGGAGGTTCGGGAAACCAGTGGGCCGCCAGGTCCCCCCACGTGGGGTTTTTCTCTTCGATCAACTCGATCTTTCGTGAGCGAACCCAGCCCTTGAGCTGCTTCTCCCGGGCGATGGCATCGCGCACATCGCCAAAGTCTTCGAAGTAAACGAGGCGAGTGATATGGTATCTACTCGTGAAGCCGGGGGTGAGGCTGCGCTTGTGCTCATCCACGCGTCGCGCGAGATCGTTGGTGACGCCCGTGTATATCACTCGCGACCGACTGGCCATGAAGTACACGTAGTAGGTGCGCATGACCCACCAAAGTCGCGCATCTGGGGCTCGCGACCGGCATCATTTCTCGGCGGGCTGGCGCTCAATCCTCCATCGAAGCTTCGTTTGTTTTTGTCCTGAGCGCCGCAGGCGCGAAGGATCTGCCCGTCGGCTCACTCCCCACAAGCTCCACGATCCGATCTCCCATCTCGCGCGTGCCGAGCACCGGCTCGCCGGGCGCGGCGATGTCCTTGGTGCGCGCCCCTCCGGCGAGCACCGCGCGCACGGCCGCCTCCACGGCGTCCGCCGCCTGGGCGAGCCCCAGCCCGTGGCGCAGCAGCATCGCCGCGGACGCGATGGCGCCGATGGGGTTCGCCACGCCCTGCCCCGCGATCCCCGGCGCGGAGCCGTGGATCGGCTCGAACAATCCGGGTCCCGCGCCCAGCGACGCCGATGGCAGGAGACCGAGCGCCCCCACGAGCACCGCCGCCTCATCGCTCAGGATGTCGCCGAACGTGTTTTCGGTGAGCAGTACGTCGAACGCGGCCGGCTCCGCGACCAGGCGCATCGCAGCGTAGTCCACGTACAGGTGCTCAAGGCGGACGTCGGGATACTCGTCCCGCCCGATCCGGGTGACCGTCTCCCGCCACAGCTGCGACACCTCGAGCACGTTCGCCTTGTCCACCGACGCGACGAGCCGGCGCCGGCGGCGCGCGGCTTGAAACGCGACGCGCGCCACGCGCTCGATCTCGGAGACCGAGTAGGCGAGCGTGTTGACCGCCTGGAGGGCGTTCTTCCCGCGCGGCTCCCCGTAGTACAGCCCGCCGGTGAGCTCGCGCACGATCAACAAGTCCACGTCGCGCAGGCGATCGGGCTTCACGGGAGAGCGGCCCACGAGGGCCGGGTGGATCGCCACGGGGCGGAGATTCGCATAGACGCCGAGCAGCGCGCGCAGCGCGAGCAAACCGGTCTCCGGCTTGAGATGGCGGGGCGCGTGATCGAACGCCGGATCGCCCACGGCGCCGAGCAGGACGGCGTCGGCTCCGGACGCGGCGGCGCGCGTCTCCTCGGGCAGCGGATCCCCGGCCGTCTCCACCCCCGCCGCTCCCACGGCGTACCAGCTCATCACGAGGCCGAGCCCGAAGCGCTCCGCCACCGCCTCCAGCGCGCGCGCCGCCTCCGCCGTAACCTCGGGCCCGATCCCGTCGCCCGGCAGGACGGCGATGGTCCATTCCTTCATGGCGCGGTCCCGGCGGCGCGGCGGCGCTCGTACTCGGCGATCCGCGACTCCTCGAGCAACGTGCGGCCAATCTCATCGAGCCCGCGGAGCAACATCTCCCGCTGGTAGGGATCCATCGGGAAGGGCGCCGTGAAGCCCAACCCGTCCTCCACGCGCTGCTGCTCCAGATCCACCGTCAGCCAGTAGTCGCCGCCCGCGGCCCGGCAGCGGCGGAACAGCTCGTCGACCTCGCGCGCCAGGAGGCGCACCGGCAGGAGCCCGTTCTGGCAGCAGTTGGCAAAGAAGATGTCGGCGAACGACGGGGCCACGATGGCACGGAACCCGTACTCGGCGAGGGCCCAGACGGCGTGCTCGCGGGAGGACCCGCAGCCGAAATTGGCTCCGGTGACGAGCACGGTGGCGTCGTGCGCCTCCGGCCGGTTCAACTCGAAGTCGGGGCTGGGAGCGCCGTCGGGCCGGTAGCGCCAATCGTGAAACAGGGAGGGACCGAACCCCGAGCGCTCCAGCCGCTTGAGGAACTGCTTTGGAACGATCTGGTCGGTGTCCACGTTGGTCCGCGGCAGCGCTGCGGCCTTGCCGACGTGCCGGACGAACGGCTGCATCAGGACGCGAGCTCCAGCGAGCCGGGCAGGTCGGCAAGCGTCCAGCCGCGCACGTCCACCAGCCGCCCCGCGACGGCCGCGGCCGCCGCCATCGCCGGGCTCATCAGGTGGGTACGGCCGCCCCGCCCCTGCCGCCCCTCGAAGTTCCGGTTGGAGGTCGAGGCGCAGCGCTCGCCGGGCTGCAGAATGTCGGCGTTCATGCCGAGGCACATCGAGCACCCCGAGTTACGCCACTCGAAGCCCGCCTCTCGGAAAATCCGGTCCAGTCCCTCGCGCTCCGCCTGGACCTTGACCTGCTGCGACCCCGGAACCACCAGGGCGCGCACGTGCGGGGCTACCCGATGCCCGCGCACCACGCGCGCCGCGACCCGCAGATCCTCGATGCGGGCGTTGGTGCACGAGCCCAGGAACACGCGGTCGACCGGCAGCCCTTCGAGCGCCATACCCGGCGCGAGCCCCATGTACTCGAGCGCCCGCGCCGCCGCCCGCTGCTCCGCTGCCGTGGGAAAGTCCGAGGGATGCGGGACCCGCCCGGCGATGTCCTTGACCATGCCGGGGCTCGTGCCCCACGTCACCTGCGGAGCGACGGCCGCGGCGTCGAGCGCCACGCCGACGTCGTATTCCGCTCCCGGGTCGCTCCGCAGCCGCTTCCACTGCTCCGCCGCCCGCGTCCACGCCGCGCCCTGCGGCGCTCGAGGCCGGCCCGCGAGATAGGCGACCGTGGTCTCGTCGGGTGCGATCAACCCGGCCCGCGCCCCCGCCTCGATCGACATGTTGCACACGGTCATCCGCTCTTCCATCGAGAGGGCACGGATCGCCTCCCCGGTGTACTCGATCACGTGCCCCGTCGCACCCGCCGTGCCGATCTGCCCGATCAAGGCGAGGATCAGGTCCTTGGCGGCGACGCCCGTGCCGGGGCGCCCGATGATGTGCGCCTCGAGCGTGCGCGGCTGCGACGCGACGAGGCACTGGGTCGCGAGCACGTGCTCGACCTCGCTCGTGCCGATGCCGAACGCGAGGGCCCCGAACGCGCCGTGCGTGGAGGTGTGCGAGTCGCCGCACACGATCACCATCCCCGGCTGCGTGAGGCCGAGCTCGGGGCCGATGACGTGCACGATCCCCTGGTGGGGCGAGCGCAGGTCGAACAGCTCGACGCCGCTGTCGCGGGCGTTCCGCTCCAGGGCCTCGAGCTGGCGCGCGGCCACCGGATCCGCGATCGGCACCAGGCGGTCGCCCGTCGGCACGTTATGGTCCACGGTGGCGATCGTGAGGTCGGGACGGCGCACACGCCGCCCGGTGAGGCGCAGGCCCGCAAACGCCTGCGGCGAGGTCACCTCGTGCACCAGGTGGAGATCGACGTAGATGAGCGCCGGCCCCTCCGGGAGCCGGTGCACCACGTGCGCGTCCCAGATCTTCTGGAACAGGGTGCGGGGGATCATCCCGCGGCGGCGGCCCCGGCGCGCTCGCGGGCCGGCGCGCCGTCGCCCGCGGCCTGCGCCTTGCCCTCCTCCGACCACGGCATCATCGCCCGCAGCTTCGCGCCCACGCGCTCGATGAGGTGGTCGTTCTCGCGCATGCGCAGCGCCTGGAACCGCTTCGCCCCGTTGCGGCATTCGTCGATCCACTCGCGTGCGAAGCTGCCGCTCCGGATCTCGGCCAGGATCTCCTGCATCTCCTCCCGCACCTCGTCCGTGATGATGCGCGGCCCCCGCGTGTAATCGCCGTACTCGGCCGTGTCGCTGATCGAGTGACGCATGAACTTCAGGCCGCCGCGGTACATGAGGTCGACGATCAGCTTCAGCTCGTGCATGCACTCGAAGTACGCGAGGTCCGGCGAGTAGCCTGCCTGGACCAGCGTATCGAACCCCGCCTTGACGAGCGCGGTCACGCCGCCGCACAGCACCGCCTGCTCGCCGAACAGGTCGGTCTCCGTTTCCTCCCGGAAGGTCGTTTCGATCACGCCCGCCCGCGTGCAGCCGATCCCGGAGGCGTAGGCGAGCGCGTCCTGGAGGGCGTGCCGGCTCGCGTCCTGATGCACGGCCACGAGGGCCGGGACGCCGCGCCCCGCCTGAAACTCGCTCCGCACCAGATGCCCCGGCGACTTCGGCGCGATCATCGAGACGTCCACGTTCACGGGCGGGGTGATCTCCTGGAAATGCACGTTGAATCCGTGGGCGAACATCAGGGTCTTGCCGGGTGCGAGCGCCGGGGCGACGCCCGCCTCGTAGACGGCGCGGGCCGTCTGGTCGGGGACGAGCATCATGATGATGTCGGCGGCGGCGGCCGCCTCGGCGACCGGCCGCAGGTCGAGCCCTTCCGCCGCCGCACGGCGCCACGAGGCGCCGTCCGGCCGCAGGCCCACGGTGACGCGGGCGCCGCTCTCCCGCAGGTTCAAGGCGTGGGCGTGGCCCTGGCTGCCGTAGCCGATGATGGCGATGGTCCGGCCGTCCAAGCGGCGGCGGTCGGCGTCGCGGTCGTAGAAGATGCGCACACTGGGCGATTTCATAGCACGGTCTCCGTGGCGGACGTAGAGGTGGGAGATGAGGGGACGGGGGGGGCGGCGCTGCGCACGGCCACGGCGCCGCTGCGCGCCACCTCCATGATGCCGAAGCGCTCGAGCGCCCGGATGAACGACAGGATGAACCACGCCGCCCCGGCGACCTGGAGCACGAACACGTCCGGCCCCTCGTCGACCAGCTCGGCCTTGAACAGCTCTGCGATCTCCGTGAGCTCCTGGTGGACCTCCGCCGGGGCGTGGACCCGGACGAGCGCCACTTCGCGGGCCACGGCGTCCGCGGCGCGCAGCAGCTCCGCCTCGCGCACGCCGTAGGTCTTCTGCAGCTGTTTCACCATGCGATCGGCACCGGCGTCGTCGGTCTGCATCATGACGGTCAGCCTCGAGGCTCCGGGAATGTGCGACGGGCCCACCGCGATGCTCGCGATGGGAAGGTTGCGGCGCCGCACGACGCCGACGGCTCGGTTGAGCGCGAACACGTCGTCGTCGAGCAGCACGGACAGCGCATGGGTCGGCTCCGCCATCGCGCCGGTCAGGTGGCCGCCGCGGCCGGGGCCGTCTCGATCGGCTCCGACAGCGAGCCCCCCGGCGGAATCATCGGGAACACGTTCGCCTCCTGCTCGATCACGAGCTCGACCAGCGCCGGCCCGCGCACGGCGTTCGCCTCCGTGAACACCTCCTCGAGCTCGCGGGCTCGCTCGACACGCCAGCCGGGGATGCCGTACGCCGCGGCCAGCTTCACGTAGTCGGGGCTCCAGATGGGCGTGCAGGAGTAGCGCTTCCCGTGGAAGAACTGCTGCCACTGCCGCACCATCCCGAGATAGCCGTTGTTGAAGACGGCCATCTTCACCGCGAGGCCCTCCTGCACCATGGTCGCGATCTCGGCCATGTTCATCTGGAAGCCGCCGTCCCCCGAGATCGCCCACACGGGCTCGTCCGGCCGCGCGAGGTGGACGCCCATCGCCGCCGGCACGGCGAACCCCATCGCGCCCAGGCCGCCCGACGTGACGTGGCCGTTCGGGCGCCGATACGGGAACAGCTTCGCGACCCACATCTGGTGCTGGCCGACGTCCGTCACGACGCTGCAGTGCTCTCCCGTCACCGCGAACAGCGCGCGGCAGATCGCCTCGGGCGACAGGCCGTCGCGCCACGACTCGTCGCGCACCCGCATGTACCCGCGGATCTCCTCCCACCACGCGTCGCAGCGCCGCGGCGCCACCGCCTCGATCAGTCGCCGGGTGACGTCGCGCGCGTCGCCCGCGATGCCCACCGTCACCTTCACGTTCTTGCCGATCTCGGCGGCGTCACGGTCCACGTGCACGATGCGCGCGCGCGGCGCGAAGGCCGCGGTGTTCCCGGTGACGCGGTCGTCGAACCGCAGGCCGATCCCGACGATCAGGTCCGCCTGCTGAATGGCACGGTTCACGTGCACCTCGCCGTGCATCCCCGGCATGCCGAGGTGCAGCGGGTGGCACTCGGGGAAGGCGCTGATGCCGAGCAGCGTCGTGATCACGGGGATCCCCGTCTGCTCGGCGAGCGTGCGGATCTCGGCGTAGGCGCCGGCGAGGATCACCCCGTGGCCGACCATCAGGAGCGGGCGTTGGGCCGCGGCTATCAGACGGGCGGCCTCGGCGACCCCGTCCGCGAACGACGGGGCGTGGGGCGTGGGGCTGGGCTGGCGTGCCGCAGCCTTGGGCCGGTACTCCGCCTTCTGGTTCTGCACGTCCTTCGGCACGTCGAGCAGCACCGGTCCGGGGCGGCCGTCCAGCGCCACGGCGACCGCTTCGCGCACGGTGTCGGCGAGCTCCGCGGCATCCTGCACCAGCCAGTTCGCCTTCGTGATCGGCAGCGTGATGCCGATGACGTCCGTCTCCTGGAAGGCGTCCCGCCCGATCATCGGGCGCGACACCTGCCCCGTGATCGCGAGTACCGGGGAGCTGTCCATGTGCGCCGTCGCGAGCCCGGTCACGAGGTTCGTCGCCCCGGGGCCGGACGTCGCGACGCACACACCCACGCGGCCGCTCGCGCGGGCATAGCCGTCCGCCGCGTGCGCGGCAGCCTGCTCGTGCCTTACCAGGATGTGCCGCAGCTCGGGGCAGTCCCCCAGTGCGTGGTAGAAGGGCATGATCGCCCCGCCGGGGTAGCCGAAGAGGTACTGCACGCCCTCCTCCACGAGCGTCCGGCAGAGGATCTGCGCGCCTGAGAGGGTCTCGCTCATGCCGCCCTCACACGCCCCAGAGGTAGACGCTGTTCAACGACGTCGCCTCCAGCTTGTCGGCGTGGTCCGCCTTGTTGAGCGCGTGGACCAGCGCGCGGGCGCTCGCCTCGACGATGTCCGTGGACGCGCCATGCCCGGTCAGAGTCTTGCCGTCGACCCGCACCTGCACGAACACGTGCCCCACGCTGTCCTTGCCCGGGGTGACCGAGCGCAGCGACAGGTTCACGACCTCCACGCTCCGCCCCACGACCTCGCCGATCGCGTGATAGGTCGCGGCTATCGGGCCGTCCCCTGTGCCGCTGCCGCTCCGCTCGCGGTGCCAGGGCCCCGCGAGCGCCACCTCCGCTGTGGCCGACGCCATGCCGCACGACACCCGCAGGAACGTCAGCTGGTAGGCCTCGGGGACGTCGCGGAAGCTCTCGTGCAACAGCGCGAGCAGGTCCTCGTCCAGGATCTCGTGCTTACGGTCGGCGAGCGCCGTGAACTCCCGGTACAACCCCTCCAGCGCCTGCTCGTCGAGGTCGTAGCCCAGCTCGCGGTAGCGCCGCTCCAGGGCGTGGCGGCCGGAATGCTTCCCGAGCACGAGCGTCGAGTGCGGGATGCCGACCTCCTCCGGGCGCATGATCTCGTAGGTCAAGCCGTTCTGCATCATGCCGTGCTGGTGGATGCCCGCCTCGTGCGCAAACGCGTTGCGGCCGACCACGGCCTTGTTGGGCGGAGGGAAGACGCCCGTGAGGTGCGACAGCAGCTGGCTCGTGCGGAAGATCTCCCGCGTATTGACGTTGGTACGGAATGAGACGGACCGGGGTCGGACGCGCCCCGCCATCACGACCTCCTCGAGCGAGGCGTTGCCCGCGCGTTCGCCGATGCCGTTCACCGTGCATTCGACCTGGGTCGCGCCCGCCTCGACCGCCGCGAGCGAGTTCGCCACGGCGAGCCCGAGGTCGTCGTGGCAGTGGCAGCTCAGGGCGACGCCGCGGGCGTCCGGCACGCGCTCCCGCACGGCGCGGAACATCGCGCCGTACTCGACCGGCAGCGCGTAGCCCACCGTGTCGGGCAGGTTGATGGTGGTGGCGCCTTCCGCGATCGCCGCTTCGATCACCCGGCAGAGAAAGTCGAGCTCGGTTCGGCTCGCGTCTTCCGCCGAGAACTCGACGTCGTCGGTGAAGCGCCGGGCGCGACGGATCGCGGCGCGCGCGCGCTCCAGGCACTCGTCGCGGTCGATCCGCAGCTTGTACTTGAGGTGGATGTCCGACGTCGCGATGAACACGTGGATGCGCGGCCGCGCCGCGGGCGCGAGCGCCTCTCCCGCCAGGTCGATGTCGCGGTCGTGACAGCGCGCCAGCGCCGCGAGTGCGGGGCGGCGCACCTCCTCCGCCACCGCGCGCACGCCGCGGAAGTCCCCGTCCGAGGCCGCGGGGAACCCCGCCTCGATCACGTCCACTCCGAGCGCGTCCAGCTGGCGCGCGAGGCGGAGCTTCTCCTCCGGGGTCATCGCGTTGCCCGGGGCCTGCTCTCCGTCGCGCAGCGTGGTGTCGAAGATCCTCACGACGTTCTCTTCCATGGCGGCTCCTCATGGGTGAAGCAAAGCGCCGCGAACCTTTGGGGTCCGCGGCGCTGGCTCGACTCCGACGACTACTCTATCGCTTATTCGATCGCAACCCTGGCGCGCGCCGCCGACCCCTCCTGAGCAGTAATGCTCAGCAGCAGGACGAGCAGGAGGACGACGAGCACGAGCTGATTCACGACAACGTTCCGATCAGTTGGTCCGCGTAGGTTAGACCGCACCACGATGCGTGTCAAGGCAGGTGCAGGGTGGGTCGCGCCCCACCCGACCAGGTAGGCCGACGCGGCTCCTGCCGTCCTTGCGGCGCCCGAGCCCTCGCGATATGTTGCCGTCGACAACCGATGATTCGTGGTGCTTTGCCGCGTATTGCCGCCACGTTAAACAAGGTGCTAAAAAGCGACCGCCCGCGGCATTTGTTGCCCGGGCTTCTTATTTGGTGACCCGATGACCTCGACGCTCGCCTCCGCGCTGACGCCCGCCCCCCGCTCCCCGCCGCGCGCCCGACCGCTCCGCTGCAGGAGCTGCGGCGCCGACCGCGCTGCGGCGCCCGTCGCGATCTGCGAGCAGTGTCTCGGCCCGCTGGACCCCGTGTACGATCCCGCCCGCGCGCTTCCCGACCGCGCGACCATCGCGGCCCGGGCGCCCTCGCTGTGGCGCTACCGCGAGTGGCTCCCCTTCGAGGGCGACATCGTTCACTCGCTGGACACGGGGTTCACGCCGCTTTTCGAAGCCCCCAGGCTCGCCCGCCGCCTCGGAGTGGCGCGGGCCTGGGTGAAGAACGACACCGTCTCGCATCCCTCGCTCTCCTTCAAGGACCGGGTGGTGGCTGCCGCGCTCAACGCCGCCGCCGCCTTCGGGCTCGAGACCGTGGGGTGCGCGTCGACCGGCAACCTCGCCAACGCCGTCGCCGCGCACGCCGCGCGGGCCGGGCTCGAGGCGTGGATCTTCGTGCCTCACGAGCTCGAAACCGGGAAGGTGGTCGGCACGAGCGTCTACCGACCGCATCTCGTGCGGGTGCGCGGCACCTACGACGACGTCAACCGGCTGTGCGCCCAGGTGGCGGACCGCTTCGGGTGGGGAATCGTCAACGTCAACCTGCGGAGCTACTACGGCGAGGGCTCGAAGACGCAGGCGTTCGAGATCGCCGAGCAGCTCGGGTGGCGGCTGCCGAGCGCCGTCGTGGCGCCGATGGCGGGCGGGTCGCTCGTGACCAAGCTGCATAAGGGATTCGGCGAGTTCCGGGAGGCCGGGCTCGTCACGGGCGAGCCGCCGCGGCTGTTCGGGGCCCAGGCGGAGGGATGCGCGCCGATCGTGCGGCTGGTGGAGCGCGGCGACGACCGCATCGTCCCCGAGATCCCGAAGACCATCGCGCTCTCGATCGCGATCGGCAACCCCGCGGACGGCATGTTCGCCGCCCGCGCGATCCGTGCCACGGGCGGCTGGGCGCAGGCCGTGACGGACGCGGAGCTGGTGGCGGGCATCCGCGTGCTGGCCGAGGACACGGGCGTCTTCGCCGAGACGGCGGGCGGCGTGACGGTCGCGGCGGCGCTGGCGCTGGCGCGCGCCGGGCGCCTCGGACCGGAAGACGAAGTGGTACTGAGCATCACGGGGCATGGTCTCAAGACGGTCGAGGCGGTGAGCGGGGTGCTGCCCGAGGGTCCGACGATCGCACCGAAGCTGCGGGAGGTGGCGGCGCTGGTGGAGGAGAGCGGAGCCCGATGAGCGCCGCCGTGACCGTCCGCGTGCCGGGATCGACGTCCAACCTGGGCGCGGGCTTCGACTGCGTCGGGATCGCGATCGACCGCTGGATCCGGGTCGCCGCGCGGCGGGAAGAATCACGCGCCGCACCGATCACGATCGAGCGCCGCGGCGCGCTGGCGGGCCTCGCCCTGCCGCCCGAGCGCGACCTCTTGTACCAGGGCTTCCGCAGCGCCTGCCGCGCGGCGGGACGCGAGCCTCCGCCGGGGCTCGTGCTCGAGGCGAGCTCCGACATCCCGATCGCCCGCGGCCTGGGCTCGTCCGCCGCCGCGGTGGTGGCGGGCGCCGCGGCCGCCGCCGGCCTGCTGGCGCTCGACCTCAGCGACGACGCGCTCGCCGCGCTCTGCGCCGAGCTGGAAGGTCATCCCGACAATGTCGCGGCCGCGATCTACGGCGGCGCGACGCTGGTCCTGCGGGGCGCGGCGGGGAAGCTCGCCTTCACCCCGCTCCCGGTGCACCCGTCGCTCGTGCTCGTGTTCGCCGTCCCCGACTTCGGCGTCGAGACGGAGCGGGCGCGGGCGGTGCTGCCGCACGTGGTGCCACACCGGTCCGCCGTGACGGCGGCGGCGCGGAGCGCGGCGCTGGTGCACGGGCTCGCGCACGCCGACGCGGCGCTGCTCGCGGCGGGGCTCGACGACGTCCTCCACGTGCCCTACCGCCGCTCACTGGTGCGCCACTACGACGCGGTGGTTGCCGCGGCGCGCGGGGCTGGGGCGTTCGGCGCGACGCTGTCGGGCTCGGGCTCCGCCATCGTGGCCGTCGCGCCGTTCGAACGGGCGGCCGCAGTGGAACAGGCGATGGCGCGCGCCTGGCAGGAGCAGGGCGTCGCCGCAGAAACGTTCGGCGTCGCGCGCCGCGTGGGCGGCTACGAGACGACGTCCCAGGACAATTCCTCCCGGAGGTCGTGATATGCCGATCACCGTCAACATCCCCACCGTGCTCGCCGGATACGCCGACGGGCAGCGGGCGGTCGCCGCGAGCGGCCGCACGTTGGGCGAGGTTGTCGCCGATCTCGCCGTGCGCTACCCCCAGCTCGCCCCGCGACTGCGGGACACGCAGGGGAACCCCTACCCCTTCGTCGTCTTCTATCTGAACGACGAGGACAGCCGGTTCCGCGGCGGGTTCCAGGCGCCGGTGCAGGACGGCGACGAGGTGACCGTCGTGCCGGCCATCGCCGGAGGCTGAGCGGCCTCCTCCTTCCCCGTGGTCGATCGCCGCTCCTCGCTCCCGCCCCAGATCCACAAGTTCGGCGGCGCGTCGTTGGCCGACGGGCCCGCCATGGCGCGCGCCGTGGACATCGTACGCGGTCACCGCGACGCCCCGCTCGTCGTCGTGGTGTCGGCGCTGGCGGGGGTGACCGACGCCCTGCTCGAGATCGCCACCCGCGCCGTGCAGGGTGACGCGGAACTCGAGATCGCCACCCGCGCCGTGCAGGGTGACGCAGAATTCGTGCGGGCCGGGGCGGCCGCAGTGCGGGCCCGCCACGTCGCGGCCGCGGAGGCGCTGCTCGCGCCCGGCCCCCGCCGCGACGAGCTGCTGCGACTCAGCGACGAGGCGTTCGCCGAGCTCGAGCAGATCGCGGCCGGCCTCGTGATCGTGCGCGAGCTCACGGCGCGGACCACCGACTATCTCGTCGCGCGCGGAGAGCGGCTCAGCGCCCGA
>Ga0209236_1000094_pt1 | contig 42665 bp, 38 predicted proteins | sample GraSoi013_1_40cm_FD_185819 | JGI IMG/M metagenome (GOLD analysis project Ga0209236, IMG submission 185819) | Grasslands soil microbial communities from the Angelo Coastal Reserve, California, USA - Sample 09_27_2013_1_40cm (SPAdes) (version 2) | ecosystem: Environmental > Terrestrial > Soil >... | reverse complement strand
GAGACGGCCGCATGCCGCCCGCGCTTCGTCCAACAGCGTGAGGCCGACCAGCGCCGCGGCGGCGGGCGCGGGGCGGGCGAGCAGGCCGGCGGGGGGGGGCCGCCTAGTCACCGGCGGCGAGACGGCGCAGGTGTTTGGGGCCGAGGAACCAATCGAGCGTCGCGGCGCCACGGCCCACCGCGCCGGGAAACTCGAGCAGACAGGCCGCACCCTTGCGGAGCTCGAGGAAGGGTCCGTTGGTGTCCGCGAGGAGGGTGCAGACGATCCGACTCAGGTCGGGCTCATGGCCCACCACCGCAACGGTGGGGCGCGGCCCAAGCCCTGCCAGCCAGCCGAGAAACCGATCCACCCCGGCGCCCGGCGCGAGCTCGGCGACGCGCTCCACGCGCTGCCCCTCGTACGCCTGCGCGATGATCTCCGCCGTGTCGAGCGCCCGGCGGAACGGGCTCGCGGCGAGGAGGTCGATCGTCGGCACGAGCTGGCGCAGGCCGAGCGCGACGCCCTCCATCTTGCGCCGCCCCTCGGAGGTCAGCGGGCGGGCCGCGTCGTCGCGGTGGGAGCGCGCGTACGCCTCCCGGTCTTCGGCGATCGCGTGACGGACCACGAGCAGGCGCACGACGCGGCTCAGGCGGGAGTGCGGAGGCGTTCGGCTCCGGCGGCCGGCTCGCCGAGGGGGGTGCGCGGCCGCCGCACGATCGGGATGAAGGGCGGGTGTGGCTCGGACCCCTCCCGAGCCGCCTCGCGCGCGACGTACTGCAGCGCGGCCTGGCAGCGCACGGTGGCGTCAGCCGCGGCGCGGGCGCGCCGGCGGTAGGTGCCGTCGGGGAGCAGTTCCCGTGCCTTCACGTTGTCCGCAAGCACGAGCTGCAGGATCTCCCCGACCACGCGTGATTGCAGGACGGGATCCTCGATCGGGAACATCGTCTCGATGCGGCGCCAGAAGTTCCGCGGCATCCAATCCGCGCTCGCGAGCAAGACTTGCGGGTCGCCACCGTTCTCGAAGTAGAAGATGCGGCTGTGCTCGAGGAAGCGGTCGACGATGCTCGTCACCCGGATGGTTTCGGAGACGCCAGGGAGCCCGGGGCGCAGGCAGCAAATGCCGCGGATGACGAGGTCGATCGGGACACCCGCCTGGGATGCCCGGTACAGCGCGTCGATTACGGACGGCTCCACCAGCGCGTTCATCTTCACGATGATTCGCGCCGGGCGGCCCTGCTGCGCGTTGCGCTGCTCGCGCTCGATCAGCGTGATGATCTGCTCGCGTAGTCCGAGGGGCGCGACCAGCAGCTTCCGCCACTCGTAGCCGTCGGCGTAGCCGGTGAGCAGGTTGAACAACGCGCTGACGTCCTCGCCGACGTCCGGCTCGGCGGTGAACAGGCCGAGGTCCGTATAGCTGCGCGCCGTGGTGGGGTTGTAGTTCCCGGTGGAGAGGTGCACGTAGCGCCTGATGCCGTCGGCTTCGCGCCGCACTACCAGGGCCGCCTTGCAGTGGGTCTTCAGCCCGACGATGCCGTAGACCACGTGGACGCCCGCCTGCTCCAGGGTCCGCGCCCACGTGATGTTGTTCTGCTCGTCCATCCGCGCTTTGAGCTCGACCAGGGCGGTCACCTGCTTGCCGTTCTGGGCGGCTCGCGCCAACGCGGAAATGATCGGACTCGCCCCGCTCGTGCGATACAAGGTCTGCTTGATCGCCAGCACTTGGGCATCGTCGGCTGCCCGGTCGATGAAGTCCACGACCGGCCCGAAGGACTCGTACGGCAGATGGATGAGCACGTCGTGCGCGCGGATCACGTCGAAGACGTCGCGCCCCTGGGCCAGCGCCGCCGAGACCCTCGGTACGAGCGGCTCGTCGCGGAGCGCGGCGAAGTCGTCCAGCCGATGCAGCGCCATCAGGGCGGTCAGGTCGATCGGTCCGTCCACGCGATAGACGTCGCGCGGTTCGAGGTCGTGCGCCTGCACCAGCATGCTGCTCAAGGCGTCGTCCGCGTCGGCCGAAATCTCGAGCCGCACCGGATCGCTGCGCATGCGCTGCCGCAGGCTCTCCTCGATCGTCTCGAGGAGGTCCTCGGCGTCGTCCTCCTGGATCGTCAGGTCGGTGTTCCGGGCGACGCGAAACACCGTGTGGCTGACGACCCGCAGGCCGCCGAACAACTTGCGCAGGTGCCGGGCGATGATGTCCTCGAGCAGGATGAAGCGGACTCGGCCTTCCCCGTGGGTCGACACGACGACCACCCGGTCGAGCACGGCGGGCACCTGCACCACCGCGAAATGGCGCCGCGGCTGGCTCCCGTTCTTGCGCTCGACCACGAGCGCGATATTCAGGCTCTTGTTGTGGACGTGCGGAAAGGGATGGCCGGGATCGATCGCGAGCGGTGTGAGCACCGGATAGACGCTGGCGCGAAACAGCGCGTCCACGCGGCGCCGCTCGGTATCGGTCAGCTCGGCGAACCGCACGCGCTCGATGCCGCCGGCGGCGAGTCCCGGGAGCACGTCGGTCCCGAGGATACGGTACTGCGCGGCCACGAGCTCGTGCACCCGACGCTCGATGGCGGCGAGCTGGTCGGCGGGTGCCAGGCCGTCCGCCCCATAATCCTGGGGCTCGACGCCGGCGTACACCTGCTGCTGCAGCCCCGCCACCCGGATCTCGAAGAACTCGTCCAGATTGGAGCTGAAAATCGCGAGGAACTTGAGCCGCTCGAGCAACGGGTTCGAGGGGTCGGCCGCCTCCTCCAGCACGCGGGCGTTGAACTCGAGCCAGGAGAGCTCGCGGTTGAAGTAGTGATCCGGCGGATAGGCCGGCAGGGCGCGCTCGGACACGGCTATTTCCTCGGTCGGGACCAGGACAGGGTGAGGCCGGCGCGGAACGCCCGCTCGAACAGGCCCGCCTTGCGCGTCGCGTCCTCCAGCTCGATCGCGGGGTCGCGTGTGGCGCGCACCAACATGCGGACCCATCCGTCGCCGACGCGGCAGCGGACGCCCTGGACGGCCTGCCCGTGTGCGCGATCGAGACCATCGGCCACGCGCAGGACGCCGCTCAGACGCCGGACCAGGCGGCGCTCGCCGCGGTCCAGTCGGGCGAAGTTCGCGTGGGCCTTCTTCGGCACCGCACGCCGATGGTAGCGGGCGACGTTCGCGATCAGCTCGATCTCCCGGGAAGAGAAACCGCGCAGGTCGCCGTGCATGATCAGGTGATATGCGTGCTTGTGATGCTCCTCGTGGTTGATCAGGTAGCCGATGTCGTGCAACAACGCGGCGGCCCGGAGGATGTCGCGACCCCCGGCGGGGAGGGCGTAGGCGTCGCGCAGCGCGTCGAACATCGACGCGGCCAGCGTGGCCACGTGCTCGCAGTGCCGCTCGTTCGAGTGACATTTGCGCGCGAACCGCCGCACCACCTCCATGCGGTCCGCGACCGCGGCGCGCGTCGGCGGCGTCGTGCCGAACAGGTCGTCGATCATCGACAGCAGCACGCCGTCGCGAATGCCGCGGTCGTTCACCAGCACGCGTTGCGTGCCGAGCCGCCGCATCAGGCGGGCGACGGCGGCGACGCCGGCGATGATGATGTCGGCCCGCTGCGGGTTGAGGCCGGGGATCTGGCGCCGCGCCTCGAGCGGCGTCTCGCGCAGCCGGTCCAGCAGGCGCACGACCTCGGCGCGGCTGATCGCGTGGTCACGCGCATGGGCGACCTTGCCGTCCCGCTCCAGCTGCGCCATCTCCGCGAGGTTCGTAAACGTGCCACCGCTGCCGATCATCACCTCGGCCGCGAACGGCGGCTTCCCCATCATCTCCTTGATGGTGGCGTCGATCCCGCGCCGTAGCGCCTTCCAGTGCTTCGACCGGAGCGGGTCCGACTTGCAGTAACGCTCCGTCAAGCGCACCGCGCCGAGCGGCAGCGAGACGACCTGGTCGATCACCCCGCCTGCCGCGAGGATGACCTCCGCACTGCCGCCGCCGATGTCGACGATCGCGGTCAAGCGATCGCTCAGATCGTAGTGGCGGGAGACGCTCCGGAAGGCGAGGCGGGCTTCCTCCTCGGGAGGTACGACCTCGACGCGGACGCGACAGCGACGCCACGCCTCCCGGACGAAATCCCGCCCGTTCGCCGCCTCGCGCACGGCGCTCGTCGCAATGGCGCGCAGCTCGCGGGCGTTGAACCCCTCCGCAATCGCCTTCATCCGGCCCAGCGTCTGGAGGGACTGCTCCATCGGTTCGTCGCCGATCCGGCCGCGATCATACAGTCCCCGGCCGAGTCGCGTCATCTCGCGATCCTGGTCGAGCACCCGGTAGGATCCGTCGGACTGGACCTCGGCGACGACGAGGCGTATCGAGTTCGTGCCGATGTCAACCGCCGCGAGGCGCGGCAGCGTCGCCGCGGCGGCCGCTCCCGCAGGGGGGGCCGATCCGCCGGTCGCGGCGGGCGCGCTCGTCTGAGTTGTGGCGGTTACCATGCGACCGAATCGTTTGGGGTGGAGAGAGATGGTGCCGCCGGCTGCCCGCGTCAATGCAGGCGCCGCTTTCAAGCATATCACCGTTGTGTAACGGATGTGCAACGACGGTGTGTCGCTGCAAGCGCTTGTTGCACGGAGGGATGCGTCGTGTAACTTGGCTCGCACCCGTCACGGAGCCGACACGTGAAATTATGGGAGAAGCTGGTCGTGCCGCCGGGCCGACGCCTGCACCTGGCCGAGTGGGATCCCGACGACACGTCCGGTCACAAGAAAGATGCAGCCACGGAGCAGGCGCTCGCGCAGGACATCGCCCGGCTAGACGAGTTGCAGTATGTGATGTTCGCGGATCATCGTCACGCCTTGCTGGTCGTGCTGCAGGCGATGGACGCAGGGGGCAAGGACGGGACGATCCGGCACGTGATGACGGGGTTCAATCCTCAAGGGTGCCACGTCACGGCCTTCAAGCGCCCCTCGGCCGAGGAGGCGGAGCACGATTTTCTGTGGCGGATCCACCGGGCCATCCCCGCCAGGGGCGACATCGCGATCTTCAACCGGTCGCACTACGAGGATGTGCTGGTCGCCCGGGTCCGTAAGCTCGTCCCCAAAGAGGTGTGGGCCGGGCGGTACGACCACATCAACCGGTTCGAGGGGTTGCTCGGCGACAGCGGGGTCACCGTGGTGAAGTTCTTTCTTCACATCAGTAAGGACGAGCAGAAGCGCCGCTTCGAAGAGCGCCTGACGGATAGGACGAAGCAGTGGAAACTCGCGCCGGAGGATTTCGAGGACCGAAAATATTGGGACGGCTACGTCGAGGCGTACGAGGATGCGCTCAGCCGTTGCAGCACGGACGTGGCCCCGTGGTTCGTCATTCCCGCGAACAAGAAGTGGTTCCGGAACCTCGCGGTCTCCCACATTCTCGTGCACGCGCTCGAGCGGCTGGACCTGAAGTTCCCCAAGCCGTCCTTTGACGTGTCGCGTGTCAAGCTCACGTAGCCGCTGACACGGCCTAGCGACGCGACCGCTTGGCGGGCCGCTCGCCGTTCTTGGGATCGGCACGGAAGCGGTAGCCGGTGCCGCGCACGGTTTCGATGCACCATCCCTGGGAGCCGAGCTTGTAACGTAACCGCTGCATGTGCATGTCCACGGTGCGAGTCTGCAGGTTCGGGTGCGCCTGCCACACCGCTTCGAGCAGCTGGGGCCGGCTGTGGACTCGTCCCGCGCCTTCGAGCAACACGCGCAGCAGCTTGAACTCGGTCGCGGTCAGGGCGAGCTCGGTGCCGTCTACGGTGGCGCTGCGGGCCGCCGTGTCGAGCACGATGGCGCCGGCGCTGAGACGCCCGCCGGCCGCCACCGCGGGCGAGCTGAGCCGACGCAGGATGGCCCCGACGCGCAACACCAGCTCCTGCGGCGCGAACGGCTTGAGGAGGCAATCATCCGCGCCGAGCGCCAGGGCGCGAATGCGGTCCGACTCGCGCCGTCCGGAGATGAGCACGACGAGGCCGAGATCCCGCGTATCTTCCCGCCGCCTCAGCTGCGATGGCCTTGCGCCGAGAGCAGCGCAACGATGCGGCGGACCACCGTGGTCACCCCGTTCACCTGGGGAGCGTACGTGTCGGAAACGAGGCCGATGCGCACGGGCAGACGATGTGGGGGCGACGTCAAACGGCGGCTACGACGGTGTGACGGATTGGTAACGGCAGGTCAGGACGTCACGCCCCCCCCGCCGCCGGAAAGAACGTGACGATGGTGGTGCCCTTGCCGGGTTTGCTCCGGGCCTCCACGCGTCCCCCGTGAGCCTCGACCAGGTGCTTCACGATCGCGAGTCCCAGGCCCGTACCGCCGTGGTCGCGCGCGCGGCCCGGGTCCGCGCGGTAGAATCGCTCGAAGATGCGGGGCAAATGCTCAGGCGCGATCCCGGAGCCGGTATCCGCGACCGCGAGCGCGACACCGCCGCCCGTGGCCGGCGTGGCCGTGACGGCGATGCCCCCGCCGGGGGGCGTGTGGCGCAAGGCGTTTTCGAACAGGTTCGTGAGGATCTGACGGACGGCGTCCGGGTCGGCCCGCATCGTCTCCGCTCGCCGAGCCACGTCGAGCGCGAAGGCGACGCCCTGCGCCTGCGCGCGCTCGGCGAGCGGCGCCCACGCTTCCCGGGCTACGGCGGCGAGGTCCACGAGCCCGGGGGCGGGGCGCCAGCCCCCCGATTCGATGCGGGACAGATCGAGCAGCCCGTCCACGAGCTGCTGCATGCGGCGCGCGTTGTTGAGAATGGTCCGTGAGAACTGCTCGGTTTGTGTGCCGGGCGCCGCCTCTGCCGCCAGCGTCTCGGCGTAGCCGACGATCGAGGTGAGCGGCGTTTTCAGCTCGTGTGACACGTTCGCCACGAAATCGCGCCGCACTGTCTCGAGCCGCCGCAGCTCGGTGACGTCCCGGATGACCAGCAAGGCGCCGCCGTTGGGGAGAGCCCGACCGGCCGCGAGGAGGGCGCGCTGCCCCGGCACAAGCTCCACCGGCTCCGCCTCGCGCCCCGCGAGAATCGCGTCGACCAGGTCGCGCGCGGGCTTATCGTAGAACAGCTCGGTGAGGGGGGGCAACACGTCGGACGAGCCGTAGCCCAGCAGCCGGCGGGCCGCCGTGTTGAGCGTGACGATCTCTCCGCGCGCGTCCGTGGCGAGGACGCCGTCCGCCATCGTCTCGATCAGCGTCACGGTCTCCTCGCGCTCGCGCCGCAGCTCGGCGAACCGCTGGTCGAGCTCGTGACGCATCGCGTGCAGTGCGAGGATATGCTCGGCCACCTCCCGGAGGCGCGATTGCGGGAACGCCGGCGCCTGTCCTGCGGCGATGGCCCGCGCGGCCTGCGCCAGCTCGAACAGCGGCCTTGCAACCTCGCGGGACAAGAGCCAGACGAGGGCGGCGGCTGCGAGGAGCGCGGCCAGCCCCCCCGTCGCTACCGCCTGCTGCACGTGGCCCACTTGCGCACCCACGGACGCGAGCGTCGTAGACACGCGGACGACGGCGAGCCCGGGAGGACCGCCGCGTACGGCGACGTACAACCGCCGCTCGTTGGTCGAGGCGCTCAGCCGCTCGCCGCGTCCGACGCCCCCGCTGATCGCCTGCTGGACCTCAGGGCGCTCGAGGTGGTTCTCCAATTGCCCCAGAGCGGCGCGCTCGAACTCCGTGTCGCCGCGGACCTTCCCCGTGGGATCGATCAGGGTCACGCGGTGACCGAGCCGCTCGCCCAGGGCGCGGGCGGCGTCGGGCCAGCGCAGCGAGTCGGCCGGCAGCAGCATGGCGACGAGCTGCGCTTCCCGTTCCAACCCGTGGGCGACCTCGTCCTCGAGATCGCGGCGCAGCAGCCGATCGGCGGCGACGATCAGCCCTCCGACCGCGACCGCGATGAGCAGGCCCATCGTGACGAACAGCCGGGTGGCGAGCTTCACGCGCGCCGGCGGGCCCCTCCTCCCCCCCCTCCCATCCCTCCTCCGCGAGACTCGGGGCGGCGGAACCGATAGCCCGCGCCACGGACGGTCTCGATCCACGCGCCCGTCTTGCCCAGCTTGTGCCGCAGCCGCTGGACGTGCATGTCGACGGTGCGCGTCTGAATGTCGGGCTGAGCGCGCCACACCGTCTCGAGCAGCTGCGCACGGCTCTGGACCCGTCCTTCCCGTTCGAGCAGTGTGTGCAGCAGCTTGAACTCGGTCGCGGTGAGCTCGATTTCGACGCCGCCCACCGTCACTCGGTGCGCAGTCTTGTCGAGCACGAGCGGACCCGCGGTGACGACTCCGCCGGCCGCGACCGCGGGCGCCGCGAGCCGGCGCAGCACCGCGCCGACGCGGAGCACCAGCTCCTGCGGCGAGAACGGCTTGGGGAGGTAGTCGTCGGCACCGAGCGACAGGCCCTTGATCCGGTCCGGCTCCTCCTTTCGTGCGGTCAGGAGGATCACACCGATCTCCTTGGTCTCGTCCCGGCGGCGCAAGTCGGCGAGGACGTCGTATCCGGACACTCCCGGCAGCATGAGGTCGAGCACCACGAGGTCGGGGCGCTCCTCCCGCGCCGCCGCGAGCGCGTCGCGGCCATTCGCCGCCGTCGTCACCCGGTAGCCGGCCTTGGCGAGGTGATACGCGACCAGCGCCGTGATGTCCGGCTCGTCGTCCACCACCAGGATGCGGTGGGCCGCCTCGGGCGTCACAGGACGACGTCTCCGCCGGGATCGCGCCGCCGGAGGCGGTCCACTGCCCGGCGAGCCTCGGCTCGGGCGCGCTCCGTCGCGACGACGTCGCGCACGATGGTCACCACCGCCCGATCCGTCCCCAGCTCGACGCTGACCGCGAGCACGTCGTCCGGCCGCGCCGCGTGCGGCAGCAGCCAGCGGGGGAGATCGAGCACGGGCCCGCCGTCCACTTCCACGACGGCGAGGTCGCCCTCGTGGCGATCTATGATGAAGCGATGCGATTCGGGCATGTCTGTCACCTCGCCGTTCGTGCGTGGCACCGGCCGGCTCGTTCGGTGGTGATGCTCCACTCGCCGCCGCGCGGCACGCGCACGGTCACGGTGCCGTGGTCCGCGGTACAAAACGTCGGGATGCCGCGCGCCGCCAACAGCCCCAGCACCGACGCGAACGGGTGCTGGCGGCCGTTGGCGCTGATGATCACGGCGCGGGGCCGCACGACGTCGAGCAGCTCGGCGCTCGTGGCGTTGCTCGAGCCGTGGTGGCCGGCCTTGAGGACGTCGGCCCGGAGCAGCGCCGGCGTCGTCATCATCCACCAGCCAAGTTCCGACTGCTCGGCGTCGCCAGGGAAGAGCATCGCGAATGTCCCGCGGGCGAGCCGCACCCCGACGGAGCAGTTGTTGACGGCGTCGCCGCCCGCGGCGCCGGGGAGCGTGCCGCAGCCGCGGGGTGGCGCCAGGATGCGCAGCTCGACCGAGTCGGCGCCCGTGACCAGCGTCAGCAGCCGCACGCCCGTGTCCGCGGTGACGACGGGGATGTGGCGGCGGCCGATTTGGCTCAGCAGCGCGCGGTAGCTCACCGCCGTCCGCGGGGTCCCGCCGTACACGAACGCGCGCACGGGAACTCGGCTGAACACCGTGCCGAGGCCCCCATAATGATCCACGTGTGCGTGCGACAGAATTACGGCCGCCAGCGTGTCCACGTGCAACTGCTCGAGCCACGCCGCGATCCTCGGCCCGTGCTCGCCCGCGTCGATCAACACGTGGCGCGCGCCGCCGGCACTCGAGTCCGTGATGAGGATGGCGTCACCGCCGATCCGCGCGTCGCTGACGTCCAGCACCCGGATGAGCAGGACGGTCGAGTCGGGCGGCAGCAGCAGACGCGCGGCGCACAACAGGACGGCGAGCATCGCGTGGCGGAAGGTAGCGTATTCGGTGTTGCCTCCGCAATTTACAGCGCACTATGCACGTGCTCTGGGCGCTGCTCGTCGCGGCGCAGACCTCCGTTTCTCGAGCCCCCCTCCCGTCCCCCGCTCCCGATACCGCGCACTTCGTCAGCCGACAGGACAGCACGGTGCTCCGGGTGCTGGCGCTCAACGACTTCCACGGCGCGCTCGAGGCGCGCTCGTGGCCTTGGTCTCACGGGAGGGCGGTGGGCGGCGCCGCGGCGCTCAAACCGTGGCTCGACTCGTTGGCGCGGGCGTGCGGCTGCACCACGATCCGCCTCGACGCCGGCGACGAGATGCAGGGGACCCTGCTCTCGAACTTCGGCTTCGGGCTGCCGGCGATCACGGCCATGAACGCGTTCGGCATCGACGCCGCGGCGATCGGAAACCACGAGTTCGACTGGTCGGTGGACACGTTGCGCGCGCGGATGGCGGGGGCGAGGTACCGCTTCCTCGCCGCCAATATCAGCGACACGACCGGAACGGCGCGGCCCGGCTGGGCGGAGCCGTGGACGCTGATCTCGCGCGGCGGCCTGAAGATCGCGGTGATCGGGCTCGCGCTCAAAGCGACGCCGACGAACACGACACCGCGCAACGTGCAGGGGCTCGCGTTCGGCGACGGGGCGGCGGCGGTGCGGCGCGTGCTGCCACAGGCGCGGGCCGCGGCCGACTTCGTGATCGTGGTGGCGCATGAAGGAGCGTTCTGCGACGGCCCGCCCGCGACGGACCCGGTTCCGGCCCCGGCGTGTCACGGCGACATCCTGGACATCGCGCGCGGCCTCGACTCGGCGTCGGTGGACTTGATCGTGAGCGGGCACACGCACTCGCTCGTGAACACCGTGGTGAACGGGATCCCGATCGTCCAGGCGCGCTCGAGCGGCGCCGGGATCGCGGTCGTGGACTTCGTGCGGCTGCGGGGAACGAAACGCCAGGTCCGCGCCCGCATCGAGACGCCCTATACCGATCAGGTCCGTCCCGATGCCGCGCTCGGCGACACGCTACGCGTCTACCAACGAGCCATCGAGACCGTCCGGAGCCGTCCGGTGGCACGCGTCAAGGTGGAGCTGCGCCGCACCGGCCAGGAGTACGGCCTCGGCCGCCTGATCGCCGACGCGCAGCGCAACGTCGCGCAGGCGGACGTCGCGATCGTGAACAACGGCGGCATCCGGGCCGATCTGGCCGCCGGCGCCGTGACCTATGGCGATCTGTACGAGGTGCAGCCGTTCCAGAACCGGCTCGTGCGGCTGCTCGCCACGGGGAAAGTGCTGAAGGAAGCGCTGGAGCACGTCGTCGCGGGCGACCGGGCCGATGCGCACGTCTCCGGGCTGGAAGTCTGGTATGATCCGGGCAAGCGCGCCGGTCAGCGGGTCACCAAGCTCACGCTCGCCGACGGGCGCGGGGTGGACGACGGGCGGACGTACACGGTTGCCGTGAGTGATTTCCTCGCCGCCGGTGGGAGCGGGTTCACGATGTTGCGCGGCCTCCCCGCCGACGACGCGGGGCTGGTCGACCTGGACGCGCTGATCCGGTATCTCTCAGAACTGCGGTCGCCGGTCGAGCCGCCGGCCGACGAGCGCATCCACCGGGCCCGATGAGCCTGCGCGTCTTCGTGAACGAAAAGCCCGTAACGGTGGCCCGGGGAGCGACCGTGCGGGACGCAGTGGAGGCGCTCGACCGCGACCTGGCCGGCCTGTTGGCGAGCGGCGCCGCGTACGCGACCGACGGTGTGGGGCGCCCGGTGGATGCGGGCGAAGTGATCGGTGAAGGCGGCGCGATTCTCCGCGTGGTGGTGACGGCGCGCAAAGGGGGCGGAGCCGCGCGGATGTCCAAGGAGCTGTTGCGGCGCTGGCCCAAGGCGGAGCTGCACGTGCACCTGGACGGCTGTCTCCGGCCCGAGACGATGCTCGAGCTGGCGCGGGAGCAGGGGGTGCGGCTGCCGGCGGACACGCCGGCCGGACTCGCCCAGGCGCTGCACGTGAAGCACGCCAAGAGCCTCGAGGAGTATCTCACCAAGTACGAGATCACCCTCTCCGTCATGCAGACCGCGCCGGCGCTCGAGCGGATCGCGTACGAGTTCGTGGTGGACGCCGCGGCCGACGGCGTCCGGTACGTGGAGGTGCGCTACTCGCCGCTGTTGCACCGGCCGGCGCTCACGCTCACGCAGGCGATCGAGGCGCCGCTCGCCGGGATCCGACGGGCCGAGGGGGAAACCGGGACCAAGGTCGGCCTGATCGTGTGCGGGATCCGCACCCGGCCGCCCGCCGAGTCGCTCGAGCTGGCGCGGGCCGCCGCGACGTACCGCGGCTCAGGGCTCGTGGCGTTCGATCTCGCGGGCCCCGAGCGCGGGCATCCGGCGGGGGAGCATCGGGCTGCGTTCGAGTACGCCGCTGGCCACGGCATGGCCTGCACCTGCCACGCCGGGGAAGGGGACGGGCCGTCCTCAATACACGAGGCGCTGCACGCCTGCGGCGCCCAGCGCATCGGTCATGGCACGCGGCTGGGCGAGGATCCGGCGCTGCTCGACTACGTGGTCGAGCGCGCCATCCCGCTCGAGATGTGTCTCAGCAGCAACCTCCACACCCACACCGTGACCGCGATCGCGGAGCACCCCTTCAAGCGGTATCTCGAGCGCGGTGTCGTCGTGACACTCAATACCGACGGGCGGCTGGTGGACGGGATCTCCCTCACGGACGAGTACTTCCTGGCCCACAGCGCGCTCGGGCTGTCCCGGCAGGACCTCACCCGCGTGACGCTCAACGCCTGCCAGAGCGCCTTTCTGCCGGAGTACGAGAAGGTCGCGTTGGTCTCGCGGGTTCAGAGCGAACTGGAGGCTCTCTAATGTCCCTGCGCCGCACGGTCCTCGCCTGCGCGCTCAGCTTCGTCTGTGCCCTCCTCGTATTCACGTTGCCGCGGTTCGCCTGGAACAGCCTGCAGGGAGCCGTGCGGCCGGCCGCGGCCGTCACGGCGGCGCCGGCCCAGGTGCCGGCGGAGGCTGCCCAGGGAGAAGCAGCCCCCCGCTCGCCCGGGCAGCGGCTCACCGGGCTGCTCGGCATCGTGGCCATCCTCGGGATCGGCATCGCGCTCTCGCGCAACCGCGGTGCCATCAGCTGGCGCGTGGTCGCCTGGGGGGTCGGGCTGCAGCTCGCCTTCGCGATCTTCGTGCTGCGCGTCCCGCTCGGCCAGACGCTGTTCCGGGCGCTCGGCGCCACGGTCACGCGGATCCTGAGCTTCTCCTACGTCGGATCCGAGTTCGTATTCGGCGAGATCGGCAAGCAGCACTCGAGCCTGGGCGTGATCTTCGCGTTTCAGGTGCTGCCCGCCATCATCTTCGTTTCGGCACTGTTCGCCATTCTGTACTACCTCGGGGTCATGCAGCTCGTCGTCAAAGCGTTCGCCATCGTGATGAACAAGGTGATGGGGGCGAGTGGGGCGGAGAGCTTGAACGTGGCGGCGTCCATCTTCATGGGGCAGACCGAGGCGCCGCTCACGATCCGGCCGTTCCTGCCCGGGATGACCCGGTCGGAGCTGATGACCGTGATGACCGCAGGCATGGCCCACGTCTCGGGGTCCATCATGGCGGCCTACATCGCGTTCGGGATCGAGGCGCGTCACCTGCTCACCGCGGTGATCATGACCGCCCCCGGGACGATTATGATGGCCAAGATCCTCGAGCCCGAGACGGACACGCCCCAGACGCTGGGCGGCGTGCGCGTCGACATCCCGCGCACCGACGTGAACGTCGTGGACGCGGCCGCGCGGGGCACCACCGACGGCCTGCATCTGATGCTCAACGTGATCGCGATGCTGGTCTCCTTCATCGCCCTCGTCGCCCTCGCCAACGGCGCGTTCGGCTGGGTGCACGGCTACGTGGCGTGGTTCCCGGCGAACATCCAGACCGTGCTCGGTTGGGTCTTCAGCCCCATCGCCTGGGTGATGGGAGTGCCCTGGCACGACAGCGGCACGATCGGCGGGTTGCTCGGCACCCGGATGGTGCTGAACGAATTCATCGCCTACGCCCAGCTCGGGCCCATGAAGGCGACGCTCGACCCGGTCTCATTCACGATCGCGACCTTCGCGCTGTGCGGCTTCGCCAACATCAGCTCCGTGGGGATTCAGATCGGGGGCATCGGCGCGCTCGTTCCGGACCGGAAACACGACCTCGCCCGGCTCGGCTTCCGCGCTATGCTCGCGGGTACGCTGGCGAATTTCCTGTCGGCGACGCTGGCGGGAATCCTGCTGTGAAAGGCCGGGAGCCGGGAGCAGGGAGCAGTCTCGTCGGTGCGGCGGCCGACGCGGTCGCGCGCCGGATCGGCTCGATCAAGCCCCAGGTCGCGATCGTGCTCGGCTCCGGGCTGGGCGACGTGGCGGAGCAGGTCCGCAACGCGGTCCGCGTCCCGTACGCGGATATCCCCGGCTTCCCGCAGCCCGGCGCCCCGGGGCACAAGGGGGAGCTCGTCGCCGGGACGCTCCAGGGAGTCCCGGTGCTCGTCCAGAGCGGCCGCTTTCATCTGTATGAAGGCCACCCCGCCGCCGTCGCGGCGCTGCCGGTGCGCGTGTTCGCTCGCCTGGGCGTCCACACGCTGGTCGTGACCAACGCCGCGGGCGGGATCCGCCGCACGTTCCGGCCGCCCACCCTGATGCTCATGGCGGACCACCTCAACCTCATGTTCCGGAATCCGCTCGAGGGCGCGGTCGCGGAGGGGGAGCAGCGCTTTCCGGACATGAGCGATCCCTACGACCGCGCGCTGCGCGTCCTCGCGCGGGACTTCGCAGGTCACGCGAAGATCGTGCTCGAAGAGGGCGTGTATGCCGCGGTGTTGGGCCCCTCATTCGAAACGCCCGCGGAAATCCGCATGCTCGAGCGTCTCGGCGCGGACGCCGTGGGGATGTCCACCGTGCCGGAGGTGATTGCGGCCCGGGCCAGGGGCATTCGCTGTCTCGGCTGCTCCAGCATCACGAACGTCGCAGCCGGGTTGTCCGCCGCGCCGCTGTCGCATGAGGAGGTCCTGGCGGCGGGGCGACAGGTAGCCGACCAGCTCGCGACCCTCATAGGAGGTGTCGTCGCCAGGCTTTAGGATCGCTCCCCCTTGCGCTTCACCGGCCGTTGACCGGTTTCTGACAACTCCATTGCAACCCTTTTGTATCGCCGACTGTCATAGTTGGCGTTGAGCAGCCTGCCTCCGGAAGCCGCCGCCGGGGATTCGCACCGACCTCCGTCTCGAGGTGCCCATGTCTCTGGCTGTCTTTTGGCTGGTCGGCGCTGCCGCCGCCTCCGTCTCGACGCCCGCCGATTCTCCCGTAGTCGCGGCGTTTCAGCTCCCACCGACAGTCGCCGACTCCACGCCGCTGGCGCCACAGCAGGTGCGCGCCATCCGCCTCGCCCGGCCCGTCGTGATCGACGGCACGCTGAACGACCCGATATGGCAAGCGGCCGAGCGGGTCACGGGCTTCCTGCAGCGGGACCCGAACGAAGGGACGCAGCCGACCGAAAGCACGGTGGTGTATGTCGCCTACGACGATGCCGCGCTTTACATCGGCGCTCGGATGTACGACTCGCACCCGGACTCGATCGTCGCCCGACTGGGGCGGCGTGATGCCCAGACCAACTCCGATGGCTTGACCGTCTACATCGACCCCTATCACGACCGCCGCAGCGGCTACTACTTCGGCATCAACGCTGCGGGGACGCTCTCGGACGGCACGCTGTACAACGACGAGTGGGACGATGACTCGTGGGACGGGGTGTGGGAGGGGAAGGTCACGCGCGATTCGCTCGGCTGGACGGCGGAGCTCCGTATCCCGTACTCCCAGCTGCGCTTCATCCAGAAGCCGCAGTACGTCTGGGGGATCAACTTCCGGCGCGAGGTGGCGCGGAAGAACGAACGGGACTACCTCGTCTACACGCCCAAGAACGGCAGCGGGTTCGTCTCGCGGTTCGTGGATCTGGTGGGGATCGAGCGGGTCACGCCCCCGCCGCGCGTCGAGGTGCTGCCATACACGACCGGCAAGGCGGAGCTCTCACCCCGGACGCCCGGCAATCCGTTCAACGACGGCTCCAAGCTCACGCCGGGCCTCGGCGCCGACGCCCGCATCGGCCTCGGACCGAACCTCACGCTCAACGCCACGGTCAACCCCGACTTCGGCCAGGTCGAGGTGGACCCGGCGGTCGTGAACCTGAGCGATGCCGAGACCTTCTTTCAGGAGAAGCGGCCGTTCTTCATCGACGGGTCCTCGATCTTCAACTTCGGCCGCGGTGGGGCGCGCAACTATTGGGGATTCAACTGGGCGGAGCCGCGCTTCTTCTACAGTCGGCGCATCGGCCGCGCGCCCCAGGGGAGCGTGCCGACGGCGGACTTCACGGACGTCCCGGCGGGGGCGCACATTCTCGGCGCGCTGAAGCTTGACCGAGAAAGCGGGGGGGGGAGCTGGAACGTCGGCGCGCTTTCAGCCGTGACCCAACGGGAGACCGCCCAGCTGTTCGACAGCAACGGCACGCGCTGGGCACACGAAGTCGAGCCTCTCGCCTACTACGGCGTCTTCCGGGCGCAGAAGGAGTTCCCCGACGGCCGTCAGGGGCTGGGCCTCATCAGCACGGTGGCGGCGCGCGGGTTCCGGGATGCCACGCTGCGTGACGACGTGAACTCGCGCTCCTTCGCGTGGGGCGCCGACGGGTGGACGTTCCTCGGTCACGACAAGCGGTGGGTCGTCACGGGGTGGGCCGGCGTGTCGCGGATCGAGGGGAGCACCGCCCGCCTCACCGCCGTGCAGCAGAATCCCCGGCACTATTTCCAGCAGCCCGATGCGGGCCACATGCGCGTGGACTCGGGCGCGACGTCGCTGACCGGTTGGGCCGCCAGGGTCTATCTCAACAAACAGAAAGGAAACTGGTTCTCGAATTCGGCGGTCGGCGTCATCGCTCCGCAGTTCGACGTCCACGACCTCGGGTTCCTGTGGCGCACCGGCATCGTCAACATGCACGTCGGCGGCGGCTACGACTGGACCAAGCCCGGTAAAGTCTTCCGCTACGCGGAGCTGGGCGGGGCCCTGTTTCGGAGTTACGACTGGGATGGCAACATCAACTGGTCCGGCGCCTTCCAGTTCGGCACGCTCCAGCTGCTCAACTACCATCAGTTCAACTGGGATCTGGCCTACAACCCCTGGACCGTGAACAACCGGCGTACCCGCGGCGGGCCGCTGAGCTTGAACCCGCCCGGCTACCAGGCGGACGTCGGTTGGCAGTCGGACACGCGGAAGCGGTGGGTGATCAACTTTCAGACCGGTACCTACCAGGCGGAGAGCGACCGGAACTGGTACCTGTCTCCCAGTATCGATTTCCGACCCGCTTCCAACGTCCTGTTGAGCGTGGGCCCGAACCTATTCAAGGAACGCACCCCGGTGCAGTACGTGGCGACGGTGGACGATGCGACGGCGACGGCGACCTACGGTAAACGCTATGTCTTTGCGACGCTCCACCAGACGGAGCTGTCGGCGGGGATCCGGCTGAACTGGACCTACAGCCCGACGCTGTCGCTCCAACTCTACGCCCAGCCGCTGATCTCGGCCGGCGCCTACACCGACTTCAAGGCGCTCGCTCGGCCGCGCACCTTCGACTTCGACCATTGGAACGACGGCACGTCAGGCTTCAACAGTACGACCTACACCCCGAGCAATCCGGACTTCAACTTTGTCTCGCTGCGCGGGAATGCCGTGCTGCGCTGGGAGTACCTGCCGGGCTCGACGATCTTTTTCGTGTGGACGCAGAGCCGCTCGGACGACGCGAGCACCGGAGAATTCCAGTTCCGGCAATCAATGGACCGCCTGCTGCACGCGTCGGCAGACAACATCTTCCTGGTGAAAGTCACGTATTGGTGGAATCCGTAGCCTATCCACTCAGCGTCTCGGCATCTGGGCGCCTACCTCAGCGTCTGTCCATCTGGGGCGGATACACCGAGACGTCTGATCCAACCGCGAAGATGGTGGAAACGGGTGTGCTGTAGTTCAAGAATTCCCACTCGGGCCCGTACACCGCCCCGAAGTCCACGGCATAATCCACGCTCACCTCGCTCCTGACCGCCCACGCCGGGTGCTCCACCCGGAACGCCCGCACCCGACCGCGCCAATCGGTGCCGCACCCGTGCGTGCGCTCCTTGAGGTAGTGCTCGAAAGTGGATGCCGGCGGGACCGCGCTGTCGCGCGATCCCGTGACGACGATGTGGTACTGCGGCGCGGCGAGCCCGAAGCGGTAGGCGGCGCTCACGCCCCCCGCGCCTTCGGTGATCAGCGCCTCGATCCGGGCGGCCCGAAACGGTTCCCGGAAGCGGAGTCGCCCGACCGCCGCGATCAGGCGACTGGGGACGAGCTCGCGTACGAAGGCCACGGCGGCATGCGACCGATGCCGGGCGTACACGCGAAGGTTCACCTGGGGATGCGCTGCGAAGCCGGGAATGCGCCAGCCGCGTAGGCGGACGTCCCGCATCTCGAGCGCCACGAGACTCGCGTGGGTCCATCCGTTCCAGCGATCGGGCTCGACGCCGGGCGGGAGGTGCGCCCGCACGAGATCGTCGGGAGCTTGGAAGGTGAGCAGGACGACGTTCGACCAACGGGCCGTGAGGAAGGGGCGGGTCGTCAACGCTACCCAGCGTCTTTCCAGCGAAGCGGATTTAGGAGCACGTAGTGTCGTGCTCGCTGCATTTCCCGGTCGTCTCGGATGATGCGGTCATGGTAATTGCGTTGCCAGACCCGTTTTTCTGGTGTGTGCCGCATTTCGTTGATGCGCTTCGTGGTCGCGGACTTGAAGCTTCGCACGATCGCTCCGAGCGAGCCGTGTGAGCAGCCTTCGGATCCTGTGGGCGCCGGTAAGCGTCCTATGGATCGTAGGGGCGCAGCATGCTGCGCCCCTACACTGTGGCGGTCCAGCATGCCGCTGATGATGACGATACCGTGCAGGTGATCGGGCATGACGATGAAAGCGTCCAGCGTGACATCAGCGAAGTGTTCCGGGATCTCGAGCCAGCAGCTGCGCGCGGCCTGACCCGGCGCACTCAGATGGACGTGCCTCGCTCTCACCGTTCCAAATAAGGGCTCTCCATCTCGCGTGCAGATCGTGACAAAGTAGGCTCCGGGGCGCGAGTAATCGTAGCCCGGCAGTCTGATCGAGCGCCGCGCGTGGGAAACTCGTAGGGAAGCTCGTGCTGTATCCACGCGCCGAACATGCAGGATCCCCGGCCCAGCGCGGCGTCATTTTGGCGCGCTGATCATCAATCCCTTTCCGTGTCCCTACAAGCCATCGGTCGGTGGCCGCGGCGGCGCGGGCACGAAATGGTTCAGGGGTCCGTGCCCGTGCCCCAGCCCGGGCGCCGCCGCGATCGCCCGGTGGACGAAGTCGAGCGCATCCTCGACGGCGCGCTCGAGCGGCCGGCCGTGAGCGAGCCCCGCGGCGATCGCGGCGGACAGCGTGCAGCCGGTGCCGTGGGTCGACGTAGTGTCGAGCCGCGTGTGGGTGAAGCGGCGCACCGCGCCGTCCATCACGAGCACGTCCACGATTTCGTCCCCCTCCCCCTCCTCTTCCCTGGGCAGGTGGCCCCCCTTCACGAGGGCGGCCTGGGCGCCGAGCTTGAGGAGCGCGCGGCCGGCGCGCTCCATGTCGTCGGGTGCGGTCACGCGGTCTCCGACGAGGATGGCGGCCTCGTCGAGGTTCGGGGTGACGAGCGTCGCGAGCGGCACCAGCCGCTCAGCGATGAGCCGCTCGGCGGCGCGCTCGAGTAGCCGGTCCCCCGAGGTGGCGACCATCACGGGATCGAGCACATAGCGCGGCAGCCGGCGGCGGGCGATTCCCTCCGCCACGGCTTCGACGAGCTCCGCCGAGCCGAGCATGCCGCTCTTCACTGCCAGGGGCGGGAGGTCGTCGGCGAGCGCGTCGATTTGACGGGTGACGAGCTCCGGCGGGAGGCCTTGCCACGCCCGGACGCCCACCGTGTTCTGTGCCGTGACCGCGGTGACGACGCTGGTGCCGAACACGCCGAACTGGTGGAACGTCTTCAGGTCAGCCTGGAGCCCGGCGCCGCCGCCCGAATCGGAGCCGGCGATCGTGAGGGCGATCTTCACGGGAGCCGGGTTACTGACCCTTCTGGGTCTTGGGTGGGGGCGGAGGGGGCGGCAGCGCGCGCACCGCGCGCTGCAGCTCGTGAAACAGGGGCGCGTCTTGCTTGCCGGTCCGCGCGGTGCGAGCCGCCGGATCGGCGGCGATCGTCTGCTGCACGTCGGTGATCCGGTCCGCCGTCATGGGGTGGGACGCGAAGAACTGCTCGATGGCGCCGGGGTCCGTGCTCTGCACGCGCTGCAGGATCCGGAACATCTCGACGAGACCGTCAGGATCGATGCCGGCGGCGGTGGTATACCGCACGGCGGCGTGATCCGCCGCGCGCTCGTCTTCGCGGCTGAACTTCGCGAACACGGCGGCCGCGACGACGTTGAGCGCCGCGTTCTCCGCCGCCCCGGGTTCACGCCCGAGCACGATGTAGCCCAGTCCGACGCCGAGCGACGCCGCGCGCGCCTGCTCGATCTGCCGGGCGCTATGACGCAGGTCCACGTGCCCGATCTCGTGGCCCAGGACCCCCGCCAGCTGGTGGTAGCTCGTGGCGTGCTCGATCAAGCCACGCGTCACATAGATGTGCCCGCCGGGGATCGCGAACGCGTTCACGTCGGCCGTGTTCACGACCCGGAAGGTCCATGGGAGATCGCGCCGCGCGGCGACGGCGACGAGGGGGTGGACGGCGGCATCGAGTGGCCCCTGGACAACCGCGTCATGGACCACGGGCATACTCTTGTCCACCTCGGCGGCGTACTGGTCGCCGAGCTGCAGCTCCTCCTGGACGCCGACGGCGCAGGCGGCCGCCCCGCCGAGCCAGAGCGCCCCCGCCAGGAGGGGCAGACTCCGCCGCCGCTTCTTGGCATATTGATGACCCGTGGCCGTGCCCGAACGTGCGAGGGGACGCATCCCCAGTAATTTGCAATCAACGATCCGCGATCTTCAACGGCGCAAAGCGCGCGGCCGTCGCGGCCTCGCGCTGATCGAGGGGGTGCGTCTGGTGGAGGAGGCGCTGGCGGCCGGCCTGACCTTCCGGGGCGCCCTGGTCGCCCCCGATCTCGCCCGCACGACGCGCGGCCGGGAGCTCGTCGTGGAGCTCGAGCGGCACGCCGTGCCGGTGGAAGCGGGCTCGGCCCGCGTCCTGGCCGCGATGGCCGATACCGAGGCGCCGCAGGGAATCGTGGCGGTCGTGGAGCCGCGCGCGTGGGTGGCCGACGACATCCCGCTGGCCGGGGAGCGCACGACGGCGCTGGTCATCGATGGAGTGCAGGACCCGGGGAACGTGGGCACGCTCATCCGCACGGCCCACGCGCTGGGGGCGGCGGGAACCGTGGTGCTGCGCGGTACCGCCGACACCCTCAACCCTAAGGCCTTGCGGGCCGCGATGGGCGCGACGTTTCGACACCCGGTGGTGCCGCTCGACGACGCGGCTTTCATCGGGTGGACCCGCCGGCAAGGCGTGACCTTGTGGGCCGCTGCCGCCGACGGGGTGCCCCTGCACCGGGCGCTGAGTGAAGCGGGACCGGGACGGGGCGCGGGTCCGATCGCGGTCATCGTCGGCAACGAGGGCGCCGGCATCCGGCCGCAGCTCAACGCCATCGCGGCGAAGCGCGTGGCGATCCCGCTCGCACAGGGCGCCGAATCGCTGAACGTCGCGGTCGCGGCGGGCATCCTCCTCTTCGAGGTGACTCGTGGTCGCTGATCCGCTCCTGCTCGTCGGTGCAGCGCTCCTCGGGCTCTGCTTTGGAAGCTTTCTGAACGTCTGCATCCTGCGCCTCGCCAAGGAGGACAAGAAGCAGCGCTCCCTGTTCCATCCCCCGTCCACCTGCCCGAGCTGCGGGCAGCGCATCGAGTGGCGGGACAACATCCCGCTGGTATCGTGGCTGCTGCTGCGGGGCCGGTGCCGCCGTTGCGGCCACCCGATCTCGCTGCAATACCCGGTCATCGAAGCGGTCGTGGGCGTGCTGTGGATCGCGGCGATAGTCGCCTACGGTCCCACCGTGCGCTTCCTCGCCGCCGCGCTGTTCGGGACGGTCCTCCTCGGGATCGCCGTCACCGACGCCCGCCACTACCTGATCCCCGACGAGTACAACTGGGCCGGTCTGATCATCGGCCTAGGCGCCTCACTCACGTCCGGGGTCCCGGGGTTCACACAGGCCGTGCTCGGCGCCGTCGTCGGCTTCGCTCTCCTCTATGCGGTCGGCCTGGTGGGTCGGTGGGTGTTCAAAGAGGAGGCGATGGGCGGCGGGGACATCAAGATGATGGCCATGGTGGGCGCGTTCGTCGGCTGGAAGGGAGTGCTGCTGACGGTCTTCGCGGCCTCGGTGTTCGGCAGCCTGGTGTACGTCCCGCTACTGCTGCGCGGCAGGAAGCGTCACGTCCCGTTCGGGGTATTCCTGGCCATGGGAGCCGCGGTGGCGTTCGTGTTCGGTCCCACGATCTACGACCTGTACGGGCGATTCCTGGGAGCAGGTTGACCTGAGTGGGCGATCCGTTCGAGGGGCTGTTTGACTCGGGTGCGGTGCTCGAGCGCGTGGGGGTGGACCTCACGGCCCAGGCACGGCGCGGGGACTTGGAGCCGGTGCGCTGCCGCGACGCGGAGATCTCCCGCGCGGTCGACATCCTGCTCCGCCACAGCAAGAACAACCCCGCGCTGATCGGCAAGGCGGGCGTGGGGAAGACCGCCATCGTCGAGGGGTTGGCGCAGCGCATCGCGGCGGGGGACGTGCCCCCCGCCCTCAAGGACGCGCGCCTCGTGGCCCTGGACCACGTCGCCCTGCTGGCGGGAACGGCATTCCGCGGCCAATACGAAGAGCGGATCCGTAAGCTGGTGCGCGAGCTGTCCGCAGATCCCGATCTGATCCTGTTCGTCGACGAGCTGCACAACCTCATCGGCCAAGGCACGGCGCTCGGCGCCGCGATGGACGCGGCCAACATGCTGAAGCCCGCGCTGGTGCGCGGCGACATCCGCATCATCGGCGCCACCACGGGCGGCGAATACGACAAGTGGATCCGGGGCGACCCGGCGCTGGAGCGACGGTTCCAGCCGGTGGTGGTCGAGGAGCTGGACGCGATCCAGACGTGGGAGGTTCTGGTGGCGCGGCGCGCGCGCCTCGAGCGGCACCACGCCGTCGCGATCACGGACGACGCCCTCAAGGCCGCGATCGTGCTCACCGACCGCTTCGTCCCGGAGCGCGCCCGACCCGACAAGGCGATCGACGTGCTCGATGAATCGTGCGCCCACGCGCAAGCCGCGGCGAAGGTGTCTCCCGAGCTCGACCGCCTCATCCGCGAGCGGCGCAAGGTGGATGCGATGATCCGGCGCGGACTCACGCACGAGACGCCGGCCGCGGAGCCCCGCGAGGACCTCGTGGCGGAGATCTTCCCGATGCTCGAGCGGATCGGCGCGGAGATCGAGAAGATGCTGGGCGGGGAAGGACGTGGAGGGACGGTGAAGGATGGTGGAGGTAGTGGAAGTGGTCGAGGTGGGAGCGCCGGTGAACCTCCACCAACCTCCACGACCCTCCACCGTCCTCCACCGACTTTGGCCGATCGGCGTGCCGAGCTCGACGAGCTGCTGCGGCGTGAGCTGGAGCACCAGGGGTTGGTGGTCCGAGGTCAGGACGTCGCCCGCGTCGTTGGGGCGTCGGTCGGGAAGAGCATCGAGTGGCAGGCATGAGGCGGCTCCGGGGCGCCGGCGCCGTGCTCGCCGCCGCCGGCGCTGCCCTGGGGTGTCGCGACCGGGCCGAGGCAGTGCAGCGCGAGAGCGCGCTGCGGGCGCTGGTGCACCAGCGGATGCCGGCCCTCGAGCAGGTGACCGGGCTCAAATTCAAACGCGATCCGGCAGTCGCGCCCCGCAGCCGCAATCAGGTGCGCGACTACATCGTCCACAAGTTCGACGAGGATCTCCCACCGGAGGAACTCGCCGGGCTGCAGGCGGCCCTGCGCCGCTTCGGGTTTCTCCCGGATTCGATCGACCTGCGAGAGTCCTTCGCGGACGTCCTCACGGAACAGATCGGCGGTTACTTCGATCCCGACTCGAACACCCTGTACGTCCCGACGGACATCGACTCGTTTCTTGTCCGGACCAGCGTCACGCACGAGCTCGTGCACGCACTCCAGGGGCAGTACCTGAACCTCGATTCCATCCTCGACGTGAAGCACGAGAACGACCGCCGGGGTGCGGCGCAAGCCGTGCTCGAGGGCCAGGCCACGCTCGTGCAGACGCTCGTGATGATGCCCGAGCAACGCGTGGAGGATCTCCCCAGCTTCTGGGAGGCGCGCCAGGCCACGATGGCGCAGCAGCGCCGCATGCCCGCCTTCGCGCACGCGCCTCGCTGGCTGCGCGAGACGTTGATCTTCCCGTATCTGGCCGGTGCCGACTTCGTGCGCTGGTACGGCATGACGCATCCTAGGCGGCAGCCCTACGGTGCGGCGATGCCCGTTTCGACCGAGCAAATTCTCCATCCCGACCGCTACGCGGCGGGCGATGCCCCGCTGCGACTCGCGTTCGTCGCTCCCTCGCCTGATACGGTGCGCTACGAGGACGACCTCGGCGAATACGAGATCCGGCTGTTGTTTGCCGAGTTGCTCGACGACAGCACCGAGGAGCAGGCCGCGTGGCTCGCTGGGGGCTGGGGCGGCGACCGTTACCGGCTCCTCGGGCCGGCGTTGGACGCTCTCGTGTGGTACTCCGCGTGGGACAACTCCGCCGCGGCGGCGCGGTTCGCGAACGGGCTGGAGCGAGCGTGGGCCAGGCGGCGGTCGGGTGGCGCGGCGGGCAGACGGTGGGAAATCAAGTCGCTGACTGTGGATGGCTGCCCGGTCGTGCGGCTGGTGGACGCGCCGGTCGGATGGCGCGGATGGCTTCGGCTCCCGGGGGTCAGAATCGTGCGCAGCCCCTGAGACCGGCTCCCCCCTTTGATTCCGCCAACTCGCTAAGTAGTTTCGTAGGCTTATGTTTACGGCGCTCTCCGAGCAGATCACCGCCGTCCTGAAGCGCCTCACGGGACGGGGCGTGCTGTCGGAAGGCGATGTGACCGAGGCGTTGCGCGAGATCCGCCGTCACTTGCTCGAGGCGGATGTGAGCTTCGAGGTGACGCGGGGCTTCGTCGAGCGCGTGCGCGAGCGGGCGGTCGGCGCGCTGCAGCTCAAGTCGGTGAGCCCCGGCCAGCAAGTGGTGAAGCTGGTCCGTGACGAGATCGTCGCCCTGCTGGGCGGCACGCGACAGGGCCTCGACTTCGCGTCGGTCGGCCCCACGGTGATCCTGCTGGTGGGCCTGCAGGGCTCGGGCAAGACGACCACCGCCGCGAAACTGGCTCGTCGGCTCAAGCTCGAGCAAAAAGCTCCGTGCGTCGTCGCGGCGGACGTGGATCGGCCGGCGGCCGGCGAACAGCTCCGGCAACTCGCCGTGCAGGTGGGTGTGCCCGTGTTTGGGGCGGCGGACCATGGACCAGGCGGTATAGCGGCGCAGCATGCTGCGCCCCTACAATCCCCGGGCGGGGCGGTCGAGCTCGTGCGCGACGCTCTGAAGGCTGCCGACCAGGCCCGCTGCCGGACGGTCATCGTCGACACGGCGGGTCGGTTACAGATCGATGTCGAGATGATGGACGAGCTACGCGGGCTCCGGGCGGCGGTCGAGCCACGCGAGGTGCTGCTCGTCGCGGATGGGATGACCGGGCAGGACGCGGTGCGGATCGCGCGCGGGTTCCATGAGGCGGTGCGGCTCACGGGCGTGATTCTGACGAAGCTGGACGGCGACGCCCGCGGTGGGGCCGCGCTCTCGATTCACGGGGTGACCGGCGTGCCAATCAAGTACGTCGGAGTGGGGGAGAAGCCGGATGCGCTGGAGCCGTTCGACCCGGCGCGCATGGCGGGCCGGATCCTCGGGCAAGGCGACGTGGTGGCGCTGGTCGAGAAGGCGGCGGGCGCCGTGGATGCGGAGGCGGCGCAGCGGCTCGAACGCAAAGTCCGATCGAAAAAGGGGATGGACCTGGCGGATTTTCTCGTCGCGCTGAAGCAGATGCAGGCGATGGGGCCGCTCAAGCAGGTGCTCTCACTTCTGCCGGGCGTGAACGCGAAGGCATTGAAGGCCGTACGCGCCGACGACCAGCGTCTCAAGCATGTCGAGGCGATCGTGTTATCGATGACGCCCGCCGAGCGAGCCGAGCCGTCGATTCTCAACGGGTCGCGGCGACAGCGGATCGCGAAGGGCGCGGGCAGGCCGGTCCAGGAAGTCAATCGACTGTTGCAGCAGTTCCAGCAGATGAAGCAGCTACTCAAAAGGATCTGAGCGTATGGCAACTCGCATTCGGCTGCGGCGCGTGGGACGGAGGGGGCAGAGCTACTTCCGGATCGTCATCGCCGACCAACGATCCCCTCGCGACGGGCGCTTCGTGGCGACCATCGGTCACTATAACCCCCGCACCAATCCGGCCGTGATCCAAGTGGACGCGGAGCAGGCACGGAGCTGGCTCGACAAGGGAGCGCTGCCGACCGACACGGTCCGCTCGCTCTTCAAGAAGGCCGGAGTCCTGGGGAAACGACCCGCTTAGTCGGGCGACTGCGCAAGCCGCACGGGCAGCAGGGGGAAGTGTCGGTGTTCCCCCTGGTGGAGAATCCGGGCGCGGTGTTCGTGCCCAAGGCCCGGCTCTTCGTGGTGGACGAGGCGCGCCGGGTCATCGCGGGGCCCCTGGTCGTGGCGCGGCGGCGCGCCTACCACCGCGAGTGGCTGCTCGGGTTCGTGGGCGTCACGTCGCGCGCCGCAGTGGAGCCGTGGCGGGACCACTTCGTCGCCGTGGAAGAGGTCGATGCTGACGCTTAACGTCGTGACGCTCTTCCCCGAGATGTTTCAGGCGGCGCTGCAGGCCAGCATCCTGGGCCGTGCCGCGGAGCAAGGGCTGGTGCGGTATCGCGTGGTGCCGTTACGCGCGTACACCCACGACCGTCACAAGACCGTGGACGACTCCCCGTACGGCGGCGGCGCCGGGATGGTGCTCAAGCCGGAGCCCTTCTTCGAGGCGGTGGAGGACCTGCACGCCGGCCCGCCGCTCGTGCTCCTGTCGGCGCGAGGGCGGTGGTTCACGCACGACGACGCGGTGCGCTTCTCCCTGGGGCGCGAGCTGACGCTGTTGTGCGGCCACTACAAGGACGTGGACCAGCGGGTGGCGGACGGGCTGGGGGCGGAGGAGCTGTCGATCGGCGATTTCGTGCTGTCGGGCGGCGAGCCTGCCGCGCTGTGCGTGATCGACGCGGTGGTGCGGCTGCTCCCCGGGGCGTTAGGCGACCACGAGTCGGCGGCGACGGACTCGCATTACGACGGCTTGCTGAGCCCGCCGAGCTACACGCGGCCGCCGAGCTATCGCGGAATGGATGTGCCGGCGGTATTGTTGAGCGGCGATCACGAGCGCATCGCGGCGTGGCGGGCGGCGGAAGCCGAGCGACTGACGCGCGAACGGCGGCCCGATCTGTGGGCCCGACACGAGGATAGAGGGTAAGCGTATGCAGCGTCTGAGAGCGGTCGAACGGGAAGGCCTCAAGACCAACCTCCCCGCCTTCGACCCCGGCGACACGGTGCGCGTGATGGTGCGCGTGCGCGAAGGCGACAAGGAGCGCCTGCAGGCATTCGAGGGCGTGTGCATCGGCCGCCGCGGCGCGGGGATCAACGCAACGTTCACGGTGCGCAAGATCTCGGCGGGTGTGGGGGTGGAACGGATCTTCCCGCTGCACTCCCCCGCGATCGCGGCGATCGAGCTGGTCCGCAAGGGACGCGTGCGGCGCGCCAAGTTGTACTTCCTGCGCCGGCTCGCCGGCAAGGCAGCGCGCATTCGCGAGAAGCGCGGCGTCATCGTCCCCGGAACGGAGCCGCAGCAGGCGTGAGAGGACCCCGCCCCTCGCTCGAGCGCGAACTGACGCTCTGGCGTGCGGGGGGTGGGCTTGTCGCCGGCCTCGACGAGGCAGGCCGCGGCCCCCTGGCCGGTCCAGTGGTGGCCGCGGCCGTCGTGTTTCCACCGTTCTGCAAGCCGATCCGCGGCCTGCGCGATTCCAAGCTGCTCCCGCCCAGTAAGCGCGCGCGGCTCGCGCGGATCGTGCGCTCGCGGGCGCTCGCCGTTGCCGTGGGCGCCGCGAGCGTGCGGGAGATCGACCGGCTCAACATCCGGCGCGCCTCCATCCTGGCCATGCGGCGGGCGTTGGGTCGGCTCGGCTGCGCGCCGGACCTCGTTCTCGTCGACGGCCTCCCCGCCCCCGAGCTCGGGTGCCCGCACGAAGCGATCATCGACGGCGACGCGCATTGCCATTCGATCGCCGCCGCCTCCGTCATCGCGAAGACCGTGCGAGATCGCCTGATGGAGCTGCTCGCCGTGCGCCACCCGTTGTATGCCTGGGCCAGCAACAAAGGCTACGGCACCCCGGAGCACTTGAGTGCACTCGCGGACTACGGCTTCACCTGCCATCACCGGAAGAGCTTCGCGCCGGTGATCCAGCTGCTGCTGTCTACCGTCTTTGTGTCGCGCGCTTAAGCGCCTTGCGAAACTCCGCCAGCGGGCGCGTGTTCACTATGTCCTTCGCCTCGAGGCCGGCCCGCCGCCCCAGGTCCACCGCGTACTTCATGAAGGACAGGTTGTTCGGCTGGTGGCTGTCGGTGGAGAGGACGAACCGGACGCCGTGCCGCTGCGCCGCCGCGGCGAGTGTGTCCGGTAGATCCATCCGCTCGGGGTGTCCGTTGAGCTCGAGCAGACATCCAGCGGCGGCCGCGGCCCGGGCGAGCGTGTCGAAGTCGAGCGGATAGCCTTCGCGCTTGCCCAGGATCCGTCCGGTGGGGTGTCCGATCGCGTCGATCCAGGGATGCTCGACCGCCCCGACGAGCCTGCGCGTGAGCTGCTTCTCGGTCTGATTGATGCCGTAATGGATCGTCGCCACGACGTAGTCCGCCTCGGCCAGGACGTCGTCGGGAAGATCGAGCTTCCCGGTTTCCAGGATATCGAGCTCCACGCCCTTCAGAATCGTGAAACCGCGGCTGCGTGCATTCCATTCGTCGATGGTCTTCCACTGTTCCCGCAGCCGCTTGGCGTCCAGCCCGCGCGCCATCGTGACCCGCTTTGAGTGATCGGTGATGGCGATGTACTCGTAGCGGAGGGCGCGCGCCGCGTGAGCCATCTCGTCGATCGTTCCCTTGCCGTCGGTCGCGTGCGTGTGCATCTGCAGGTCGCCGCGGATGTCGTCCACGGTCACGAGCGCCGGCAGCCGGTGCTCGCGGGCCAAGGTGATCTCGCCGCGGGCTTCGCGCAGCTCCGGCGGTATCCAATCGAGACCGAGCAGGGCGTAGATCTCCTGCTCGGTCTTCCCGGCGACACGGCGCGTGCCCTTGAACAAACCGTACTCGTTCAGCTTGTAGCTGTGCTCCTGGGCGATCTTGCGGAGCTCGATGTTGTGCGCTTTGGAGCCGGTGAAGTACACGAGCGCCGCGCCATAGGCATCGGGCTCCACCGCCCGTAGGTCCACCTGCAGCCCGCCGCGCAGTTTCACGGTGGCGCGGGTGTCGCCTTTCGAGACCACCTCCGCCACCTCGCCGTACTCCGCGAACCGGTCCATCACCTGGGGGCTCGAGCCCGAGGTCACGAGGATGTCCAGGTCCCCAATGGTCTCGCGGCGTCGCCGATAGCTGCCCGCCACCGCGATCTCGGCGATCCCACCGCCGGCCTGCAAGTAGCCCACGATGGCGTTGGCCTGCGTCTCCGCCTCGTGCAGCAGCATGCGCCGCTCGCCCTGCTGGGCGGCGCCCAGTCCCGCCCGCATCTTTTCTTCAATTTTGGGCCCGAAGCCCTTGAGCTTCTGGACCCTGCCTTGGTCGAGCGCGACGGCGAGGTCGGCGGCCGATTTCACCTTGAGCTTCTTGTGGAGCAGCTTCACGCGCTTGGGCCCGAGGCCGGGGATGCGCAGCAGGTCGAGCAGCCCCGCGGGGAGCTTGGCGGCGAGCTGCTTGCGCAGCGGCAGCTCGCCGGTCGTGACGATCTCGGTGATCTTCTCCGCCAGGTCTTCGCCGATCCCGGGGATGTCGGTCAGATCCCTGGTGCCCACGCGCACCAGTTCCGCGATCGGCTCGGGGAAGTCCCGGATGGTGCGCGCGGCGTTGCGATAGGCGCGCACCCGGAAGGGGTTGGCGTCCTGGATCTCGAGGAGATCGGCTACCTCGTCGAACAGCCGCGCGATGTCGGGGTTTTGCATGGCGGTACCGCGCGGTAATTGGCGGTCACGAGGGGGAGCGGTCAATACCACCCACGCGCTTGGTAGCGCCGCTTGCGCCCCTCCCGTCCGGGTGCTAATTCTGGCGCGCCCTTGGACATTGCCTGTCGGAGATACGCCATGACGTGCGGCATCCGCTTCGGCCCGCGCCTCGCTCCCCTGGCGCTGGGCGCCGTCTTCGCCCTGCTGGCCTCCTCCCCATCCCTCGCCGCGCAAGCTCAGGCGACTACCGGCATCATCCGCGGGGTCGTGACCGACCCCTCTGGTAACGTCGTCGCGGGCGCGCGGGTGACCGTCACGGACGTCCAGACCCAGTTTCAGCGGACGGTGGTCAGCAACGAGAAGGGCGTGTTCGTCGCACCGCTGCTGCCGCTGGGCACGTACGACGTCACCGCCCGTGCCGTGGGCCTCGGCGAGAGAAAGCAGACCGGCATCGTCCTGAGGGTGGGCGAGACGGTGGACCTCGCCCTGAAGCTCCAGCCGGTCGAGCTCGCCGCGGTGACCGTGACGGCGACGCCGCTGGTGGACGTGACGAAGGTGGAAACATCTACCCGGCTGCCCAACCAGGCGGTCGCCGGTCTGCCGAACAACGGCCGCAACTTTCTCAATCTGACCCTGCTCACGCCCAACGTATCGATCGTGCAGGGGCCCGACGGCGACGAGTTGACGATCGCGGGGCAGAAGGGGATCCACAACAACGTGTCGGTGGACGGCGCCGACTTCAACAACCCCTTCTTCGGCGAGCAGCGCGGCGGCCAGCGGCCGCCCTTCACGTTCAACCTCGATGCGGTGCAGGAGATCGTGGTCACCGCCGGCGGAGCGACGCCCGAGTTCGGCCGCTCCAGCTCGGGATTCGTGAACGTGATCACCAAGTCCGGCACCAACCTGCTCCACGGCTCGCTCCACTACTTCGGGAAGTTCGACGCTATCTCCGGCACGCCGGAGCATCGCTTCCCGAGCGGCACGGTGCAGAGCTTCGAGCCCGACTTCAACCAGCACCAGTTCGGCTTCACGCTGGGCGGGCCGCTCAAGCGGGACAAGGCGTTCTTCTTCATCGCCTATGACCAGCAGATCTACCGCGAGGTGAAGCAGAAGGCGCGGCCGTCGAGCCTCGCGCTCGACTCGCTCACGGCGTGGATGGACACCGCGTTCGGCGGGGCGCTGCGGGGTGACTTCGGGTCGATTTCCCGTACCAACGACGCCCGCGCGGGACTGATCAAGCTCGACTGGCGGCCCTCCGACCGGCACAACGTGTCGCTCAAGTACAACCATACCTGGTCGCAACAGGAGAACGGCACGTTCGACGTGGACGTCTGGGCCCGCAGCGCGAACGGCCTGGAGAAGGACTACTCCAACGCCATCAACGGCAGCCTGACCTCGTACCTGTCGTCCAACACTTCGAACGAGTTCCGGTTTCAATATTCTCGTGAAGACCGGCCCCGGCCGTACGAGGGACCGCGTACGTCCCTACTGGGCACGGACCCGACCCAGACCGGGCTGCGACCCTTCCCGGACGTGGCGATGGACTTCGCCAACGGGTTCCGGTTCGGAATGCCCTTCTTCCTGCCGATCCAGTACTACGACACCCGGATCCAGTTGCTCGACAACGTCTCCTACGCCCGCGGCAACCACTTCTTCAAGGCGGGGGCCGAGTGGAACCGCGTGAACTCGGTGCAGACGTTCATCGGGTTCGCGAACGGGCGCTTCATCTTCAACAGCGTGACCGGGTTCCGGAGGTACGCGGCGGACTCGAACTACGTGGAGTGCTCCAACGGCACGAGCAATACGACCGCGAGCTGCCCGGCCGGAACCACCATCACCGGGCCGGTCCTGCTGTACCTGCAGCAGGCCGGCGTCGGCGGCCTGTCGGTGATCGACGCCGGAACCCAATCGATCCCCCAGAACGAGCTCGCGCTGTACGTGCAGGACAGCTGGAAGCCGACGCCGAGCTGGACCATCGACTACGGACTTCGCTGGGAGGCACAGGTCGAGCCCGACCCGCGGACGCCACCGCAGTCGGTGTTCTTCGCCCCGTTCATCGGCCAGCGGGTGACGAACTCCACGGGGACGTACGCGTTTCCGTCCGACGGCACCATCCCCTCGGACTGGAAGATGTTCCAGCCGCGCGTCGGGTTCGCCTATGACCCCGACGCCACCGGGCGGCAAGTGTTCCGGGGCAACGCGGGGCTGTACTACGGGCGCATCCCCGGGTTGAACCTCGCGAGCAGCCGCAGCACGAACGGCTCGATCGGGCAGACGCTGTTCGGCTCGAGCGCGACGATCCCGATCGGGCTGCGGCCGCCCGCCTTCAACCATTTGCTCACGCCGCCGTCGGGAGCGCCGATCTTCCCGGACGTCTTCGTGTTCGACAAGGATTTCCAGAACCCGCGTACGTTGAACGCGACCGTGGGCTACGAGCGGCAGGTTGCCAACGACCTCGCGCTGTCCCTGAGCTACACGCACGCCCGCACCGACCACGTGACCCGCTTCATCAACCGGAACGACGCGCTGTTCGGGAAACCGTGGGGGACCGGCCTGGCCGGCCTGCCGGGGAACACCAACGGCATCAACACGCTGACCACGGTCGAGTCGAGCGCCAAATCGCGTTACAACGGGGTCACGATCGGCGTGAAGCGGCTGCTGGATCGCAACTTCCGGTTCCAGCTCAACTACACGCTGTCGTTCGACAAGTCGGACGACGACAACGAGCGCGACCCCTTCACGTTCCGGTACGCGCGGGCGGACAACCTCGGGCCGGACTACAACTGGAGCGACCGGGATCAGCGCCACCGCTTCAACGGCTGGGCGCTCCTGCGGTTGCCCGGGGACATCTACATCAACAACCGCGTGAGCTACTACTCGGCGCAGCCGACGTCGATGAGCTGCGGGCCGAGCCCGTTCAGCGCGTTCGCGCCGCCGCGCGGTCAGCGGGCCACATCGCCCGCGGACCGCAACTGCTCGGACGGAAGCGTCCTGACACGGAACACGCTGCGCAAGGACAACGCGTTCTTCTCCTGGGACGTGCGCATCTCCCGCCCGATCGATCTCGGAGGCCACCAGCAGTTCGAGGCGACGTTCGACATCTTCAACGTCACCAACAAGGACAACTTCAAGGACCCGGCCTACGGCGGCCTGCTCTTCAACTTCGACGGCACGATCCGCTCGGGGCTGGGCGATCCGCGGCAGCTGCAGGTGGGGGCGAGGTGGCTGTTCTAACTGGAGGCGGTGGAGGTTGGTGGAGGTTGCACCCTCCAACCTCCACCAACCTCCATAACCTTCACCGTCCTAGGTTACAGTGATCTGCTTCGCCATCCCGTGCACCAGGTGCGGCTGGCCGTCCTTCGCGTCGGGCCAGAAGCACAGGAGGAGGTAGTTCCCGGGTTGGAAGGTCGCCGTGAACTGCGCGTGCGCACCGGCGTCGAGGGTCGCCACACCCCCCAGCCAGCGCCCCGTGGGCAGCGGACCCTTCTCACCGCCCTTCTCCCACGCGACGAAGTCCTGCAGCGTCTTTCCCGGCGGGAGGGCCGTAATCACAATCTCGTGGGCCTGGGGACCGGCATTCTCCACCCTGATCGTGCGCCTCCCGGCGGTGAGCGGCCGGGCGAACTGAAAGTCGTAGTCGTTCAACGTGACCACGACATCCGGTGCCGGCTCGGCCGGCTGGGCGGTCGCGGCGCCGATGACGACGATCGCCCGCATCATCCCCTTCATGGTGTGCGGCGTCCCGTCGATGGTCGGGATCCAGCAGACCAACACGTACGAGCCGGGCTCGAGCAGCTGGGTCGCGCTGGCGGTGTCCCCCGGGGTGACGGCGTTGGGCCCCCCTGCAAACGACGCCCACGCGGGCGGCGGACCGTGGTTCTTCATCGCCGCTTGGAGCGCAGCCACGAAGTCCGCGATGGTCTTGCCGTCGCCCAGCCACACGAGCGAGGCGTGGTGCAGCTCCTTCCCCTGATTCACCAGGCGGAACGTGGTGCGCCCGGCGGGAATCGTATCGGGCGCGTTGAAGGCGTAATCGGTCGCCGTGATGGTGACCACGCTCGGGCCGTCCGCCGGCGGGGCGGGCCGGGCACACGCGGTGCCGGCTGCGAGACCGGCGGCGATCAGGTGGCAGCGTCGCATGCGCGCATTTCCTCCAGGGCTTCGGTGAAAGGGGAGGGGGAAGGGAAGGGGTCGTCGCTCAGCAGCGTTTGAACAGCACGATTCCGGAAAAGCGGCGGAACTCCTCACGCTTCTTTTTCGGGTAGAGCCGGGGGAGCAGGCGCCACAGCCAGGCGAGCCGCATGGTTCGCTTGAGGCGCAGTGACTCGTCCCAGGTCGAGCGAAACTCCGCCTCGCACCAACCCAGTGGCTGGAAGAACTGCGTGCCCTCCGGAGGAGCGAACTGGAACGGCGCGTTGCCGGCGACGGCGCGCCCCCACGTCTTCTCCAGCATCTTGAGCAGCCCCGGCGACGCGAGATCGATCAGCCACCACGCAAACGACGGCTGCGCGGCGAGATCGCCCGCCAGCGCCGCCACCTGGTCCCGCGTCAAGTAGACGAGCAGGCCCTCGCTCACCACCAGGACCCGTCGCGCCGCGCCGCCGACTTCCGTGAACAGCGCGCGGCGGCGCGCCGGGTCCGTGAGATCGACGCCGACCTGCTGCAGCGCGCACGCCGGCCGTTCCCCCGCGAGCTGCTCCTTCTTGTAGGCGATCACGTCGGGGAAGTCCACCTCGACCCAGCGGAGCGAGCGCGCCAGTGGCAGCCGGTAGGGCCGCGTGTCCAGGCCGGCGGCGAGGTTGAGGACGGTGCCGACTCCGTCGCGCTCGATCGCCCGCAGGATCAGCTCGTCCATCACCGCCGTTCGCACGATCATCGGCCACGCCCAGGTGTGGCCCCTCGGCAAGGCGGCGAGGATCTGTGCGCCGCGCGCTCCGGCGAGTCGTCGCGCATAGGGGTCGCGGAACAACGCGTCGGGCCGCTCGGACTCCATGGCACGGTACAGGGCGACCCAGCGGGCCGTGTCGGAGACGTGCTCGATGGTTCCGGACGGGTCGCTCACGCTGCTGCCTGGAGGTGACGGGGCGGAAAGCTACAGCGGCTGGAGCGCGGCGTCGAGCGATGGGCCATATCTTTCCCCGCGTGAGTGATCGCGGAATCTTCTTGTCGGTCATCGTGCCTGTGCGGAACGGGGCCGATCGCCTCCAGGCACATCTCGCCACGCTGCGCGAGTTCGTGTGCGCTCAGCCTCGTCCCGCCGAGCTGATTCTGGTGGATGACGCGAGCGAGCCCGAGGCCGCCGGCTTGCTGGCGGAGTGTGGCCGCACCGCCCCGGAGGTGACCGTGCTCCGGAACGACATGAACCGGGGTAAGGGGTTCTCCGTCGCGCGGGGGATGCTCGCGGCCCGCGGCAGCTACCGCGTCTTCACCGACGCGGACCTCGCGTATCCGGTCGAGGAGATCGGGCACATCGTGCACCAGCTCGAAACCGGTAGCGACGTCGCGATCGCGTGTCGGGTACTCCCCGAGTCGCGCTACCTGATGAGTCCGTCGTTCTTCAGCTACCTGTACACGCGGCACGTGTTGAGCAGGGTCTTCAATCGCGTCGTGCGGCTCGCGCTGCTCCCGGGCATCCTCGATACGCAGGCGGGCTTGAAGGGCTTCACGGCCCGCGCGGGCGAGCTGATCTTCCCGCGGCTCAGCATCGCGGGCTTCGGCTTCGACGTCGAGCTGCTGTACATCGCCAGGAAACACCGCCTCAAGGTGGCGCAGGCGGCGGTGCACTATCGGTACGACGACGAGCCCAGCACCGTGCGGTTCGCCGCGGACGCCGTCGAGATGCTGGGAGACTTGATAAAGATCCGCTGGAACGACTGGCGACGCCGCTATGCCTGACGCGCGACGCCTCATCGTCAACGCCGACGATTTCGGCTTGTCGGCGGGCGTCAACCGCGGGGTGCTGGAGGCGCATGAGACAGGGGTGGTGTCTTCGGTCTCCGTGCTGGTGAACGCACCGGGCTGGACCGACGCCGCCCAGCGGCTGCGCGACCTCTCGTCCCCGTCCTTCCCGGAACTCGGCGTCGGATTGCACTTGAATCTCACGACCGGCCGGCCGGTCTCATGCGGGGGGAGCCTGTGCGACGCCCGGACCGGCCAGCTCCATCCGTTCGGGACCTTCGTCGCGCGCGCCCTCGCGGGGCGGATCGCCCCGCGGGACGTGGCGATCGAGTGCACCGCGCAACTGTCGCGGCTGCGGGATGCAGGACTGGTCGTCACCCACGTGGATAGCCACCGGCACGTGCACGCGCTCCCGGGGGTGTGGGGGCCGGTGGTGGAGACGGCGCGCCGGGAAGGGATTCCCGTGGTCCGCGTGCCGCTCGAGCCGTGGGGCTTGAACCCGCTCAACTGGCGCGCTTCGCTCAAGAAGACTGTGTTGCACCTGGCTTGGCGCGTCGCCTCGCGTGGGGGGATCCCGCTCCGCCGGGCGGATCACTTCGTGGGGATTTCACTGCAGGGGGGCAGAGGGTTCCTGCGGCGCTTACTCGCGGTGATCGACCACTTACAGCCGGGCACCACCGAGCTGATGGTGCACCCCGGCTACCCGGACGGGGACCTCGCGGGGTGGGACGACTATCGAGCGCCCCGAGCTCAGGAGCTGGCGGCGCTCATCCGTCCCGAGGTTCGAGAGCGGTTCCAGCGAGGCCGCTTCCGGTTGACGCACTTCGGAGCGCTGTAGCGAACAGCTCCGCCTGCATCACGAACCAGGCAACCAGGCAGGGGATGCCCTTGATCCGATAGGGAATCAGGATTTCCGACTTCACCCACCGCGGCACGATGTCGACGTCGTGCACCAGCATCACGAGCAGCGTGAGCGCGAGGATGGCGTTGCGCACCCGGCTCGGCGCAAAGCTCACGTACCACACGACGATCCCGGTGTAGCCGATCACGAACGTGGCCCGCTCCGACTGATGATTGAAGAGCACCACGTATACCAGCACCGAGCAGAGGAACAGGCGTCGGAAGTCGGCGTCGGGCCAGTGCGCCCGGCCCAGCGCGAGCGGCGCGACGAGCAGCGCCGTTCCGGCGAGCTGTACCGGCCAGACCGGCCAGTCGGCACCGGACCACATGTAGAGATACTGCATCAAGGAGTAGCCGCGGTTCAGCGTGTCGGTGGCTTCGATCGCCCGCCACGAGCGGTACTGGGCCGCCAGCTCGGCCGCGGGCACGGCGACGAGCGGCAAGGCGACGAGCAGCGTCGCGACGGCGAGGAACAGCGCGCCGAATCGCCAGCGGCGCGGGTGGACGAGCGCGAGCGGCAGCAGTGCCAGCGGGAACAGCTTGATCGACGCGCCCAGCACGAGCTCGCTCGCCGCCTCGAGCTGACGGCCCCGTTCCAGCGCGATGAAGGCGAGCACCATGAGCGCCGCGACCAAGGCGTTGCTCTGCCCGTACTGCATCGCCAGGAGCGCTTCGAGGTACAAGAGCCCGAGGGCGAGCGTCGCCTGGCGCTGCGGCAGCAGCCGCTCGAGTGCGTACCGCAGCAGCAGCACATTGAGCAGGCTCCAGCACAGGAACGCCACGGCGAACGGCAGGTACGCGAGCGGGGCGAACAACAGCGCGAAGGTCGGGCTGTACTTGTAGTAGTCGAAGTGTTGCTCCGGGTGGGCCGCGTACAGATCGTGCCCCGCGAGCAGGTTGCGGGTTGCCGCACGGAACACCCTGAAGTTGTTGGACGGCGTGAGGATCCCCTCACGCACGGTGACGAGCGCGGCGCTCGCGACGTACAAGCCGAGCAACCAGCGTCGGGGGTGGGTGATCGTGGAGAGCCTGAAACGCACGGCTACCGCTACCGGGTCGAAACGGGCCCCTTCAGATACCGGTCCAGCCAGTCGAGCCAGCGGCGGTACACGTCCGTCGTGCGCACCGGGTCGCCGGGGAAATGGCCATCCACGGGATAGGCGATGAACTTGACCGCCACGCCGTTGTCCCGGAGGGCGTGGTACAGCTCATACGACTGCGTCACCGTGACGCGCGCATCGCGCACGTCCGACAGGATGAGGGTGGGCGTCTTCATCGCGGTGACGTAGGAGATCGGGGACTGGTCCCGGTAGGCCTGGAGCGACTTCCCCGTCCAGGGGGAGCCGAAGCTCGAGAAACTGTAGCGCTCCAGCACGTTGAAGTCCGCCATGTTGTACTGGTCTACCAGGTTCGTCACCGCGGCTCCCGCCACCGCTGCTCGCCAGATGGTGTAGTGTCCGATGAGCCAGGTCGTCATGTAGCCGCCGTACGACCAGCCGGACACGCCGATGCGCGTCGTGTCCACCGAGCCCATTCTCGCCAACGCGGCGATGCCCGCCATCACATCGCGCCCGGGGCCATCGCCGGCATCGTTGAAGATCGCGCGCTGGTAAGCGTTACCGAGGTTGTCCGATCCCCGGTAGTTCGGCGAGAACACGATGTAGTCGTGCGCAGCCACCGCCTGACTGAAGAGGGAGAATGTGCGCACCGACGCCGCCGTCGGCCCGCCGTGAATGATCAGCACCAGGGGATACTTCTTGCCTTTTGTGAAGCCCGGGGGATAAATCACCACGCCATCGTCGCGGAAGCCGTCGGGGCCCTGCCACTCGAATCGCTCCACGGCGCCGAGCTGGCGGGACGCGATCTCGGCGTTCAGGTCGGTGAGACGGCGTGGCGGCGCCGACGCCGACGCCATGTAGTACAGCTCCGTCGGCCGGCCGGGGGAGCTCCCCGGAAACGCGATCGCGCCGTCCTTCCCGACGGACACGTCCACCCAGAACCCCCACGACGGACTGACGTCGCCCAGCTCCAGTCGCTTCGCCGGGCCGTCGAGCGGCTGCAGCCACAAGGCGGTACGCGTGCCGTCGTGCCCGCCCACGAGGAGCGACTTTCCATCCGGCATCCAGATCGCGCGCATCAGATTCCGGTCGACCGCTCGGGTCACGTCGATTCCGTCACCGCCGGACGCGGGCGCCACGAAGATTTCGTTTACGTTGTTCGGATCGCCGTCGCGCGGATACCAGTAGGCAATGCGGGAGCCGTCGGGGGAGTAGGTGCCGTAGCCTTCGAAGGCTTTGTGCTGGGTGAGCTTGCGGCTCTCACCGCTCGCTACGTCGAGCACCATCTCCATGCTTTGATCGCCGTCGCCGAAATGCGGCGTCGCTTGCTGCGTGAACGCAATGGACTTGCCGTCGGGCGCCCACGAGATGGGCGACGACGGCGGGCCAGGGGGCTCGCTCTTGGGGAGACTCCAGTTTCCCTTGGTCAGGCGCCGGGCCGCACCGCCCTCGGCCGGGACGAGCCAGATGTGCGACGGCGTCGGCGCGCCCGTCGTGAGGTAGCCGTCGTCCCCGACCTCGAAGGCGTCGTTGTGAGCCTCGATCTCCTTCTTGTTCTCGGGGTCGTCCGCTGTGACGTAGGCGATCTCCGTGCCATCGGGCTTCCACGCGAACTGCTCCACCCCGTTTCCCGCGTCGGTGATCTTTCTCGCGTCGCCTCCGCGCATGTCCAGCACAAAAACCTGAGAGGCCGCCTTGTCGCCGGTACCGGCGGTCGCGAGGAACGCGAGCCGATCGCCCGCCGGCGACCAGCGCGGCGATCCGATCCCCTTGCGCTCGTGGGTGAGGTTGCGCTGCGCGCCGCTCGCCACATCGACCAGAACCAGATCGCCGTCGAACCGATCCTCGCTCCAGTTCACCCGGGAGACGACGCAGGCGATCAACCTGCCGTCCGGGGAGAGCTGGGGGGTCGCGAGGTTGACGATCCGCTGGAGGTCCGAGAGGTCGATGCGCTTTGCTTGGCCGCCCGCCGTGGCGGCGGTACAGATGCACAGGCCGAGGGTGAGGAGCGGGCGTCGCGTCATGGAGATCTCCTTCGACCGAGGATCCGGGTTCGGGGGCGTTCCAACCGGGAGCCAAATCTTGGGGCTCGGGCCCGGACCGGCTAGCCGCGACCGGCCGCTCTTGCACCCTCCGACGACCTATGTCACTACCGCCGTTGTGGTTGTCGTTCGGAGCCACCAGCGGCCCCTCCTGCTGCGGCCCCCTTTGCCGCATTTTCCCACCGTCCTCCAGGAACAGTGGCCGGGCTCTTGCAGAGGGAGGGCACGCTACTCCCCGTGATCAATTCCGCGGAGTCGCTGGGAGAGCAGTGCCGGTGCGGAGGTAGTCTGCGACAGTCCCTAGAATGAGTAAGGAGAAGCGAGTGGTCACTACTGTCGCCCGTTGGGCTCTCCCGCGTAGTCTCGAGCACCGGCGCGATCTCCTGCGCGAGCTGGTCGTGCGCGACATGAAGCTGCGCTACAAGCGCTCGTACCTGGGAATCGCCTGGACGCTGGTCAACCCGCTCGCCCAGCTGCTGGTCTACAGCTTCGTGTTCCGCGTCCTGTTCCGGGTGACGACTCCGAACTACACGCCGTACATCTTCATCGGCATCACCTGCTGGGGATGGTTTCAGGCCGCCGTGCTGGAGTCGACCATGGCGATCCTCGCGAACCGGGACCTGATCCGCCAGCCGGGGTTCCCCGCCGCGCTGTTGCCGAACGTGACGGTGGGGACGCAGCTGGTACACTTTCTCCTCACGCTTCCCGTCCTGTTTGGCCTCGTCCTGGTGAGCGGCATCCCGATCACGCGCGCGGTCGTATGGCTTCCCTTTATCATCTTGGTGCAGTACGTCCTGACGCTCTCGTTCAGCCTGCTCGCTGCGTGCGTTCACGTAAACTTCCGGGACACCCAGTATCTGCTCGGCGTTTTCTTGATGCTGGCTTTCTTCCTGACGCCGATTCTCTACGACACGAGCATTGTGCCGGAGCGGTACCGGGCGCTGTACCAGCTGAACCCGATGGCCTACCTGATCGATGCATACCGTGCGGTGCTCATTCGAGGCGTGAGGCCCCATCTTGCGGCCCTCGCCGTCGTGGGCGTGGTGGGCGTCGTTCAACTGCGTCTGTTCTATCTGCTGTTCCGCCGGGCCAGCACCAGCTTCGTGGAGGAGTTCTGAGGATGGCCGGCACGATCGTCGTCGAGGGGGTCTCCAAGCGCTTCCGCCACTGGGAGCCGAATCGGGCGATGACCTTGCAGGAGCTTGTGCTGCGTGGGTTCCGGTGGCGGCGCAGGGATTACTTCTGGGCACTGGCGGACGTCTCGTTCCAGGTGACTCCGGGTCGCATGGTCGGGATCATGGGCTTCAACGGCGCGGGAAAGTCGACGCTGCTGCGACTCGTCGCCGGTGTCGGCCGACCCACGACGGGGCGAGTGAAGTTACATGGGCGCGTGGGCGCCATCCTCGAGCTCGGGGTCGGCTTCAACCCGGAGCTCACCGGACGCGAAAACATCTTCATCTCCGGCGTGTGCAGCGGCCTCACTCGTCGAGAGGTGAGCGAGCGCTTCGATTCGATCGTCGCGTTTTCGGAGTTGGCAGAGTTCCTCGACTACCCCCTGCGGACCTACAGCACCGGCATGCATGTTCGCCTCGCCTTCGCGGTCGCGTCCCACATCGAGCCCGAAGTACTGTTGATCGACGAGGTGCTGGCGGTGGGAGATCTGGCCTTCCAGAAGAAATGCTGGGATCGCATGCTCAGCTTCAAGAGGAACGGTTGCACGGGCCTGCTCGTCTCGCACGCCCCGCAGGCCGTGCTGGCGTTGTGCGATGACGCGATCTGGCTCGATCACGGTCGCGTCGTGGCCTACGGGCCAGCCGAGCAGGTTGTGGGGCAGTACGTCGAGGCTACGGGCACCCTGCCCAAACCGCCCGTCGGCGAGTCCGTCGGGTCCGGGGATGGGAGGTCCGATGAATCGGGGGCGCGATCCCCAGAGGTCAGGGCTGTCGTACCCGGAGCGGGCGGCGGCAGGTCGTGACGCTGGGCCGAGTGGTGACGCTGGGTTTCGGCTGGCCCATGGGCGGCGCCGCGCTCACATGAGCCGGCCCCTGCGGCTCGTACAAATCGCCCCCTACCCGATTCTGCCCGCTTCCGCGGGCGGGAAAATCCGGATCGTCCAGCTCGCCCGCGCGCTCTGCAAGCTCGGTGTCGAGGTCACGATCGTGGCGCCCTATCACGTCACCCAGCGTCGCGCGCTGGCCGAGCGAGAGCCGTTCCGCCTGTACCAGGTGCCATACGCCCCGTTCCTGTTGTCGTTTTTTCTCGTCGACCGCCCCTTTCCATACGGGATGCTCGTCTCGTTTCATCCCGGCTACCGCGCGCTGCTGCCGATCTCGCTCGCTTCATTCGACGTGTGTCAGGTCGAACATCCCGCGTTTGTGGATCTCGTGCGCGATCTCCCTCAGTCGATCCCCGTGGTGTATGGTGCGCAGAACGTCGAGTTCGATTACGTGTCCGCCGAGAGCGGTCCCGGCTTCGTGCGGCGCGTGGCCGGTAGCCGCGTGCGCGCGCTCGAGGAGCGGCTCCTGGCGCGCGCGGCGCACGTCTTCGCATGCACCGACGCCGACGCGCGGCGGTTCGGCGAGCTGTACGGCGTGTCGAACCGCCGCGCGTCGGCGTCGGTG